>RCMY010000784.1_pt1 | contig 30260 bp, 27 predicted proteins | sample 2041341 | NCBI WGS metagenome assembly RCMY01 (sample SAMN09708234, study PRJNA481090) | Marine sediment metagenome, whole genome shotgun sequencing project. | reverse complement strand
AGGTGACGGTAAGCGCGATGTGGTGTTTGGCGGCGACGGGGCGGATACGTTTATTTTCTCTGAAGCGCTGGCAACAGATCATGCACGTGACAAGACGATCATCCTTGATTTTGACGTGAGCGAAGACATGATTGATCTTGGCGGTGCCGAAATCGGGCGCGTGCGCGAGTGGTTCCATACCGTCGAAATCACGCTTGACGGCGGGCGCGATAAAATCGTGTTGCTGGGCGTGGATGATGTTGATGACATCTTGTTTATCAACGAATTTGCAGTGGCCTAAGCCGCTGTAGCGTCAAAAAGCACGTGATTTTACGGAAATGCACAATCAAAGGAGACGAGAAATGAGACATACACTTGCAGCAGTCGTGGGGACAGCCTTGGCACTGGCGCCCGTCGCGGGTCTCTCGCAAGAGGCCGCGATTTATAGTGGCATGGACCGCATCCACCCCGCTTGGGCCCAAAATGGCATGGTCGTTGCGCAAGAAGAAATTGCAGCCGAAGTCGGCCGCGATATTCTGGCGGCGGGCGGCAACGCCTTTGATGCTGGTGTGGCGGTGGCATTTGCGCTGGCTGTGACATTGCCACGCGCGGGTAACCTTGGCGGTGGCGGCTTTATGATGGTGCACGATGCCGAAACTGGCGTCACGAAAGCCATAGACTACCGCGAAATGGCCCCGATGAGTGCGGAGCGCGATATGTTCCTTGATGATGCGGGCGATGCGGACAGCAACAAATCCCGCTTTACCGGACTTGCAACAGGCGTGCCCGGCACCGTTGCGGGCATGCAATTGGTATTGGATGAATACGGCACGATGAGCATGGCCGACGTGATGGAGCCTGCGATCAGGCTGGCGCGCGACGGCATTGTTGTCACCGCAGATCTGGCCGACAGTTTGATCGGGCTTGAAGACAGGCTCAAGGCGTGGCCCGCGTCCGAAGCTATTTTCTATAAAGAAGGCGGCGCGTTTTACGCCCCCGGCGATACGCTTGTTCAGACCGATCTGGCAGCAACCCTGCAACGGATTGCCGATCAGGGACCAGACGGATTTTACGCGGGCGAAACAGGCCAAGCCATCGTTGATGCGGTGCAGGCCTCGGGCGGTCGGATCACAATGGAGGACATGGCCGGATACGAGGCGATCAACCGTGATCCGGTTAGCGGCACCTACCGCGGCTATGAAATTGTCTCGATGCCACCGCCATCGTCGGGCGGCATTCATATCATCCAGATTCTGAACACACTGGAAGACTACCCCATCAGCTTTCTAGGGCATAATTCGTCCGAAACGATCCATCTGATGGCCGAAGCGATGAAACGCGCCTATGCAGACCGATCAGAATACCTTGGCGATCCCGCCTTCTATGACGTCCCGCAGGCCGAGTTGATCTCGAAGGCCTATGCTGCCGACACGCGCAGCGGCATTTCGCTCTACCGCGCGACGCCATCCGACCAGATCAAACCAGCCGATCTGGCCCCCTACGAGAGCGATCAGACGACGCATTATTCCATCGTCGACAAAGACGGCAACGCGGTTTCCAATACCTACACCATCAACTTTTCCTACGGGTCGGGCATGGTCGCGGATGGCACTGGTGTCCTGATGAACAACGAAATGGATGATTTCGCAGCAAAACCGGGTGTAATGAACGCCTACGGCTTAATCGGCGGGGATGCCAACGCAGTTGAGCCGGGCAAACGCCCGTTGTCCTCCATGAGCCCGACAATCGTGATGAAAGACGGTGAAGTCTTTATGGTCACCGGCAGCCCCGGTGGCTCGCGGATTATCACGACCGTCATCCAGATCATCATGAACGTTGTTGATCACGGTATGAACGTGGCCGAGGCGACCGTTGCACCGCGCATCCATCACCAATGGTTGCCCGAGGTCCTGCGCGTCGAAGAAGGCCTTAGCCCTGATACCATCGCCGCCCTTGAGGCCAAGGGCCATGTCGTCGAAGTGATGTCGACAATGGGGTCTGCACAGTCGATTGTGGTTGACGGTGAAAACAGCCTATTGCTGGGTGGCGCGGACACGCGGCAAACCAGTTCCGCAGCACGCGGGTACTAAAACTGAATGGCGGACGGGCAACAGCCTGTCCGCCATTACAAATCGCTGCGGCCGTTCCAAGCACGCCAAACGGCGCAATTGTAACTGTATGAAATAATCTGGAGTCAGAGATAACAGTTATCTTTTCCGCAAGATTGCGTCCGCCCGCAATCGCATTGGTCGGTCTATCATGCGGCCGTCAAGGCGTGCGGCACCCGTTCCTTTCGCAGCGGCTGCGTCTAATGCGTCGATAACCCTTGCAGCCCAGATACGGTTCGCTTCCGTTTCACTGAACCCATTGTTTAGAAATGGAATTGCGTCGGGATGCACGGCCGTTGCGCCAACAAAACCAAAATCTTTTGCGCGAATGATCATATCTGGTAATCCAGATTTTGACAAATCAGCCACGGACTCGAGCAAGCCATATGCGGACACGCCCGCCGCATTTGCCGCAAAAACGATCCTTTGCCGCGCCGCAAACAGGTTTTCAGATGTGGGTTGCATGCCGCAGGCCGTGGCAAAATCTTCCGACCCAAGAGTGAGGCCCGCAACACGCCGAACGGACGTCGCGATTGCAAATGCCACCTCAAGGGCGGCCGGCGTTTCAATCATCGGGATCAGCTCGATTGCGCCCGCAGCAATACCCTGCTCCGCTTCCAATTCCGATATAAGCATATCAAAATGCACAATGATCTCTGGCCCTGTGACCTTGGGCACATAAATCGCGGCCAGCCCGCTTTTTACCACCGATTCCAAATCCGGCACCGCCCGCCGGATATCACCGTTAATCCGCACAATCAGGTCAGACGGCCCACCGCATAGCATATCCCATTGCATTGCCAATATCTCGCGGGCCTCACATTTGCGCGTGTCCGGCACGCTATCTTCCAGATCAAGGATAAGCGCGTCCGCACCGCGCGACTGCGCTTTCGCCAAAAATCGCGGCATATTTGCAGGCACATAAAGCAACGACCGCCACGTCATGCGACGACCCCTTTGCTGCGTAAATCCTTGATCGTGTTACTATTATATCCCGCCGCACGCAAAACAGCATCGGTATGTTGCCCCAAATCAGGTGCGGCATGTCGCAAACTGGCAGGGGTTTTTGACAGGCGCGGCACGGGCGCGTGCAGTGCAGCATGCTCCAATTCGGCGTCTGGCATTTCCACAAATATCCCGCGTTCCACAAAATGAATATCCTCCGCGATGTCGGAAATATCATAAAGCGGGGCAGCCGTCACACCCGCCTTTATCATGATCGCCATGACCTGCGCACGGGTCCGCGCGGTGAACCACGCCGACACAATATCGTCAACTTGCCCCCGATGCGCCAGACGGTTGGCGTTAGTCGCAAAGCGTGGATCGGTGATCATATCGGCGCGTCCAATCGCGTGAAATAATCGCTCTGCCATCGACTGCATTGAGCCAGACACCGCAATCCAATGCCCATCGGACGTCATATAGGCGTTGCGCGGCGACGATGTATTTGACCCATTGCCAACCCGTGGTTTCGGCGTGCCAGTGATCGCAAAATCAAGCGCCTCTGGCCCTAACACCGATGTCATCGCATCCAAAAGCGACAGATCAATCACCTGTCCGCCCTGCCCCAAATCGCGTGCACGCAGCGCCATCGACACCGCATTGGCCCCGTAAAGCCCCGCAATCATATCGGCCAGCGCAAGCGGCGGCAGCAAGGGCGCGCCGCCAGCAGGACCATTCCGCGCAGCAAATCCTGACATGCCTTCGATCAACGTCCCAAAACCGGGGCGCTTTGCGTAGGGACCTGTTTGACCAAAGCCCGAAATGCGCAGGATAATCAGATCAGGATAGCGCGTTAACAGATCATCAGGGACAAAGCCCATCTTCTCAAATGTTCCGGTACGGAAATTCTCGATCACGACATCCACGCCCGCGATCAGGGTCTCGATCACCGCCACGGCCCCTTCTGCCCGAAAATCAAGCGCAAGCGACTGCTTGTTGCGCGCGTAGGCTTTCCAGAAACTCGACACGCCCTCTTGCTGCCATGCGCGCAACGGATCACCTGCGGGCAAGGGTTCGACCTTGATCACCTCGGCACCAAAATCGGCCATCTGCAGCGAGGTCATATTGCCAGCCACAAGGCGCGACAGGTCCAGCACGCGAATGCCCGCCAATGGCCCGCGTTTATCGTCGCACCAGTCCGCGCGCGTCCACGTCATATCAACCGCCCTCCAGTATCAACATCAAACACAAATATGCGGTCAGGCAAAATCCCGATGTGAATATCATCGCCGACTTTTAGCCCTGCCGCCTCGGGCAACACCGCCACAATATCATGCCCCGCCAATGTCAGCGATGCCTCAACCACCTCGCCCGTGGGTTCAACCAAAACAACCTTTGCGGGTGTGCCTTGCGGATCAAGCGCAATCGTTTGCGGTCGCACGCCATAATTTACGGATGTGCCTTCGGGCAAATCCAAGGCACGCGGCAGCGGCAGTTTTGTGCCATCATCAAGCACGACATGCATGGCCTTAGTCCCGCCAGATTTCGCGGGCAGCAAATTGATTTCGGGCGAGCCGATAAAGCTGGCAACAAACTGCGACACCGGGTTTGCGTACAACTCCTTTGGCGGCCCCGCTTGTGCAATCCCCCCATCGTTCAACACCACAATCCGGTCGGCCATCGTCATGGCTTCGGTCTGGTCGTGGGTCACATAAATCATCGTTTTACCCAAGCGGTGATGCAGCTTTTTGATCTCGGAGCGCATCCGCACCCTTAGCTTGGCATCCAGATTTGACAGCGGCTCGTCAAACAAAAACGCCTCTGGATTGCGCACAATAGCGCGTCCCATCGCAACACGCTGCCGCTGCCCACCCGACAATTCGCGCGGCACGCGGTCCAGGTAATCGGTCAGACCCAGAATATCCGCCGCATGCTTTACTTTTTGGGCAATCTCGGCTTTCGGCGCACGTGCCAACCGCAGGGCAAAGCTCATGTTATCGGCCACATTCATATGCGGATATAGCGCGTAGGATTGGAACACCATCGCAAGGCCGCGCTGTTTGGCAGGAATGCGGTTGGCGGTCACACCGTCGATAATAATCCGGCCTTTGCTAATATCCTCAAGCCCTGCAATCATGCGCAGCAACGTTGATTTACCGCACCCCGACGGGCCGACCAGCACGACAAATTCACCCTCGGAAATCTCAAGATTGATGCCTGACAGGACCTCCACCTTGCCGTAGCTTTTGCCAATATTTTGTAAGGTGATCTGGCCCATCGCTTAGGTCTCCTTGATTTCAAAATGGTGACAGACGACCTGCCCTGCCGCACCCATGCGCAAGCCCGCCATGCCTTTTGGGTGGCGCGTATCGCTTGCGGTCAGAACCGTCTCGCCGTTCACCGCGAGCGATAGGTCATCGCCGATTGCAGACATTTCAAGCGTTACTTTTCCGTCCAGCGGAATTTGAACATCAGCACTCGCAAGCACTGTGGTGCCAAAATCTTCAGCAACGATAACAGCCTTACCACCCTCAATACCGCCCGCATAATACCGCGCGGAGCCACTGGCGCGGGCCACAACCAGATGACTATCGCCCGCCATGCGCGTGATCTGCGCCGTCACAATCTGATCGGCGGCAAAGTGATGGCCGGTCCATAAATCAGCGTCGGTTTGCGCGGTCCCCACGATACACCCGTCCTGCAAACCCCACACGCCACGGTTGAATGTAAAGCGGCTAACAACGCCCCATTCCTCCGCCTCAAGGCGTGGATTGATCACCGTATGCCCCACACCTGAAATCCGCAAATGACGCAATTCAACATACATCAAAACACGTTTTTCGGCGCGCTGCTCAAGCTTGATCCCGATCTCGTCAATCGCCTCATTACCCTCAGGCAGGGTCACGCAGACCTCTTGCCAGTCGCGCGGCAGGTCCTGCCAGTCACCCAATTCTTCAATCCGACCCGACATGGCGCGGCGGATATAAGGCACAAATTGCACAGCACGCGGACCTTCAACAGGCTCCGATCCACGCAAAGATAACGTCACCTCTTGCCCGTTCGCGGCCACAGGCGACAACATCGGGCGGTAGCGGTTATCGTCAAAATCGGCCTCGCGGTAAAACGGTTTCCAGAACACGCGGCCATTTTCACCAGCCGCCCAGCGATCAATCTGAACAGCCAACGCGCCATCACTTAACCCCGACATCACCCGCAACCGGTGCGACCCTTCGGCCCTAATCCCATGCATGGCACCGGGCAGTGCAAAATCAAAATCAACGCCGCGCAGATGCGCAAGCGCCTCCCATCCGTCAGGCACCGCACCACCGATTTGGCGCAACGCCAAAACCGTCAAATCACGCGCAAAGCTGGGGATATCCACGATATTCATCGCCCCCGTCACGCCAGACACAATCAGCGTGTCGTTGATCGGGCGGCGATATTTATCCCAAGCGGGCTGCACACCTTGCAAAATCCCCACAATGCTACCCGCATTTCCCGCGTTACAATCGGTATCCCAACCGCACATCGTAGTGATCTCAATCGCACGCGGCATGTCGCCCTGTGCGTATAATAACCCCAGTACAACAACCCCCGCATTGGGGATCACATGGCAAACACCGGTCCATTTATCATAGCCAAAATCGCGCTCCAGCATCGCGTAACACGACCGCCAGTCATCGAGGTGCGCGGCATGCCACGCAACAACCGCATCCAAAACCGCCGCATAGGCGGTGCCGTCCGCAACCTGCGCCCGCGCAGCCCTGTGAACCGCGTGAATATCACTTTCAGTAAACGCCGCAGCCGCAGCCGCCGCAACATATGCAGCCCCCTCCAATGCCTCGCCATCATGGGAAACACAGGCAGCAATCCGCGCCATTTCTGCGGCCTTGGCAGGCTGCCCGGGGTTCACCCAACCCCAGCAATCACTGAAAATCTGACCGCCAATCTGCTCGGCAGAAATCAACCCGTTACGCGCGATCGACCCTGTCTCTGGCGGCACAATTCCCGCTTGCAAATGCGTATAGGCCGTCTGCTCTGTCGAGATCCCAAAGCCGCCCCACCACAACATCCCGTGACCGTCCGCAATATAATTCAGCCAGTTTCGCCCCGCCGATGCAGGGGTCAACTCCCCTTCATCCCACAGTGGGCGGACAAAATAGAACGGCCCGTTTGTGTCGTCATCAGCGGCAAAGTTGCGGTAATCGCGGACATATCCGGTCAACTCGCCGTAGGTGTCGCGGATGCGGTCGTGGGTCCATGCAGTTGGCTCGACGGGCGCGCCCAAGCGCACGCCTGCCGCTTTGCCCAAGATGCCAGCATAGATTTTTTCGCGGATTTTGTCAGGTGTCATTAAGTGGCCTTTGTCGTCAAAGTGCGGCGCGTAGACAGCGCCAATTCAGCGCGCGCCACATCAGCGGTGTGAATATCCATCACAGTGTCAGTAAAACAGTCGGAAAGCGCGGTGAGGTCCAACCGGTTTGACGCATCAAGCAAAGCAGCATCCTCAGGATCAATCACCCGCTCGCCATGCAGCGCCCCCAAAATCGCCCCCGCCATAACCCCGATAGAATCCGTATCGCGCCCCGAATTGATACCGTCCTCAACCGCTTGCTTGAAATCTCCAGCCGTCGTGATGCAGAAACCTAGTGCCAGCGGCAGTTCCTCAATCGAGAGCAAACGCGACGGCTGATATGCCTGCGTGGCGCGGCCCGCCTTTTCAGGGGTATGCACCAGATCGTCGCCCATCACCGAAAATTCTGCGATGATTTTATGAAATACGTCCGTGACCTCATCGGCATCCGCGCCTTTCTGGCGCAGGTCCTCGGCAACCTCGGCAATCGCCGCAATCGCAGCACGAGTCCCATCATGCGCCAGATCATGCGCCACACGCACAATGTCATCCACGGTGGTATCAGGCACAAAGGCTTGCGCAATCGCCGCCGCCAAAACCCCCGCCGCCTCAAGACCATAGCTTTGCTGGTGTCCCATCGCAAAATTGATCGCCTCGTCATACGCGGCCTTGGGATCACCCGCATTTACCACGCCAACAGGAGCAATATACATCGCCGCACCGCAGTTCACCATATTGCCAACACCACCCTGACGCGGATCACAACCCGACAATTGATGGCGCTGGAAAATCCACTTTTCAGGATAAAACAACCGCTCGATCAGCGGCGCCTCACGTTGCAATTCAGGCACCCACATGCGCTCCCAAGTGATTTCGCGGACCATGCCATCACCCATGTCCCACGCATCCAGATGGCGCATCTCGCGCCCGTAAATCCGCATCAAGCCCAGCGTCATGGCGGTATCATCGGTTACGATGCCGTTGCCCCTGACGCGGCCATTACGCGCCGCTTCGCTTTGCCCGTCGCGGTGCCATTTCGTGCGCAGCGATGTCACGCGGCCATAGCGTTCGCGAATGTCAGCGGCGGATAATTTCTCGACAGGCGCGCCCATAGCATCGCCATAAGCGACACCATGAACCACCGCACGGACGCGGCCCCGCAATGCGGAGCCGCCTTTATTTTCAACCGCAACCATTACAGCAATGTCCGTGCATAATCGGTCATCGCCTGACCGCCCGCATCAAGCCAGCCCTGCACATAAGCGTCCCAATCGGCTTCGGTCGACAACTCGCCCGACACAAAACGGAACACAGCCGTGCGGTAATAACTCTCGGCACCGTCCACAGCAGCAGCCAATTCCGACGGCCAGACAAACGCATTATCGGGGCGGAAATACGTGACGCCCTGATCAAGCGATCCTTGCGCCAAATCTGACAACGCATTGATCGGCGGCGTATATTCGGACGGATCGGAAATGATGAAACGCGGATACCATGCACCAAAATCCTCGGTCGCAGTCAACGTGTCACCGTCACGGGTATAATGCTTGCCCTCAAAACCCAAACGGTCAAAGAACTGACCCTCAGGGCTGGCCACAAAATCAAGAAACGCCATCACAGCTTCGGTATTTTCAGAGGTCACAGGCACCGCAAACCCACGGCTTTCCTTGGACACATCCACCGCCTGCAACCCTGCGGCTGGTTCCAGCAACATCAACTCCGCACCCGGATTGACCTGCGCCATCTTGTTTTCATAAATGCCGATCACAGGGCCAGCAGAGCCCATCACAACACCAACGCCGCCGATATAAAACTTGTCTTCCTTCACTTCCCAATTGGACGTGACGAATTCAGGATCTAGTACGCCGTCCGCAAACAGACTGCCATACCACGCGAGCTTTTCCCGCTCGCCACCACTGACACGCGCATTAATCCATGCACCCGCACCGTCTTGCATCCACGTGCCGTCAATGCCGAACGCAGGGTCAAAAACCGCATCCATTTCCGCCGTATTATTGGGCGCAATAATCCCGTATTTGAATGTCGTGTCACCGACTTTCGCACCCGGAATAGCGCGCAGCATCGCGTCCCAGCTTGCCAGATCCGTCGGCGCAGGCTTGCCCGTCGCGGCCAGCAAATCAGCGCGCATCACAGGCGCCTTGGTGCGTGGCGGATAGACGTAAAGCAGGTAAGGATAGTTCGCCAAACGCGCCTCGTTATGCGGCCATAGCGCTTCTTTCAGATAGGTCGTCTGAGCAATCAGCGGGTTCAAATCCTGCAACACGCCCTGCTGCGCGATCTGCTCGTCACCGCCCTGAAAATAAATCAGATCGGGGATATCGCCCGACAGCAACATCAGGTTCAGCTTCTCGGCATAACCCTCTGATGGCAGGTCGATGATTTCAAGCGCGATGTCGTGACCTTGGGCGCGCAAGCCTTCCTCGATCCGTGCGATATGCGCCACGTCGTCGGGGTTGGACGTCAACAGATCCTTCATAACAATCCGGACTTTGCCGGATGCGGCGAGTGCTATACGCGGCAACATGCCGATAAACGGCAGGGCTGAAACGCCAGCTAGCAGGGCGCGGCGGGTTGTGGTCAGTTTGGGCATCGTGGTCCTCCCTTTGATGCGGTTACTTAAGGGCACCTGACATGGTGCCTTTGGTGAAATACTTGAGAATAAACGGATAAATCGCGAGCACTGGTAAAATAGTGAACAAGATCATGCCCGCACGGAACGCCTTGAAATCAATCTGGCTGGCACCGGTATAGCTGCCCATCGCTTCCAACCCAACAATCGCCGCCTTGTCACCGACCAGAACAAACTGGCGCAAAACCACCTGCAACGGCCATTTGCCTTGATCGTTGAAATAGATCATCGGACGCAGAAAATCGTTCCAGTGATAGACGATGTAGAATAGCGTGATAGTCGCCAGCGCAGGTTTCGCCAGCGGCAAAACCACACGCCAGAACACCTGAAACGGGTTGGCCCCATCCAGCTCGGCGGCCTCAATCAACTCCTCTGGAACCTCTTCAAAGAACCGGATCAGAATAATCAAATACCATGCGTTCACCATCTTGAAGATGATCACCGACGCATAATCATCCAGCAATCCCAACCTGCGCATGACAAAATAATCGGGAATAATACCCGGCTCGAACACAATCGTAATCAGCACCAGAATGAAAATCGTGCGGCGAAAAGGCAGGCGTTGCCGCGACAGGGCCCAAGCCATCAAGGCAGTAAACGTCACATTCAAAAGGGTTGCGGTGACCGTGATGAAAAGCGAGTTCATCAGCCCGCGCTGCACCGCAGGATGATTGGCAAGCAGGGTCCAAATATCAAACGATAGCCCCTCGGGGATCACCGCAAGGCCACTCATCGCGGGCACATTCGCCGGATCAGACAGCGAGATCGCCAGCAGGTTCATGATCGGCTGCACGGTGATCACAACCAGCGCCAGCAACACCGAGACAATAATCGCGCCCTCGGCCCGTTCCAATCCTGTGCGGTTTTGCGATGCCATTACCAGACCCCCTTGCCCGTCAGGCGTTTGGACAGAAAATGCGCGCCGAGCATCATCATCATGCCAATCACACCCTTGAACAGACCCGCCGCCGTGGCGAGGCTAAATTGACCACCCGTGATCCCCAAACGGTAAACATAGGTGTCGATAATATCGATCCGGTCACGGATCGCGTCATTGGTCAGGTTAAACACCTGATCAAACCCCGCGTTCAAAAACAGCCCGACGTTCAGGATGAACAGCGTCGCAATCGTCGGCACGATCCCGGGCAAAGTGATGTGGCGCATCTTGTGCCAACGGCTGGCCCCGTCCATCTCTGCGGCCTCGTATAGCTGCGGATCAATCGACATAATCGCCGCGAAATACAGCAAGGAATCCCAGCCTGAACTGCGCCACGCCTCTGACCACACCAGCACCCAACGGATCGCACCGTAATCAGTCATATAACTGCGCCGATCCAAGCCCACAGCCGCACGCAGATCATTCACCGCCCCATCCGCAGGCGACAGCGCCCCGATGAAAATACCGGCAATCACCACCCAAGACAGAAAATGCGGCAGGTAAATCACCGATTGCACCGACTGGCGAAACCGCGGATTGCGCACTTCATTAATCAGCAACGCCAGAAAGATCGGCAGCGGAAACACAAAGACGATCTTCATCGCCGAGATAATCAACGTATTCCACAAAACCTGCGCAAATGCGGGCGAGGCGAACAATTGCGCAAAGTGCTTCAGCCCGACCCAAATGTTCGGCCCGATAATCCGCAAGTCCTCAAACGCCAGCTTCGCCTCCCAAATAGGCAGATAATGGAACACGGCAAAATAGATCAAACCGGGGGCCATCATCAGATAATAGGGCCACCACTTCGCAAACGCATCCCGCGCGCGATCAAAACGGCTGTCATTTTCGGCAGCATCATCAGAAAATGCCTGATTGGGAACGTTCCCATGACCGCGCGTCATTTTGTCTGTTTCATCAATCATATCTTACCCCACCAACGCAGGACGGCGCGCTTGCGCAATATCCGGCAACGTGCCGCGTTCGCGCAAACGACACGGCAACGTCAGATGCGCGCCCTGCGCGCCTCGGATCGTTTTCATCAATAACCGAAAAGATTCCTCGCCGATTTGCCGCGACGGTTTTTCTACAGTCGTCAGCGCAGGCGTCGTGACCTCACCCGCCGCAATCCCGTCAAACCCCAAAACGGCGACCCTGTCAGGGCAGGCAATCCCGCGATTACGCAACGCCTGCATCGCGCCCAAGGCCATCAAATCGTTCGCTGCAAAAATAGCGCGCGGCATTGCACCGCCGTCCAACAACCCTTCGGTCGCACTCCGGCCACCATCCACACTATATTTACCATTAGCCAAAACCAGATCATCACAAGCAACGTTGCGGCGATCCGCCCAAGCCCGCACGGCCTCCAAAAATCTTTGCCGCGCACTGCGCTCTTCATCGCCAACCAGAAACGCGGGCATCTCCAAACCGCTGGCGGCAATCCGGTCCAAAGCAATGGCAACACCTTGATCAATATCGCTCGACACCGATGCCAGATCAGGGAACCTGCTGGCCGACGAGCCAATCAGCACAGTTGGCAATTCAAAATGCGCAATCTCGTTCAATCCATCCCGTACAGGGTTCACAATCGCACCATCGACGCGGGCTTGCACCAATGCTTGCAAATGCTGCTGTTCGCGCGCGGGGTTCCAGTCAGAGCTAAAAATCAGAACCGAAACGCCAATTTCAGCCGCCGCATCCTGCGCGCCGCGCGCCACATCTGCCCAGAACGGATTGGCAATATCAGGGATCAACAGTCCGACAATACCCGTCCGCCCCGACCGCAAACTCCGCGCAATATCGTTGCGCCGATACCCCGTCGCCGCAACAACCTCAGCCACCTTCTTTTGAGCATCTTCCGAAATATTCGACGCACCCGACAGTGCACGCGACACCGTGCTTTTTGACAAGCCCGACATCCGCGCCACGTCCAGGATCGTGATCTGTTGGCGGTGCTTTTTCATATCGACAAGAGCCCTCCCAGATCCTCGCTTATGAAATGCTAGCATAGCGTGGGAACGTTCCCAAGAACTTTTTTAACTCTTTCGCAGCAGTTTTAACAAACCACAATCAGACCATGTTTTCGCGACTACCCGGAAGACGCATCAGCAGGAACAGTGACGCCATGGTCAGTATCAGCAGCAAAGTCGAAAGCGCCGCCGCAGTTCCAAGTTGCCCGCGGATCACCTCGGCATAAATACCCAGCGACAGCGTTTGCGTCGAGGTATTGTAAAGGAACAGCGTTGTGCTCAATTCGGTAATAATCGTGACCCAACTTAGCACAGCACCCGCAAGAATACCGGGGGCAAGAGCAGGGACGATGATACGCACAAGGGTGCGGGTTTTCGAGGCCCCAAGGCTGATCGCGGCCTCCTCGATACTGGGACTAATCTGATACATTAGCGCGGTCGTCGAACGCACCGCATAGGGCAAACGCCGCAGCGTCAGCGCCATAACCATGATCGCAAACGTGCCCGTCAGGACCAGCGGTCCTTGGCTAAATGTGGTGACCAGCGCGATACCAATCACCAGACCCGGCACAACATATGGGACCATCGTCATTGTATCCAGCGTGTTGCTTAGCACACCTTTGCGCCGCACCGTCAGATAGGCCACAAGCACGGCAATCACGACAAGAATCGCCAATGCGGTCAACCCGATGCTGAATGTATTGGTCGCATAACGGATAATGTCACGCTGAGAATCGGCATAATTATCCAGCGAATATCCAGCAACAAACTGGCCATACAGCGTGTTGCGAAACGAGCTGACCACCACCACAACCAGCGGCGCAAGCGCGAGAACAAGAAAGCCGTAAACATAAGCATGCACCGCCACCCCGCGCCAACCGCGCAGACGACTTGCCTCAATGGTGCGCAGCGCAGTCATTGAAATTTGCCGCCGGTTGACGATATATTTCTGCACAAGAAACACCGCAAGCGTGACCATGATAACGATCACAGACACGGCCGCCGCAAAGTTTTTGTCGATGCTGACCTCGCCGATAAAGGAGCTATAAATCAAAACAGGAACAGTGCGAAATCCTTGCCCGATTAGCATTGGCGTCCCGAAATCGGCAAAGGCGCGCACAAAAACCAGCAGACTGCCGGCAAGCACAGTGGGAAACAGCAACGGTGAGATCACCTGAAGCGCGCGCCGCCAGCCGGTCACCCCCATGCTTTCCGCCGCCTCCAAAAGCGACACATCAATCGTGCGCCAAGCCCCCATCAGATAGGTGAAAATCAGCGGCACAAGTTGCAGCGTCAACACCAGAACAATGCCCGGAAAGCCATAAATACTCGGCGCATCGATACCGAACGTGCTCTCGATCCACCGTGTGATCATGCCGTTATTACCCAGCAACAAAATCCACGAATACGCACCAATAAACGGTGGCGACATCATCGAGGCCAAAATCAACATCTGGATCGTGCGGTTCCCCCGAATACGAAACATCGTCATAAAATAAGCCAACGGAAAGGCGATGACCAAAGCAAGGATCGTGACACAGACCGTCACCATCATGCTGTTGATCAACGTGCCATAATACAGCCGCGACGAGAAAAATTTCGCAAAACCGGCCAAGGTAAATTGATCTTCACTTTGCACACTGTCGATCAGAACCATGCACAGCGGCCAGATCACCATTAACAAATAGCCACCCGTCAATGCAACAGCGATCGAGGTCCAACCGTCGAACCGTTCCCCCGGCAACTTCACGTCGCAGACCCGCGCATGATCGTGTCACCACTTTCGGCATCAAAGAACGTAAGCATATCAATGTCGAGCGCCAGCGCTACCTTTTCGCCACGCGCCCAACGCAACGGACGGTGCGAAAACTCTAAAAACTCGACAATCTCGCCCGTATTCAATCGCGCACGCACTTGCGCATGCGATCCAAGGAAAGTTTCGTCGATCACTTCGGCACTTAAACCATCGCTTGCGGCGCGCACGGCTTCAGGACGCACCGACACCTGAACCGGCCCAACAATGCCCGACTGGATGGTCGCAGTCACGTCGTGCAACACGCCATCACCCAGATCAATCACACTGGCCCCGTCGCGCAATTGCACCTCACGGTCCAGCAAATTGGTTTTGCCGATAAACTGGGCGACAAATTTATTTGCAGGATTGCGGTAAATTTCGGCGGGCGAACCGACCTGCTGCACCACACCAAGGTTGATCACCGCGATCCGGTCAGACACCGCCATCGCTTCCTCTTGGTCGTGCGTGACGTAAACGGTCGTAATTTCAGAGGCGCGTTGCGCGTCCCGAATAGCGTCACGCATTTCGACGCGCAGCTTGGCATCAAGGTTTGAGAGTGGCTCGTCCATCAACAAAACCGCAGGCTGGATCACCAACGCACGCGCAAGGGCCACCCGCTGCTGCTGACCACCCGACATCGCACCGGGCAGGCGATCTTTCAGATGCGCCATATGCACCGCGTCAAGCGCTTCACCGACGCGCCGCAGACTGTCAGACTTGCTCACATTGCGCGTCTGCAATCCGAACGCCACGTTTTTTCCAGCCGTCATTTGCGGGAATAGCGCATAGTTCTGGAACACCATGCCAATGTTGCGCGCGGCGGGGGATCGGTCATTCACCACCTCATCGTCAAAGGAAATGGTGCCGGATTCGATCGAATTGAATCCGGCAATCATGCGCAACAGCGTTGTTTTTCCACAGCCCGAAGGCCCGAGCAAAGTGAAGAACTCGCCGTCACGAATGTCGAGATCAAGGTTAGGAATGGCGACCTGATCGCCATATTCCTTGCGCAGGGCGCGCAGCGTGATCGTCGTCATCCCGCAAACCTCGCAGCAGTATCGCGCTGCATTAAAACTGCGCTTCCAGGATTGTTTTATACCGTGCCACGATATCATCGCGATGCTCGGCCACATAATTGCCGTCTTCCGTGATCGTCGCAAACTCGGAAAACGCGGGCAGACCGGGCTTCACAATGCCTTCACGCAATGGACGACCAGCAGTTTTTTCCGCAATAATCGTTTGCGCGACGTCCGATGTGATGAAGTTGATAAACGCCTCGGCAGCCTCCACATTCGGGCCGTCTTTGATCACCTGAATCGTGGCTGGCAAAAACGCAGCGCCCTCTGACGGATAGACGATTTCAACCGGCGCGCCGCTTTTCACAAAATTCAACGACAGCGGCTCGTAGGTTAGTGCCACAACATATTCACCATTGGCCACGTCTTGCGCCACCTGCGTTGACGACCCGATAGTCACGCCGTCAAGCTGGGTGACAAGTGCGGTCACATAGCCCCAAGATGCATCGGATTCGTAGTCGCCACCAACAGCCTTCAACATGTTTGTCAGTTGCGCAAAAGCCGAGGACGAGCTGGTCGGATCACCAAAAGCGATCTTGCCAAACAACTCTGGTTGCAACAAATCGGCATAGCTGGTGATCTCAACCCCTAGCTCTGCAAGCTCGTCAAGGTTCACCAAAAGGTTCGAGCCGTCAGCCTGATACGGCGTGAAACTGCCCGTCAGGTTCTTACCCGCCGCAACCATAGCGTCGTCATTGGCAGAGGTAAATTCCGCCCATAGCGCGCTGTTGGCACTCGCTTGCGCGGCACCGCCACCAAACATAATATCGCCCTGTGGATTGCTCGCTTCACTACGGATGCGCTGGTATAGCTCGCCCGTGCCAGCCGTAATAAGCTGAACCTTCACGCCACTTTCTGCCTCAAAAACCGGAATGAGGCTATCAAGCATGCCCTCTTCATTTGGTGTGTAGACCACCAAATCCGATCCGGAAATATCTGCGTCTTGCGCGATTGCGGGTCCGGTCACTGTTGTCGCACCAAGGGTCATAGCGACAAGTGCGGTCATGCGGAAAATGGAATTACGGTTCACTGGGCAATCCTTCTTTTGATGTCGTAGGGAAATCCCCGACTAAATTACCGCATTGTTAATCGGATCAAAAATCTCCGCAACCAATTTTTGGTAACCGACCCCGTATCGGGACTTAGCGCGTAAAATACACGGCTTGCAAAAATTAGACCATTGGTCTAATTCAAACGCAATCAACCCGCTTGAAAGTTCACATGACCCAGCCATCCCCCAAACCCCATCCAACCAGGCAACGCTTCGGCGCACTTGATGCGGCAAAGAAAAACCAGTTGCTTGATCCGGCTGAGGCTGAGTTCGCACGTCACGGCTACACCGCAGCCTCGCTCAATCAGATCTTGCTCAATGCAGGCATGAGCAAAGGGCAAGCTTACTACTATATCCGCAATAAACCCGATCTTTATTGCCTCGTTTGCGAGCGGGCGTTTGAACGCTTAACTACGACAATCGGTGGTTGGACGATCAATTTCGAGACCACGGAACTGTTCTGGACCAGCATCAACCAGTTGTTTTCCGTCATGGCAACCGCCTTAATGAATGACCCTCGTCTCGCGGATATCGGGCGCACGGCCTACGCCAGCAATGAGGCCTATGATGCCCTGCGCGAACCACTATCGCGGCTACAGACGTTCATCAAACAGGTGACCCAAAAGGGGCAAACAATCGGCGCCATACGCAGTGATATGCCTGTGGACCTGTTGTCATCACTGCTTTTTGCACATCTTAGCGCGCTTGACCGCTGGTTTGCCCAAAACATGACCACCCTGCCCGCCGATGAAATGATCCGCTTAAGCACCCTCAATCAGCACCTCTTCCGCGATATCGCGTCACCTAAGGCGCCTCTCCAATCAAAGCGTTCGGAAAAACCATGACCCATTTGCCTACAGATTCAGATCACGCGGCGGTGCTGGTCGAGGTTTCCAAGAACATCTGGATTGCCGAAGGCGAATGCGTGAACTTTTATGGTTTCGCTTATCCGACGCGCAGCGTGATCGTGCGCATGGCGACAGGTCAGTTGTGGGTTTGGTCGCCGATCTCGCTTGGCATAGACCTCAAGCGCGCCGTTGATGCATTGGGCGAGGTCGCCTTTCTGGTAAGCCCGAATAAAATACACCACCTATTCCTGTCCGCGTGGCACGAAGCCTATCCAAACGCACAGCTCTGCGGGCCTGCTTCAACCATAACAAAACGCACAGACCTCGCCTTTGATCTGACATTGACCGATGACGTTCCAGCCCCGTGGAAAACCGATTTTGATCAGGTCTGGTTCAACACTTCGGCCTTTATGGACGAAGTCGTGTTTTTCCACCGCGCCTCTCGCACCGTCATCCTTGCAGACCTTTCCGAGAACTTTGGCGAGCCGTTCTTGCAGGACCACTGGACATGGTGGCAACGCCCCATCGCGCGCCTTTGGAAATGCACCGAACCCTTCGGGCGTGCACCGCTTGAATGGCGTCTGTCATTTCGCAAAACAAAAGCCCTGCACGCGGCACGCGACCACGTACTCGCATGGGACACCAAACAGGTAATCATGGCCCACGGCGAATGGCAGCGCGCGGACGGACGCAAATTTCTGGAAAACTCGTTTGCATGGATGTGACCCGACCAAAGCCCCCCATTAAAATTCAATCCCGTTGACGTTTAGGTTTTTTAAATCAAAAGTCAGGTCACATAAAGGAACATAAATATGACAGTTGAATTTTTACTGACATCGCTCGTCGTGGTGCTTTTGCCCGGAACAGGCGTGATCTATACGCTGGCGATCGGTCTGGGGCGCGGGTTCAAGGCAAGCATTGCGGCAGCGTTCGGGTGCACACTTGGAATCGTGCCCGCGGCTGTCGCCAGCATCATCGGGTTGGCCGCATTGCTCCATACCAGCGCCGTGGCGTTTCAAGTGATCAAATTTCTAGGTGTCGCATATCTATTCTACATGGCGTGGAAAATCCTGAAGGACGACACGATCTTGGACGTCTCGGAAAACAACGACCAAATGGGCTACGCGCGTATCGCTGTAACCGGCACAATGTTGAACGTCTTGAACCCGAAATTATCCCTGTTCTTTCTGGCGTTCCTGCCCCAATTCATTTCGCCTGCCGCAACAGATGCAACCGCCTCACTCATTTGGCTTGCGATTGTCTTCATGGCGATGACGTTTGCGGTCTTTGTAATTTACGGAGCCTTCGCGTTCTTTGCCAGAGACTACGTCATCCGCCGCCCGTCCGTTATGAAATGGATCAAACGAAGCTTCGCAGGGAGTTTTGGACTACTAGGCGCAAAGCTTGCAGTCTCGAACTAGAGATTTGCGATCGCTTCGGCTGTAAACCAAAGCGATCACGCAGCGCCTTAGCTGCCCCGATACGTCGAGAACGAATAAGGCGAAAGCAGCAGCGGCACATGGTAATGTGACAGCTCGGACATGCCAAAGCGGATCGGGATCAGGTCAAGAAATTTGGGGTCCGTCAACGCAATGCCGCAACCATCCAGATACGCGCCCGCGTGGAAAACCAGTTCGTAAGTACCAATCTCGAACTGATCAGCAGGCAGAATTTGCGTGTCCGTGCGCCCGTCTGCATTGGTGGTCATCGTCGTCAATAGCGTGCGGCTGTCACCGTCGATTTTGAACAATTCGATTTTCATGTCAGGCGCAGGACACCCGCGCGCCGTATCAAGCACATGTGTCGTCAGAAATCCGCTCATCTTTTTCTCCCTCAAGGTTTCCCGCCTACCTTGCCCTTTTTTGGCGCGGGAGGCATCGCAAACTTGCGCGATGTTCTTTCAAAAACAATTTGAAAGTTAAACCTATTGCAACGGGTTCGCCAATGAAACGCGTGGATAAGCGCCCTGCTGCCACAACCTGTCAGCAGCGGGTCTTAAAGATGAAGGCACGCAGTCGCTTCACAGGCTGCGCAATACCGCGCTGCAACAGTAGCCCATCAGGAGAAAACACAGATGCAACCCGTCACAGAAATATTCGTTTTTCACGTCTTGCCCAAAAATCGAGACAAGACCATCGAGAGTCTCAAAGGGCTTCAAGACGAAATCATTGCCGCAGCACAAGGCGCGGTGAGGTCCGTGCGCACGCTCACCGGCCATGACGACGCAACGCTGGTATCGCAGCTATACGAATGGAATGACATTGCCGCATCACAAAAGGTAAACGCGTTATTCCCTACCTTCCGGAATGCGGCAGCACTTCAAAACCTGAACGACAAGAACGTCGTTATGGGGCTATTTGCGGACCATCAATCGAACCGGTACACGGCCGATTGATGTGACCTGCAGCTCTATTTGGTAAAGCCGCCCGAGAACTTCATGTGGCGGTTCACGTCTTTGTAAAGCAAGTAACGGAACGGACCCGGCCCACCCGCATAGCACGCCTGCGGGCAGAACGCGCGCAACCACATGTAATCGCCCGCTTCAACCTCGACCCAGTCTTGGTTGAGGCGGTAAACCGCTTTACCCTCTAACACATATAGCCCGTGTTCCATCACATGGGTTTCCGCAAACGGAATCACACCGCCGGGCTGCAATGTCACGATTGTGACGTGCATATCGTGGCGCACATCTGCCGCATCAACAAACCGCGTGGTCGCCCAAACGCCGTTGGTATCGGGCATCACACTCGGCGCAATGTCGTTCTCGTTGGTCACAAATGCCTCCGGCGCGTCCAACCCGTCGACATATTCATAGGCTTTGCGCACCCAATGAAATTTCGCCAGCGCGTCCGATTTATTATAGATCGTCCATGCGCAAGTCGGCGGCAAATAGGCGTAACCGCCCTCACCCATCACATGCACAACACCGTCAATAGTCAGCGTCACTTCGCCTTCCACCACAAAAATCACGCCCTCGGCGGATTTGTCGGTTTCGGGCGTGTCAGAGCCGCCATTTGGCGCAAGCTCGCCGATATATTGCGAGAAGGTCTCGGCAAAGCCAGACAAGGGCCGCGCCATCACCCAGAATCGCGCGCCTTCCCAGAATGGCAGCAAACTGGTCACGATATCGCTAAACGTGCCCTTGGGGATCACGGCATAAGCATCGGTGAACATGGCACGATCGGTTGTGATTTGCGTTTGTGGCGGTAAGCCGCCTGTGGGTGCGTAATATGAATTCTTGGACATGAGCAGCCTTTCGGATTTATGCGTGCCGCCATCCAACCCCTTTGGCGTTGTTTTTCCAACTAAAAACCGCGCGTGGGGAGGATAGGGTGTCGCTTGAGAAAATTGATAATGCACAGCCCTACAATATACGTAGTATAAAACACGAATTCCGTTGATCCGATCACCCCATTGTAGACAATTGTATACAATGGGCGTAAGTCATCCCTAGCATTCACCGAACCGAAGCGAGAAAACATCATGGCCGATATCATTTACACCAAAGTTGACGAAGCTCCACAGCTGGCGTCCGCGTCTTTGTTGCCAATCCTGCAAAAGTTTTTGGGCGCGGCAGGCCTTAGCATTGAAACCCGCGATATTTCATTGGCGGGCCGCATCCTTGCCGCATTCCCGCACGCTTTGACCCCTGAACAGGTGCATCCCGACGCGCTGGCTGAACTGGGCGAGCTGGTAAAAACACCCGCCGCCAACGTGATCAAACTGCCGAATATCTCCGCCTCCGTGCCGCAACTGGTTGCCGCCGTCAAAGAACTGCAATCTCAGGGTTTTGCCCTACCCGACTACCCCGAAGACCCGCAAACCGACGCCGAGAAAGACACCCGCGCCCGCTATGACGCGATCAAAGGCTCCGCCGTGAACCCTGTTCTGCGCGAAGGCAACTCGGACCGCCGCGCGCCTTCAGCCGTGAAAGCATTCGCAAAAGCCCACCCGCACCGCATGGGCAAATGGGAATCCTCCAGCAAAACGCGCGTCGCCACAATGGACACGGGCGATTTCTTCGCCAACGAGCAATCCGTAACACTGGCCGACGCCGCAACCCTGCGCATCGAACTGGACACAGGCCACGGTGTCACCGTGATGAAAGACAACATCGCGGTGCCCGCAGGCACAATCGTCGACGCAACATTTATGTCCGCGAAAGCACTGACCGCGTTCTTCGACAAAACCATCGCCGACGTTGCTTCCGAAGGCACACTCTACTCTCTGCACATGAAAGCCACGATGATGAAGGTCTCGGACCCGATCATCTTCGGCCACGCCCTGCGCCAATATCTGGCCCCTGTATTCGCAAAACATGGTGCAGCTTTTGACGCGGCAGGCATTAGCCCCAACGCGGGCCTCGGCGATATGCTGGCGAAAATCGGCAACATGGACGGTGGTGCTGCGATCATCACAGAAATCAACGACACACTCGCCAATCGCCCACCCCTCTACATGGTGAATTCCGACAAAGGCATCACCAACCTGCACGTCCCGTCCGACGTGATTATCGACGCCTCGATGCCCTCCATCATCCGCGCTGGCGGCAAAGGCTGGGGGCCTGACGGGTCCGAGGGCGACACGACATGCGTTATCCCAGATAGCTCCTATGCAGGCGTTTATGCAGAAACGATTCAATACTTCAAAGAGACTGGCGCGCTTGACCCCGCCACCGCAGGCACCGTGCAAAACGTCGGCCTGATGGCGCAAAAAGCCGAAGAATACGGCTCCCACCCGACCACATTCGAACTGCCCGAGGGCGGCACAATGCGCGTCATGAACGGCGACACAGTTGTGATGTCTCACGTTGTCGAAGCAGGCGATATCTGGCGCATGGCCTCGGCCCGCAAGGCCCCGATTGAAAACTGGATCGAGCTTGCGATTGAACGCCAAGCCACCGAGAACTGCCGCGCGATTTTCTGGCTCGACGCCAACCGCGCCCACGACGCAGAGCTGATCAAATACGTCACCCCTGCGTTGATCGCAAAAGGCGTGGCTGACAAGTTCGAGATCATGGCCCCGACCCCCGCAACCCGCGCCTCATTCGAGGACATCCGCGATGGCAAAACCGTCATCGCAATCACCGGCAACGTGCTGCGCGACTACCTGACCGACCTCTACCCAATCCTCGAAGTCGGCACATCGGCCAAGATGCTGTCCGTCGTAAAACTGATGCAGGGCGGCGGCATGTTTGAAACCGGCGCTGGCGGCTCCGCGCCCAAGCACGTTCAGCAACTGCTGGAAGAAAACCACCTGCGTTGGGATAGCCTCGGCGAGTTCTGCGCCTTGGGCGAAAGCCTGCGTTTTACGGGCACCGCAAAGGCCCGCATCATGGGCAAAGCCAGCGATCTGGCGACCGAGAAACTGCTCGCAAACGGTAAAAGCCCGGGCCGTAAAGTTGGCGAAGACGACAACCGCGCGTCACACTTCCACTTTGCGCTCTACTGGGCCGAAGCCTTGGCAGCACAAACCGAAGACGCAGAACTGGCCGCCATGTTTGCCCCTCTTGCGATTGCTTTGGCCGATAACGCCGACACAATCCTGACCGAGTTGAAAGCAGGCGCAGGCAAGCCCGTTGATCTGGGCGGCTACTTCAACGGCGATGCGGCCAAAACTGCCGCCGTGATGCGCCCGTCCGCCACATTCAACGCACTGATCGACTAACCCAAATCGACCCTCAGCCGACTTGATCGGCTGGGGGTCCCTATCGCTTGGCTTGCTGCCCGTATAATGTGACACCATGACAGCGCGCGACACCTTTTCCCTACACCCCAAAAGCCGTATCATCAGCCCACCACAACAGGGCATGGCGCAGCTATTGACGGGACTTGCAAGCGGGTCCACGATCATCGCATCACAGACCAAAACCGCCGCGATCACCCTATCCAACGACAGCCCACAATGGCTGCTCTGCGAAACCTCCGGCAGCGCAGGCGCACCAAAAACCATCCGGCGCGCACCGCAATCCTGGACCGCCAGCTTTGCCATTAGCGCGCAAATGTTTGCCGTCTCGCCCAATGACACCTACGCCACCCTCGGCCCGCTGGGACACTCACTCACGCTTTACGCCGCCCTTGAAGCCATGCACATCGGGGCCGGTTTTCTAGGGCTGGTCGGGCAAAAACCAATGCAGCAAGCAACACAGATCAGCGCGCACAAGGCCACGGTGATCTACGCCACACCCGCCCAACTACGGCTGTTACTCCTCGGCGCACAATCGGCAAAAATAGAGACCATCCCTTATGTTAGACACCTGCTCTGTGGCGGTGGGCCACTTGATATGACCCTCACAGATCACCTCAAACCGCTGTTTTCCAACGCAACTATCCACGAATTTTTTGGCGCAAGCGAGACCAGTTTTATCACCATAGGCAATGACACAACCCCACAAGGCTCCGTCGGCCACCCCTACCCCAACGTCGATTTGCAAATCGATCAAAGTGGTGAAATCTGGATCAAAAGCCCCTATCTGTTCGACGGCTACGCCAATGATGATGCGAACGATACACAGTGGCGCGGCCAATACCTGAGCATCGGCGAAATGGGGTATCTGGACGCAAACCAAAACCTGTTCCTGCGCGGACGCAAAAGCCGCATGGTCACCGTCACCGACCACAACGTATTCCCCGAACAAATCGAAGCACTGTTCTCGCAAGTCAAAAACGTCGATGCCTGCGCCGTAATTCCCCTGCCAGATCCTAGACGCGGCCACCGGATCATCTGCATTTTGCAAGCCGCAAAGCCGCTGGATTTCGGTCAATTTCGCAGGCTATGCCATACTCACTTGGGGGCCGCATCCGTACCAAAAGAATTCATCATGATCCCGCAAATGCCGCTGCTCCCCGCAGGCAAACCCAACCTCAAACAACTGAAACGCTGGCTAGAGGCACGCCCATGATACGGTCCCACATCATCGCCGCACGCCGCAGCCCAATCGCCCCGCGCGGTGGCGCACTTGCGCATCTACCCCCGCATGACCTCGCCGCCCCTGTGCTCGCGGCAGTCCTACAAGACGCGGGCATTTCGGCCCATGACGTGGGCGAATTGATCGTCTCAAACGCGCTTGGCGCAGGTGGAAATCCTGCACGGCTCGTGGCCTTGGCGGCAGATTTCCCGACCCGCATCGCAGGGTTATCGATTGACCGGCAATGCGCGGGCGGACTGGATGCATTGATCTTGGCGGATGCAATGATCCGCGCGGGTCTGCACGATATTGTCATCGCGGGCGGCGTCGAGAGCTTCTCGCGCAGGCCACTCCGCTTGCGCACATTTGCGGATAGGCGCCCACCCGAACCCTATGACCAAGCCCCCTTCACCCCATGGCCCGACCGCGATCCTGATATGGCACAAGCTGCCGACCAACTGGCACAAGACCTGAATATCAGCCAAGCAGAGCAAGACGCTTGGGCCATCGCCAGCCACGGCTGCGCAAAAACCACCCATGAAATCACCCCCGTAGCGGGCCAAACTCATGACAGTTTCACGCGCGACTTAACCTCGAAACACTGCACCCGCGCGCCCAAAATCTGCGGCACGATCACCGCCGCCAACATGGCAGTCGCCGCCGACGGGGCCGCATTTGTCGTGATGGTGTCAGACGCTTATGCCAAATCGCATGGCCTGACCGGCGCAATATTCACCGGCGGGAAAACCTTGGGCGCGCACCCCTGTATGCCCGGACTAGCGCCTATTCCTGCTATCAACGCGGTCTTGGCAAAGGCGAAAATCACCCCGCAAGACCTAAACGCCGCGCAGATTATGGAAGCCTTTGCCGTGCAGGCAATTGCCTGTGTGCGCGGCGCAAAAATCCCGCCCGAGATCGTGAACCAAAGCGGCGGAGCCTTGGCGCGCGGCCATCCGATTGGCGCGTCCGGAGCGGTGCTCGCCGTGCAATTATTCCACGAACTGCACCGCACTTACGGCACGGGACTGGCCGCGATTGCATCGGCTGGCGGGATCGGATCAGCCGTGCTGCTTAATCGAAACCGCGAAACGTCGTAAAATCGTCAAGCGGCACGCGCGCCGTGCGAAACCGGTTCACCGGAGCACTCTGATCCGCCACACCAAGGGCAATGCCACAAACCACCATTTCACCCTTGGGCAACGCAAGCGTATCATGCACCACACTGGCGTAATTCGCCAATGCACCGATGCCCGTACTGCCCAACCCTTCGGCCTCGGCAGCGAGAAAAAGCGCCATCATCGACAAACCCAAATCCATAAAACAGCCTTTGCCCATGTCGCGGTCGATGGTCACCACAATCCCCACAGGCGCATCGAAAAACGCATAGTTGCGGTCAAATTGCGCACGCCGCGCAGCAATATCCCGCCGCCCGATCTTCAGCGCGTTATATAGCGCAAAACCAGCCTCGCGCTGCCGTTTCTTCAACGCGGCAGACATCGTTGGCGGAAAATACGAATACTCAGACTCAACAGGCACACCCGACCCAGCGGCAGCTCCCAACCGATCAGTAAGGCTGCGCAAGGCGGCCCCTGTCAGCACATGAAATTTACCCGGTTGCAGATTTGCACCACTCGGCGCGCGTCGCGCAGTTTCGCAAATCCGCTCCAAAATGTCCCGCCCGACAGACGCGTCTGTGAACGCCCTGACCGAGCAACGCTGCGCCAAAAGAGCGTTAAGATCAGGCGGCATTTCGTGACAAAACGCTGGCAGGCCGTGCCTTGGCCAAGGCCGCAGTCAACATGCCCGCGATCCCTGCTTTGATCAAATCACCGGGGATGAATACGGCGACAAGACCTGCTGCCTCCACGATGGATTTGTCCAGCGTGACCGCTATGCCGATGATCCCGAAAACATACATCACAAGGATACAGCCCACACTCGCGGCGGTGATCCCGACCAATGTTAGCGGTGCGTTGCGCCATTTCTCCATGATCAAACCGGTCACAAATGCGCCAATCGGCCAGCCAACCAGGAAGCCCGCGGAAGGGGTCGCAAAGGCACCCAAACCGCCGCGCCCGCCTGACAAAAGCGGCAAGCCGATGGCGACCAAGAGCAAGAACAACAGCACCGAAAGCGTGCCGCGTTTTGACCCTAAAACAGTGCCGCACAGCATAACGCCCAAGGTCTGCGCGGTGATCGGCACGCCAAATCCAAGGGTAATTTTCGGGATCAACCCCAGTGATGCGATCAACGCCGCAAACAGGGCAATAAGGGCGACGTTCTTTTCCATTTAGGTCTCCTTGATGGGGGTAAATCCGCCGCGTGCGCGCAATGCGTCTGCTACGTGATCGGCATCGTCTAACGCCAGAACGGTGAACGGAAACAGGATGCGCCAGCTTGGGCTGCGGGCCGATCGTGCGCGCCAAGCCTGCGATAGATGCCCGCCTTTTTGCGCCAGAACGGGGGTCAGACGGATCACCAAAGCAATCGCAATCTCTAACGCTGCGGTGTTCAATCCAAGGCGCGTCAAGGGCTGGGTCAACACGCGCACCACGTCAATCATATCGGACAGACGCGTGGTCATCGTGACCAGATTGGCAAGGCCAACTGCAGATAAAAGCCGCAGGATAATGATGCCGCCCGCAGTGATCTCGCCCGTCCAAACATGCCAAATGCTAACGATCAAAATGAACGGCCAAAGCACGCGCAACTGGCGCAACCCCGCCCTAAAAAACGCAGCCCCAGGAAGCGTATAAACCACCAGTACACCTGCAAAAATTGCTAACTGCATCATCAGGTTTTCAACGAAAAACAACCCCAAGGTCGCCACACAAAGCCCCGCAAGCTTTACGCCAGCAGGCCAGTCATGCGCGCGGATTTTAACTGGCGAGGACAGCGATATCATCGGATCCTCCCAGCCGGTTCATGGCGTCAACATATCCTGCAAGAACGGACGCCGATGGACCCGCCTGCGCAATTCGCCCCTGCTCAATCCAGATCACATGGTCGTAATCCGCGAGGTCGGCAGGGTCATGCGTGATATGCAAAAGACTACCATGATACTGCCCAAGCGCGCGCGTTAATTGCGCCTTGGTCGGAATATCAAGCCCGGTAAACGGCTCATCGAGAATAATCATTTTCGGGGCCATCGCCACCACCGCCATCAGACAAACCAAATGCTTTTGCCCCTGCGACAGCGTGTGAATATGCGCGTCAATCCAGTGCAATTTACCAAAATCGGACAGCACCTTTTGCGCCCCTTGATCGGCCCCGTCTTTGCCCTGCCCAAGCTGCCGCAGACCAAAGCTGATCTCTTCACGCACGGTCGGAAAAATGATCTGATGGTCGGGGTTCTGAAATAAAATCCCCACATCGCGCAGCGCCTGTTTACGGTTGGCACATAGGTCGTGACCGTCAACCCTAGCGCTGCCAGACGTCGGTGCAACCAACCCCGCAATAACCCGCGCCAGCGTGGTTTTGCCCGACCCGTTCCGCCCGACAATCCCGATACGTTTGGCGTCGGTGCGGTGGGAAACCCCTTGTAAAATCGGCTTGTTCTCAACCCCGAAACACAGATCAACCAGCGTAATCGTCACGCCCGCCATCGCAGTGTTTTCCGTCGAAACAGGGGTCATGTCAGCCTCGGCCTGTGAACTCTAGGCGCGGTCTGACATGTAAACCCGCGTTTGCCAACTCTCTTGGCGGATTAGCTTTCGTTCGCGGCGCGAAACCACGCGACCAGATTGGCGCGCGCTTCCTGATCCATCTGCACGGCATTTGGGGGCGGCATCGCGTGGCTAACCCCTGCATGCAGATAAATCTGCTTGGCGTGACGGGCGACATCACCCTTGGTTTCCAACACAACACCCTTTGGCGGCCACTGCATATTGCCCCAAACAGGTTCGCGCGCATGGCACATGGAACAGTTGCTAATCACCGTATCCATCGCCAACTCGAACCCGTCAGCAGAGGCGAACTTCTGCTCGTAAGGGGTCAAAAGCCGCGCCTCCGCTTCTTCATAGGTGTCCATCGCAGGCACCGTCGACAGCCACGCAATCATAATCATCAACACAACCGTCACACCCCACGTCCACGATGGGCCCTTACCCGTCGCATGCATGGTGTTAAAATAGTGACGGATCGTGACACCAGTCAGGAAGATCAAGGATGCAATAATCCACGCATACTCCGTGCCAAACGACAGCGGATAGTGATTGGACAACATCAAGAACACGACTGGCAGCGTCAGATAGTTATTGTGCGTGGACCGGACCTTGGCAATTTTGCCGTACTTTGGGTCGGGTTTACGCCCCGCCTGCAAATCCGCCACAACAATCCGCTGATTCGGCATAATCTGGAAAAACACGTTGCCGGTCATAATGGACGCTGTGAACGCACCAAGGTGCAAAAGCGCCGCACGACCCGTGAAAATCTGGTTATACCCCCATGCCATCACCACCAAAATCACGAACAACAACAGCATCAACAACGTCGGATGCTCGCTCAACTTGGATTTGCACATGAAATCATACGCCAACCAACCGATGGTCAAAGAGCCGCCCGAAATCAGAATACCCTGCCACAAAGACAAATTCGCCTTTGACGGGTCCAGCAAGAACAACTCGCCGCCCACCCAATAAACGATCATCAACAACGCGGCACCGGACACCCAAGTGATATAGCTCTGCCATTTATGCCAGATCAGATGCTCTGGCATGTTTTCTGGGGCCACCAGATATTTCTGGATGTGGTAAAACCCGCCACCATGAACCTGCCATTCCTCACCACTGGCACCCGCTGGCATGTTCGGGGCTTTTTTCAAACCCAGATCAAGCGCGATAAAGAAAAACGACGCGCCAATCCACGCCATCGCTGTAATCACGTGTAGCCAGCGCACAACAAACGCCAACCATTCCCACAAAATCGCCATATCATACATGTGAAATCCTCCCGAAATCTCCCTGAGCTTCACACTAGCTTAGGCAGTATTGTTCTGGTATGTTAACAAAACACCAAGCAGCATCAAAAAAAACAGAATAATGTCATATCTCGATAACATCCGCACGTTCGTCCGCGTCTACGAGTTGGGCAGCATGTCGGCCGCAGGGCGCGACCTGCGGATTTCGCCTGCCGTAACCTCCTCGCGAATTTCCCAGCTCGAAGAACACCTTAGCGTGCGCCTTTTCCAACGCACAACCCGTTCTTTGACCCCGACCGAGCAGGGCAAAGCGTTTTATGGCGGCGCTGCCGAAATCTTGGAAGCGGTTGAAAACGCCGAGGCGCGCGTGGTCAATATCACCGAAAACCCCAAGGGATCGCTCTATGTTGCCGCGCCTTTGGGGGTCGGTCGCCGCCTTATTGCGCCCTTAATCGCAGGATTCTTGTCCGAATACCCCGAGGTAAAAATCCGTCTGCGCCTGACAGACCGCAAAGTTGACCTCACAAACGAGGGGCTCGATCTTGCATTTTTCCTTGGCCAGCCCGAGGATTCGACCCTGCGTATTCGTAAAATCGCCGATGTGCCGCGCGTGCTTTGCGCCTCGCCCGCCTATATTGCAGCACACGGCATGCCCGAAACCGCCGCCGACCTGACCTCTGGCGCGCATGAATGTCTGAACCTGCGATTCCCCGGTGCGCCCGAAT
>RCMY010002110.1_pt1 | contig 30271 bp, 29 predicted proteins | sample 2041341 | NCBI WGS metagenome assembly RCMY01 (sample SAMN09708234, study PRJNA481090) | Marine sediment metagenome, whole genome shotgun sequencing project. | reverse complement strand
CAGGGGGGTGCTCTCGAGTAAGCCGACCATGGAACTGGCTCCGACTGCTGCCTCATCGCCTTGGCCGACGCTGGTGTCGGGACGGCTGGTGTCGGCGGTCGTGGTGTCGGCGGCTGCAGACGCAGTTGTGTTCTGACTGACGGTCGAACCCGACGCGTCGGACGATGACGTCAACTGGCCGGCATCGGTACAACCGACACTCGCCAACAAGATTCCCCCCAGCACCACGATGAATCGTGATCGCATGTTTGCAACCTAGCAGTTGAGTCACCGGCGCACGGGTAACGTGCGACGATGCGTCTCCTCCTCACCAACGACGACGGAATCGACTCCGTTGGCCTCCACGTTCTCGCCGAAGCCATGAAGCCCCTGGGGGAAGTGATCATCGTCGCGCCCGACCGTGAATACTCCGGTGCCGGTGCCGCAATCGGCGCCCTTTGGCTCAACCGTCCTGAGGTCCACCAGGTGAGGCTCGACGGCTTCGACAACGTGTGGACCGTGTCGGGACCACCGGCCCTGTGCGTGTTCTTCGCCAGGCTCGGCGCCTTCGGACCAGCCCCCGACCTCATCGTTTCCGGCATCAATCCCGGGGCCAACGTTGGCCGCTCGGTCTATCACTCGGGCACGATCGGCGCCGCACTCACCGCACGCAACGGCGGAATCAACGGTGTTGCCGTCAGCCAATCGGTGACCGGCTTCGGCGCCGAGGGGCAGGGTTGGGATGATGCAATCGCCAACCAGAAGTGGCATACCGCCGCGGCCGTCGCCGCCGAAGCGGTTGCCGCCGTGATCGAATCGCCACCGTCTCAGCCGTCGGTACTCAACATCAACGTCCCCAACCTCGAACTCGACGAGATCAACACACGTCGGTGGACCGCGGTCGGCAACGAACCGCCACGGGCAATGTCGACCGTCGTGCTCGAGCCGAAGATCGGCCACGAGGGCAGCTTCTACGTCGACATGACCTTCGGTGAAGAGCGACCCCAGTCGGGCGCCACCGATGTTGGCTCCATCATGGCCGACGAGATCTCGTTCACCTGGCTCGGCCGAATCGAGGCCACCGAGGAAGGCACTGAGGCGATCGACTCCCGGGTCGATGCACTGCTCGGCGACCAAACCACCCCCAAGCCGGGCTAGTCTTCCGTTTGGCCTCATAGGCGCTCGGGAGAGCGGTCGGTTCGCCGGCCCGCCGAAGGAGCAACCGCCCCGGAAACTCTCAGGCATCCGTACCGTTCGTCGTTGGCCACTCTGGAGAGCGTCGGATTCCTGTGATCACAGGGAGAAGCGGCCACCGAAGGAGCAAGCGGCTCCCCCGCAAAACTCTCAGGTAACAGCGACAGAGGGGGCACCCAGCCAACGAGCTTCGAGGTGCCCTTTCCATGTCCGAAACCACTCCGCCCGAACCCACGCCGCCCGAACCCACTCCGCCGCCCCTCATGACCACGCCCCTGGCGGCGCTGCACGATGAACTCGGTGGCCGCATGGTCGACTTCGCAGGCTGGTCGCTGCCGGTCCATTACGAGGGCGCCATCGCCGAGACCAACCAGGTCCGCTCATCGGCGGGCCTGTTCGATGTCTCGCACATGGGTGTCGTCGATCTGGTCGGGCCAAACGTGGCTGCGGCCCTCGAGACAATCACCCCAGCGGGGCTCACGACACTCGCTCCCGGCAAGATGCGCTATGCACTACTGACCAACGCCGATGGCGGATTGATCGACGACGTGATGATCACCCGCCCGCTCACCGACGAGTCAGGTGAGCATCTCGCCATGGTCGTGAACGGCTCTCGCCGAGCCGTCGATCTACCCCACCTACGCGCTTCGCTGCCGACCGTCGAGGTCGTCGAGCGAGCGCCGTACGCCCTTCTGGCCCTCCAGGGACCAAAGGCGGTCGATGCTCTCACGCGCTTGGCACCGACCGTCGCCTCCATGGTCTTCATGGATGCCATCACTGCCACCCTCGATGGTCCGGGTGCCACCGACACCCCGGTCGAAGGCGTCGTGATCGAGGTCTCGCGGTCGGGTTACGCAGGCGAGGATGGGTTCGAACTCACGATTCCTGCCGAGATCGCCGAGGCTGTCGCCCGCCTCCTGTTCGCCCAGCCCGAGGTCGCCCCGGCGGGGCTCGGCGCCCGCGACGCTCTCCGGCTCGAAGCCGGCCTCTGCCTTTACGGCAACGATCTCGACGAAACCACCAGTCCGGTCGAAGCCAACCTTGTGTGGTCGATGCCGAAGCGCCGCCGCGAAGCAGGCGACTTCCCCGGTGGCGAGCGGATCCTCGACGAACTGGCCAACGGGCCGTCCCGAATACGAGTCGGTCTCTCGCCCGAGGGCAAACGCCCGGTCCGAGACGGCGCCGCGCTGCGCACACCCGACGGCCAGCCTGTCGGTGTCGTCACTTCTGGCGGGCACGGCCCAACGGTCGAACGACCGGTCGCCATGGGCTACGTGCCGCCGGCACTCGCCGCGATCGGCACCCGCCTAATCGCCGACGTTCGCGGCAAGGACATTCCCTGTGTCGTCGTCGACCTTCCCTTCACCCCCCATCGCTACGTCCGAGGTGCCTGACATGACCGCCCAACCGCACGACTTCTCCCACCGCCACATCGGTCTGACCACCGACGATCACGCCAAGATGCTCGCCAACCTCGGTTACGAATCGGCGTCGGACCTCCTCGACGCCGCCGTCCCAGCCGACATCCAAACCGGCGCGCCGCTCGACCTTCCCGGCGCGCTCAGCGAAACCGAAGCCCTCGGCCGCCTGCGGGAACTCGCCGACCAGAACCAGGTGCTCACCAGTTGCATCGGCATGGGCTGGAACGCCTGCATCACCCCGGCGGTCATCCGGCGCAACATGATCGAGAACCCCGCCTGGTACACCGCATACACCCCGTACCAGCCCGAGATCTCCCAGGGCCGTCTCGAGATGCTCACGGTCTTCCAAACGATGATCGCCGAGCTCACCGGTTGCGAGCTCGCCAACGCCTCCATGCTCGATGAGGCAACCGCAGCGGCCGAGGCCATGACCCTGCTACGTCGGGGCGACAAGACCAAGCGCACCGGCTTCTTCGTCGACGCCGAATGCCACCCCCAGACCATCGAAGTCGTGCAGACGCGGGCCGAACCACTCGGCATCGAGATCACCATCGGCGACCCAACCACCGACCTCGCTCCCGACACCGTCTACGGTGCACTGCTGGCTCATACCGGAACCACCGGCCGGCTGCTCGACTTCACCTCGATCGCCGAGGCCTTGCATGCTGCTGGTGCCGGCGTCGCCGCAACGACCGACCTCCTTGCCTGCACCCTGGTGACGCCGCCGGGCGAGATGGGCGCCGACGTGGTCGTCGGGTCGGCTCAGCGTTTCGGTGTCCCCATGGGCTTCGGCGGCCCCCACGCCGGTTTCATGGCGACCGACCAGGCTCGGGCCCGTCAGCTGCCCGGTCGACTCGTTGGTGTGTCGATCGATGCCAATGGCAACCCGGCCTACCGGCTGGCGCTGCAGACTCGTGAGCAACACATCCGTCGCGAGAAGGCGACCTCGAACATCTGCACCGCCCAGGCGTTGCTGGCCAACGTGGCTGCCGCCTACGCCTGCTGGCACGGCCCCGACGGGCTTCGCCAGATCGCACTCGGCATTCACCAGTTGGCCGCCCAGCTCGCAACGGCGCTCAACGGCGCCGGCCTCGCCGTGGAGTCGTCGGACTTCTTCGACACCGTCACCGTCAGCTCCCCCGGCGAAGCGGTCAACATCGTCGCCCGGGCCGCCGCCGCCGGAGTCAATCTCCGTCTGGTCGACGCCGACCGGGTTGGCGTCACATTCGACGAGGCCTCGACCGTCGAGACACTCGCCGCCGTGGCCGGGGCGATCGTTCCCAAGCTCGGCTCCGCCAACTTCAGCACAACGGTCGGTTACGAGCCGGACACCCCTCTCACCGATCACAATGCCGCTTGGCGCCGGACATCGGCGTTCATGACCGACGAGCGTTTCCACCGCTATCAGAGCGAACACGAAATGCTGCGCTGGCTTCGCAAACTGGCCGATCGAGATCTCGCTCTCGATCGGACGATGATCCCCCTCGGCAGTTGCACCATGAAGCTGAACGCGGCAGCCGAAATGGAGCCGATCACCTGGCCCGAGTTCGCCAACATGCATCCATTCGCGCCGATCGAGCAGACCACCGGTTACCGCACCCTCATCAAGGAACTCGAAGATGACCTGATCGAGGTGACGGGCTACGACGCCATCTCGTTGCAGCCGAACGCCGGCAGCCAGGGCGAGTACGCCGGGCTGCTTGCCATCCGCGCCTACCACCAGAGCCGAGGAGACGATCAGCGAGACGTTTGCCTCATTCCCTCGTCGGCCCATGGCACCAACGCCGCCTCGGCGGTACTCGCCGGCATGCGGGTCGTCGTCGTCGCCAGCACCGAGCGGGGTGACGTCGACCTGGAAGATCTCAACACGAAGATCGACGAGCACGCCGACACGCTGGCCGCGCTGATGGTGACCTACCCGTCCACCCACGGGGTCTACGAGCGCACGATCATCGAGATCTGCGACCGGGTCCACGCGGCCGGCGGTCAGGTCTACACCGACGGAGCGAATCTCAATGCGCTCGTCGGTGCGGCCAAGCCCGGCGAGTTCGGCTCTGACGTCAGCCACCTCAACCTCCACAAGACGTTCTGCATCCCCCACGGTGGAGGCGGCCCCGGAGTCGGACCGGTCGGTGTCGGCGCCCACCTGGCACCGTTCCTGCCCGGACACAGCGTCGTTCCCGGGATCGGTGGTGACGGCGTGGGGAACCACCGCGTCGGCGCGGTGTCGGCAGCGCCGTTCGGTTCGGCGGGCATCCTTCCCATCACCTGGATGTACATCAAGATGATGGGCGCCGATGGCCTGCGCCGAGCCACCGAAGGAGCGGTCCTCGCGGCCAACTACGTTGCCCGGCAGTTGTCCGAGCACTATCCGGTGCTCTACACCGGTCCGAATGGGCTCGTTGCCCACGAGTGCATCATCGACCTTCGCCCCATCACCGATGCAACGGGTGTGAGTGCCGACGATGTGGCGAAACGCCTGGCCGACTGTGGCTTCCATGCACCGACGATGTCGTTCCCTGTCGCCGGCACGCTGATGATCGAGCCGACCGAGTCGGAGAGCCTCGCCGAACTCGATCGTTTCTGTGAGGCGATGATCGTCATCAAGTCCGAGATCGATGCCGTCGCCAACGGTGACGTCGCCATCGATGACTCCGTGCTACGTCACGCCCCTCACACTGCCGACGTCCTCGTTTCCGACGACTGGGACCGGGTCTACAGCCGCAGGCAGGCAGCGTTCCCGCTTCCGGGAATGAGCCGCGACAAGTACTTCCCCGCCGTTGGTCGGGTCGACAACGCCTACGGCGACCGCAACCTCAGCTGTTCGTGTCCCCCGATGAGCGCCTATGACTGACAGCCTTCGACGGGCAGGACCGCCGCTTCTCCGCTACTGAGGGACGACGCGAAAGGCCCGAGACAGCAACGGGCTTGCTGCATCGAGGTGCGCATCGGCGGATGCGCGCTCGGCAGTTCGGCCGAACTCGAAGCCCGATGGATCGGCTGACCGACGCCTGCTGGGGCGACCGGTCGGCGCCGCATTGGCCGGGGCAGGTGCTTCGGTTGCCCAGATATCGGCCTGTGCTGGGGTCCGCTTGTCGACGAGCACCCAGCCGACAGGAGCGGTTCGGCTACGGGCATGATCGCCACACAGCGGAATGCCGGCGACGGCCTCGGCCAGGTCGATGATATGCACCTCGGCGACGTCGTTCTTGAACTGCATGCTGGCAACAGCTTCGATACCGCAGCTCAATCGTGCACAACGCAGTCTCATGTTGCTCGAATCTAACCGATGCGGCCTGGACATTCGCGGATCCTCCCTCATGGGCCTCTGCCTCGGCTCGTCCGTCGGACCGAAGAGGTCGGCCGACCGTCGAGCTCCATCGACGAGGCGTTGCGACATCTGCGGGTTTTGGGTACATCTGAGTGTCCCCGTGCCGAAAAGGGAACCGAGGGAACCATTGCCCACCGGCCAACGGCCAGCCACTCTGAGGTGATGGGTGAGAAGGCGACGGGCACGAACAGGAACATCATGAATGCATCGATAGCTCCAGAGATCTCGACAACGGCATCGACAATCGGTGCAGGCACCGGGCCCGCGTTCGAGATGACGCCCTATGGCTCCCGCTTCGTTTCTCCCGAGGGTCTGACCGCCGTGGCGAAGGCCAAGATCCTCGGTGGTGTCCGTCGCTATGGTGCAGCAACCGCATCGCTGCGCGTCGATCCCGACTATCTGATCATCGGAGCCAAACGGGGTGGCACCACCTCGCTCGCCCGCTATCTGCTGTTGCATCCAGACGTCAGGCCACTGTTCCCCGCCCGCGAGACTCGCAAGGGGACGTACTTCTTCGATGTCAACTACGGACGGGGCGAAGCCTGGTACCGGTCTCACTTCCCGACTCGTGTCGCCCACGGCCGACGGCAACGTCTCTCGGACTTCCCGCTGGCCATCGGTGAAGCGACGCCGTACTACCTCCACCATCCGCATGCGGCGGTACGGGCTCGCGGTTTGGCTCCCAATGCGAAGGTCATTGCCCTGCTACGCAATCCTGTCGAGCGGGCTTATAGCCACTGGCTCGAACGCACACGGAATGGTGTCGAGACTCTGAGCTTCGCCGATGCCATCGACATCGAGGCCACTCGCCTCGACGGCGAAGAGGCACGAATGCTCGCTGATCCGAGCTATCAGAGTTTCGCCCATCAGCACTATTCCTACGTCGACCAGGGACGCTACGCCCGAGGGCTTCACCGGTGGATGGACGTCTACCCGAGCAATCAGATCCTGGTGCTTCGCTCGGAGGACTTCTACGCCGATCCGGCGGCGGTCTATCAACAGACCCTCGACTTCCTCGGTCTGCGATCATTCACGCCCGACGAGTTCCTGGCGTGGAACATGAAGCCGAAGGATGCCATCGACGCCAATGTGGCGGCCCGTCTGCGGTCGATGCTTGCCGACGACATCGGCGAACTCGAGCAGTTGCTCGACCGAAAAATGCACTGGCTGTGAGCCTCGAGGGTCGCCAGACCGTGCTGTTCACCGGAGGCCTCGGCCGCTCGGGGAGCACGCTCATCGAAAAGTTGCTCAACGAGCTTCCCGAAACCTTTGCCGTTGGCGAGACCGTGCACCTGTGGGAGCGCGGCGTGCGAGATCGCGAGCGATGCGGGTGCGGCGAGCCGTTTGCCGAGTGTCATCATTGGAACGCCGTTGGCGATGCCGCCTTCGGCGGTTGGGATCAGATCGACCTCGAACGGCTGATTGCGTTGCGCTGGAGTGTCGACCGCAGTCGGCGCCTCCCACAGATCTTCGCCGCACACCGATCACGCCACTTGAACGAAGACGAACAGGTCTACCTGTCGCATCTGCGACGCGTCCTACTGGCTGCGGCCGCAACCGCCGGCCAGCCCCGGGTTCTGTTGGAGTCGAGCAAACATCTGTCGACCGCGGCACTCCTTGCCCTCGATCCGGCACTCGACGTCCGCGTGTTGCACCTCGTTCGCGATCCGCGCGGCGTTGCCTACTCATGGACCAAAGAAGTCAAGCGGCCCGAGGCCGGCCCCGACGAGGTGATGCCCATGTACCGGCCCGAACGCACCGCCATGCGTTGGGTCACCGACAACCTCGGCTTCGGCGCTCTCGCCAAGCTCGGTGTGCCGACGATGACGCTTCGCTACGAGGACTTTCTGGAGACACCAGCTCAGACCATCCGACAGATCGGCGCGTTCGCCGGGCTTTCGCCGGAGAACGATCATCTTGACTTCCTCGACGGCAACAAGGTGACATTGCGAACACCCATGCACTCGATCGCCGGCAATCCGTTGCGGTTCGGGAGCGCCGAGATGACACTGCGGCTCGACGACGCCTGGAAGCGCCAACTCGATCGCCGGTCTCGTCGAATCGTGACCACCATCACGGCTCCGGTACTTCGCTCCTTCGGTTATCCCCTGTTCCCCTGAACCGCTGTTCCCCTAAACCTCTGGACTCCTGACCCGTCCGTCGACGACGAGAACGCCCTCGGCGGCGAGGCGGCGAGCATGTTCTTCGGGGTCGTGGGGAATGATTCGACCGTTGGCGGCAACGACCCGCCACCATGGCAGTCCCGCGTGCCTGCGCAGCACGCCGCCGACCGCACGAGCGGCACCGGGAAAGCCGGCCTCGGCGGCAACCTCGCCGTAGCTCAAGACGTCGCCGGGCACCGTCGAGGCGAGCACCGCGATGACCGCTGCCTCGAACGGTGACGGCTCAGGTGTTGTCACCGGAACGCTGCTTCCACCACGAGCGCAACCGCTTCTCTATCTCCTCGGGCGGCAGTTCGCCCTCGCTTCGCTTGAGTTCGAGCAGGAACGCCAGGGCCTCCCCGACCGCACGGCCGGCGGGAAGGTCGAGGAGTTCCATGACCGCCTTACCGTCGAGCTGAGGGCGTTCGGCCTCTTGCTGGGCCTCACGTGCCAGCCGGATGACTCGCCGTTCGAGTTCGTCGATCAGCTCGTGGAGCTTCGCTTCCTTGGCCCGGTTGCGGGTGGTGCAATCGGCCCGGACGAGCTCGTTGAGCAGTCCAAAGAGGTGCCCGGCATCTCGGGTGTAACGCCGAACCGCCGAGTCGCTCCAGCCCTCGCCGTACCCCTTGAAGCGACCCGAGAGGCGGACGAGCTCGGCGACGTCCTTGACGACCCCGGAGTCGTAACCAAGCTCACGCAGGCGTCGCTTGGCAATCTTGGCGCCAACGGCTTCGTGGTGTCGGAACGTGACACCACCATGTTCGAACGAGCGGGTGTCGGGCTTGCCGATGTCGTGGAACAACGCAGCGAGCCGGAGTGTGAGATCGGCACGTGTCTTGGCGGTCACCGCGATCGTGTGGGCGAGCACATCTTTGTGGCGGTGGATCGGGTCTTGTTCGAGTTCGAGGGCGGCCAGCTCGGGAACCACGAGGTCGGCATCACCCGACGAATGGAGTTCCCAGAGGGCCTCGGTCGGATCGGGTTCCAACAGCACAGCGTTCAGACGATGGCGCCGGTCTTCGGGAGTCACCGGTTCAGGACTATCAGGCGGTCAGCGGTTTGGCTACCGCTTTTCCTCGACGAAGGGCAGAACGGTCACGGCCCCGCCGCTGCGGATGGAGACCGTTGCGTCGCTCGCCTCGTCGACACCCACCTGGATATCGACCTGCTCGACGGATTCATTTTCGGTGCGGACCATGAGGTGATAGCCCGAATCGGGAAGCGACAATGCAACATCGCCCTGTGAGTTGTTCAGAACCACCGACAGCGGTGGCAGCGCGAATTCGAGGTCCATCTCGGCGTCTCCCACCTCGACCGTGAGCTGCTCGAGTCCGAGGCCAAACCCGGCAATGTCGCCGCTGGTGCTCACGACCCTGGCCGACCCCGAGACCGGACCCATGTACACGTCGTCATGATCCGAGAACACGGTCAGGTCGCCACTGAATGAGGTGATCTGCACGGTGCCGTTGGTCGAGATGATGACGAGTTCGACACCGGGAACGACTTCGATCTCGGTGTTGGCTCGGCAGGGCCAGGACGTGTCGCAACGAATCCGGAACACCGCCTCGTCGTCGTCGGTCCCGAGTTCGATCGTCGGTCGACGAAGCAGAAAGGAGTCGACGTGGCGTGCCCGGTTCTCGTCGCCGCTGACCACCGAGACGGGCCCGGCATCCGACACAACGACAATCCGGCGACGATCGCCAAACGACAGCTCCGCGTCCTCGGTTCGATCGAGCCATCCGAACCCGAAGAACACCATGAGAAACAGGATTCCGACCGTCCATCGAAGCCATCGATATCGTTGCCACCACCGTTCGTCGAGCGAACCTTTCACCTCAGCGAACCACGTCGACCGAGGCGCAGAGATCTCTACTCGACCAGCCGAGGTGCACTCGATACGTACCGGGCGGCGTGTGCCAGCTCTCGTCTTCGGTCCACACTTCGAAGGCTCGGGATGCCAGCTCGATCGACACGGTTTGGCGGCCACCGGCGTCGATCCGGGCGACACCGAAGCCGCAGAGAGAACGCAGCGGACGTTTGACCGATCCCAATGGTGCCTCGAGGTACGCCTGCACCACGGCCTTGCCGGCGCGGTCGCCGGTGTTGATGACCTCGATGTCGACCGACGTGAGGCCATCAACCGATGACAGGGTCGGGGATCCCATGTCGAACGTGGTGTACGAACCGCCGAAACCGAACGGAAGGCGGGGCTCGATCTCGCGGGCGTCATACCAGCGGTGGCCGACGAACAGGCCCTCTCGGTAGTGGATCAGCTCACCATCGCCCGGTACGTCGAGAGCCGTCGGCCCCTGCGCCACGCTGACCGGGAAGGTGACCGGCAAACGACCGCCCGGTTCGGCTGCGCCGCTGAGGACATCGGCGAGGGCGCCACCGAACTCCTGGCCGGGGTACCACGACAGCACGACGGCCGGCGCGTCGTCGAGCCACGGCAGATCGACGGGACCGCCGGTGTTGACCACCACGATCGTCTTGGGATTCACCGCAACGATCGCGGCAACGAGCTCATCCTGGCGGCCCGGTAGCCCGAACATCGGGCGATCGTGGCTCTCGGTCTCCCAGTCGGCGTTGAGCCCAACGACCACCACCGCAACCTCGGATCGTGCGGCCAGTGCCACCGCATCATCGAAGAGCTCCTGCTCATCGGTCGGAGCGAGATGACCGAATCGCAATCCCACCAGCAACTCGTCGAGTCGCGGTTGCCAGTCGACAACGATCACGACCTTTTGGCCTGCCTCGAGGTCGATCGAGCCCACGACCTCGTCGGAACCCATCTGGAAGAACGCGTCGCCGGGTTGGGGATCGCTCCAGTTGTCACATACGAGAACACCATCGACACGAACGCGAGACCGTCCAACGGCCAGCACCGCGAACCGGTGAGTGCCGGCCGCATCGGCCGTCAGTGTCCCGGTCCATCGCTGCGACCACGACGCCGCGTCGGGGACATCGGAGCGAAGGTCGCCCAGGACCGTCCCGATCGATCGGCGATTCGCCGTCACGACAGGTTCACCCTCGAGATCCGGACCATCGAAGGTCTCGACCGTGACCCCTTTGTTGGTCCAGGCGCTGCGCTCGACGCTTGGCAGATAGCGATGTGTGAGACAACCAGCGGCGTGCTCGATCTTCGCCGACGCAAACGCTGCGGTGAGCCCTTCGAGCGGCGACACGACGTGGTTGGCGCGAACCGATGCCGAGCCACCGCCGAAAATCACCCCTGGCTCTGCGTTCGGGCCGATCACCGCCAGGGTCGAGATGGTGTCGGATGCCAATGGCAGCACGCCGTTGTTCCTGGCGAGCACCATGCCGTCGGCAGCAGCCGAGCGAACCAATGCTCGCTCATCGGGATGGTCTTCGAACACCTCGGCCACCTCGTCCATCTGACCGAGTCGACCCGATCGAATGACGAGTTCGAGCACCCGGGTGGCCCGCTGATCGATCACGTCTTCGTCGATGTCGCCGGCATCGACCGCAGCACGCAGGTGCTGACCGAGTGCACGGGGAGGCCCGGGCATCTCGAGATCGAGGCCCGCCTGGACCGGGATCGAGCGGTGGTGGGTGGCGCCCCAGTCGGAAACGACGACGCCGTCGAATCCCCACTCGTCTCGAAGGACCGTGGTCAAGAGCCACTCGCTTTCGGTGCAGTAGGTACCGTTGAGCTTGGGATAGGCCGCCATCAATGACCAGACACCGCTCGCGACCGCAGCCTCGAAGGGGGCCAAGTAGACCTCGCGCAGGGTTCGTTCGTCGACCTCGGACGAAGCCGTCATACGCCGGTACTCGACGTCGTTGGCAACGAAGTGCTTTGCGCATGCGCCGATACCTTGCGACTGGACCCCCTCGATGTAGGCAACCCCGAGACGGCTGGTCAGGAACGGGTCTTCCCCGAAGCATTCGAAGTTTCGGCCACCAACGGGGTGACGGGCGATGTTGATCGTCGGTGCCAACAACAGCTGCGACTGTTTGCGGATCGCTTCACGACCAAGGAGTTGACCGAGCTCGTTCACGACGACCGGGTCGAAGGTCGCTGCCAGGCTGACCGCAGCAGGTAGGCAGACCGCCGGAGTACCCGAAGCCATCGAATCACCGCGCGCACCGTTCGGGCCGTCGGTCACCTTTACCCGGGGAATACCGAGTCGTTCGATCGGGGCGGTGTGCCAGTTGTCGGAGCCAGACAGCAGGGAGATCTTCTCATCGAGCGTGAGCTGTCGTAGCAGATCAGCTGCGGCTGCGGTCGTGTCCGCACCAACACGCGTCGACGCGTTCGGGTTGGCGTTCTGCGTCATGGTGACTCCTTTGTCTGGCCCGGCTGCTCATCCGACCGGCGAGGCGCCATTGTGCCAGAACATCGAGACCGTGCCAGAACATCGAGACCGTGCCAGAACACCAAGACCGTGGAGAACGCAGAGGTTGTGGCAGAACCTGGCGTCAGGTCATACCGGCGATGAGCAGCGCAACACCGAGATGTATCGCTCCGATCGAGGCGGTCTGCATTGATGTTGCCCGCCGTTGGCCGAGAAGCCGAGTCATTCCGATGGTGAAGAGCACCGCGATCGTGGCCGCAGCCTCGATCGATGAGGACAGCTGTCCGATCACCAGGATCAGCACCGTGAACGAACCGAGCATCAACAAGCTCATTGGCTGCTGCTGCAGTTCATCGATGAGCCGTCGGTCAGATGCTCGTTGCTTGTCGGACTTTCCAAATACCGCCGCTGTCATTTGCCATTCCCCCGTGTTCGGCCCCAGAACGGCGACAACGGGACAACAACCGGAGACGTCAAAGTGGCCGAAACCGGCATCTGGCGCAAAACTCGATTGGCCGCCCACTCAGCCCGCCGCTCGGCGTCACTGACTAGAACCGGACTTTCTCACGCGATTGCGCGGTTTGTCACGTTCGTCGGTTCGGTTGTCATGACTTTGCAACAGAAATGGCCGGATCACCGGCCAACATGACGATCCGTGGGAACTCCCCGACGTTCCGCGACCGTTGTGCATCGGTAAGCGTCAGTATGTTGTCTGAAGATTCTAGGCGTAGCCCCGCTCCAGACGACCATTGTTTGAAGACCGTTGTTTGAAGACCGTTGCCTTGTAGCTCGAAGGAGCCAATCCTGATGAAGAAGACACTCGCTGGTGCCATGCTCGGCATCCTGGCTTTCGCCGGATTCGCCGTGTGGTCCAACATGATCGACGTTCGTTTCCCGTGGCAGGTACTCCCCGAGTTCGCGAACGTCGAGGTCGAACTGTCACTTCCCGAAGAGGCACGGATCGTCGAGGTGGAGCCGATTGCGCTCGACTGCCGAGCCAGGATCCACGCCGAGGTTCCGGTCGAGGGACGACGCGAACACTCGGTGCTCGGCAAGGTGTATCGGACCGACACCGTGACGATGCAGGCAACGGGCGATGTCGACACCTGCGTCGAGGGGACCTCGGCCGATGTCATCTACAAGCGAGACGGATCAACCGAAGTCATCATTCCCGGCGAGGCCATTCTCTTCGTTCGGCCACGCGTCGACGCCGTGGCCACTGCCGATTCGGTCCACGAGACCAAGGGGACGCTCGGCAGGTTCACCGATTCGTTCCCTTGGGTCGACACCGATCTCGGGCTGACGCCGCTGGCGTACGCCTATGCCCAGAACGTGATCGGTTCGAGCCAGTGCATGGAGGCTGCCTACAGCGTGACCGAAGGAGTCTTGATCGACGCCTACCGTCAACAGTTCATCGATCAGGGTGCCGACCCCGACACGCTCACCGTCCGAATCGAGGGCACGCCGCTGTTCCCGAATGCCCCTGACGTCGATATGGGCGCCGACGTCACGATGTCGGTCAGCAGTGATCAGATCAACTGCAGCACCGCAGACGGTCTCGGTCAGCAGCTCCCCCAGCAGTAAGCGGTGGTGGGCGCTGGGCTACTCCTCGGCGGAGGGCGGTGTTGTCGGGTTGAAGATGGTCGGTTTTGTGACGTCGACCTTTGGGACGGTCACGACCGGTGGCTGGGTGGCCGGTGGCTGGGTGGCTGGCGGCTGGGTTGGAGCGGCAGTGACCTGTCGGGGCCGTGTCGTTGGCGGAGTGGTGGCCCTGGGTTTCGGTGGGGCCTGCGTTACCTGCACCGGGGCGGCGGTGATGGTTGTCGACTCGAGCACCGTCTCCGGCGTTGCGTCGGTTGACGCGACGGTTGAACTGGTCGTGGTCGTTTGCACCGGACGAGTCGTCGATGTCGTTGGCCGAGTCGTGGTCGAGGTGGTGACAGGCTCGACGGTCGTTGCTTCGACATCGACCGGATCGTCATCGCCCGAAAGAAGTAGATAACCGTTCACGCCGAAGATGGCGAGCACCACTGCCACGCCAACAACTCGCTTCATTTCATACGCAGGAAAAACCATGGGTCTGCGCCCCTCTCTGCTCCGCTTGTTCCAGTATGGGACGCGTTTTGCCTGAACGAAAGGGCGGGAGGTCAAATCACCTGCTCTCATGGAGCCAATGACTGCTGCCCATTTGCACCGAACGAAGGCGAGCCGTGTCTGGGTTGCCATCGTTTTGGTCGGGTACCGTCACCCTCTATGGCAATCGATGGTCCGCTCCGTGTGAATGCTTCCCTCAGCATCCCTGCGTCCGAGCTGACCTGGCGGTTCGGCCCGTCCGGGGGGCCTGGAGGCCAGCACGCCAACACGGCGAATACCCGAGCGGAACTCGTCTTCGAGATCGGCGATGCCGAATCGCTGAACGCCCACCAACGAGATCGGCTGGAACGCGAATTCGGTCCTCGTCTTCGCGTCGTCGCCGATGATTCTCGGTCCCAGACCCGGAATCGGGAGGCTGCACTCGAACGAATGGCAGAGCGCTTGGCCGAAGCATTGAAGCCAAAGCGTGTGCGTCGTCCCACGCGCCCGGGTCGGGGTGCAAAGGAACGACGCCTCAAGCAAAAGCGTCATCGCAGCGAACGCAAGGCTCGGCGTAGTAAGAACTGGGACGACTGATCGGACAACACGCCTTGTTGGTGTCGCGGTCCTCACGGTTGCGGCGCCCGCTGGCTCGTTGCCGCAGTGACCGACATACTGTGGCTCATGACCGAGATCATCAAAGCATGGGACATGGTTGCCGAGGCAAAGGGTTCGATCGAGAACCTCAGCGCGGACGACGTCGAGTCAGAGCGAAAAGCGGGGTCGTCGGTCATCGTCGACATTCGCGATCACCGCGAGCTCTACCTCAAGGGCAAGATTCCCGGAGCTGTGCATGCCCCACGCGGCATGCTCGAGTTCTGGGTCGATCCGGCGAGCGAGTATTACCGAGAGGTCTTCAGCCCTGACCGGCGCTACATCATCTACTGCGCCGGCGGGGGCCGATCGGCGCTGGCCGCCAAGACGATGAAGGACATGGGCTATCCCGATGTCGCACATCTCGAACCAGGCTTCGGGGGTTGGGAGGCTGCCGGTCTCGAGATCGAGGACATCAAGGCTGATTCGAAGTGGGTCCCGCGAGCTGACTGACCCTGTCAGCAGGTTCGAGCGACAGCACTTGTCTCGCCAGTCGGCTGTCTGGTCAGCCGGCTCTCTCGTCAGTCGGCGGGTCGGGCGACCAGCAACGCTCCCGAGCAAGCCTCGAGGCGAAGGGGTGCCGATCCGAACGGTTCGCCGTCGGCCCACAGGGGTTCATCGGTCTCGATCTCGACCCAGGGGGCGCGGAGTGTGGTGACCTCAGGGTGGTTCGTGTGACGGCCGACGAACGCGAGCGGCATCACGCGTAGCAGTTTCGCTCGGGGGACGGCACCGACGATCGTGATGTCGAGGAGTCCATCGTCGGCGAGGGCATCGGGGCAGATTGCCATCCCGCCGCCGAAGTAGCGGGTGTTCGCAATGGCGAAGAACGCAACGTCGAGGTCGAGATCGTCGTCGGCAGTGACGAGCCGAAGCCGCACCGGCTCGAGTGTGGCGGCTTCGATCAACGTTGCCGCCGTATATTTCGCCTGGCCTGGCGGGAAGCGCATGACGTTGGCTCGTGCGTTCACTCGACCCGAGAAACCGGCCGTCACCACCGATGCCGCCACCCGGCCGTCGCTGCTCTGGAGAAGATCGATCGGTGTCGTGGCTCCGACAATGGCTGCTCGGTGAATCTGGCGCAGCTTGGTCGAGGGCAGGCTGAGTTCGGTGCCGATGCCAAGGCCGCGCGCAAAATCATTGCCCGAACCGCTGGGCACGATCCCGACCTCGATGTCGGTGCCGGCCAGCGCAGGTAATGCATGGTGGATGAGGCCATCGCCGCCGACGATCACCAGTCGGCGGATCTCGAACTTGACGCTGTTGATGACATTGGCGACCTCGCTCGGGCTCGGGGCCGTGAGGACCGTGGTGCGGAACCCGAGTCGTTCGGCTGCCGCGACGGCAGTATGCAGTGATCTGCCGCGCTTGCCGGTGTCGCTGGGGCGAGCGAGGAAATGCACCCGGTCGGGCTCAGTCACGGTCCTCGGTTTCTGGCGAGTCGGTCGAACGCGACTCGAAACCGTTGTCTTCGGCCAGTCCGGAGATCACCCGGGCCAGTTGCAGATCGAGCTCGCTCAGCCCACCGATCGCGTGGGTCGTCAACCTGACGTGGACGATCCCGGGGTAGTTCAGCCGGAGATCCGGATGGTGATTGGCGTCGTCGGAAGCCGCCGCGATGAGACGGACGAATTCCGCGGCCGCCGAGAATCTACGAGCATCTCCCGAAGATCGAAGGGCGAACGTCGCCTCGATCGCCCCCGTCAGGTAGCGCCAGTCGTCGAGTCCGTCGAGGTCGGCAAGGTCACTCGCTTGAACAGGCTCGGGCATGCGTGCGAGGTTAGCTCCTTCGAGACCTGTGGTCGCTGAACGTGCGTGGTGGATCGCCGGCCAACCAGCACGGCACGCTCGTCATCGTGTCGAGCTGTGCTGCGTGGGTGACATCAGCGGCGAATCCACGTGCGATGAGTTCGCGGCCGCTGACGGATCGGGACAACACGTCGCCAACGTCGTGGGCGCCAGCAGAAAACAGCGCGACCGCCAGCTCTGCCTCGACCGAGAGTCGACAACCCAACTCGGCGAGGACCTGAGCAATGGCACCGGCACCAAAGTGATCTTCGAGCGCCGGCCGGATTCCGGTCTCACCGGCTGCCGACGACGACCAATGCTCAGCGGCCGCGATGATGGTGCAACATTGGCGCCCGTCGGTCGTCGATTCGCCCAGGAGTTTGGCCGCGAACTCTGCAACCGCTCTTCGATTGGTCAGGCAGCCGATCAACACTGCGGGCGATATTGATGCTGCCGCAACGCAGCCTGCGCCGTTCCAGGATGTGAAGATCACCCGATCATCGGGGCCGATCGATCCGAGACTGTCGGGCGACAACGTGAACCTGGAGCCGCTCGCCACTCGCCCCTTTCCGATGATCTCGGCACGCAGATCTCGGGCGATCGACTCCCGACCGCCCCACACCTCGATTTCACCGCCCGAGTAGACCAGCGCTTCTGCGCCTCGATCGACGGCAATGCCGATCGTTGTGGAAAACGAGAGGATGTCAACGATCACGACCACGTCGCCTCGCTCGGCCGCCAGTCGCGCACCGGTGATCGTCGATTCGACGTGAACGTCGACGTCATCGGGCCACGGGTCGAACGGCTGCGTTCCGACGTCGGTCACTGCGCAACTATGCCACTGCCCGCCGGTGAGGAACGCCGAGGCCGGTGTGGGGGGGAGAGGGGTTGCATGGAGGTGATCGGACAGGCAGCGAGTGCGGCTCAGCCGTGCAGCATGTGGCGATCGGCTTCCGGTCTGGGCGTCATCATGTTCACCGGCTACACCATGGGCTCCGACCGAACCTTGGATCCCCATTCACGATCGCCCAAACCCAAGAGAGCCAACTCCCTGGCAAAGTTCGTATCCTCTACAACCGCCGGAAGTGACGCGAAACATCGCGCTGAGAGTAGAAGTCCCGCCCCCGTAGCTCAGTGGATAGAGCATCGGTTTCCTAAACCGTGTGCGGCAGTTCGATTCTGCCCGGGGGCGCCACGCGAATCGCCTGTTCAGAGCCCTAGCACTCACTTCAAGACACTGACGGGTGACAGCTGGACTGGCTTGTCCCATCTGTTGCCCCATCCCCTTGCCAACTCCGTCATACGGCATAGAATCGCCGTATGACGATGATGAGTTTCAGAGTCGATGACGACGAGGCGGCCGCTGCCCAGCGATGGGCGGACCAATTGGGCATCGACAAGTCAGAGCTGCTTCGCGACGCGTTGCACCGTCACCTCACGCGGCTTGCCTCCGAACGTGACGCCGAGAAGTGGTTGGAGACGCCACTCACCGATGATGAGTCAGCGATCAGCCAGATCGCCGATTGGGGACTCGCCGAAGACTGGTCGGATTGGGCCGATGCAGCACGGTGAGGTCTGGTTCGCTGATACGCCCGGCGGAGACCGGCCGGTCTTGGTGCTGACCCGAGATCCGGTTGCTGACCGCATCGGGTCGGTCGTGGTTGCCGCCATCACACGAACTGCCCGAGGTCTCGTTTCTGAGCTGGCACTGACTCCCGACGATGGTGTGCCGACCGAGTGCCTCGTCAACTTCGACAACATCCACACGATTCCACGCGCCGCTTTCCGGCGACAGATCACCAAGCTCGAGCCGCCGCGACTTGCCCTCGCATGTCAGACGCTGCGCGATGCCACTGGGTGTTGAGGCAGAGAGAACGAGCCCGTTGGTCGTGTTCTCGGCTGTTCGGCCGGTCCGCCAGATAGTTGCCGCTCGCAGCGGCGACATCCCGAGGTGAAATCGGCATTCTTCGAGCGGCAAGGTACCCCATGTCGCTCGCCGGTCTCGATTCCGAACCCTGCCCCAGACCGCCGGTTTCGCAACACAGCAGGTTGGAGATTCGGCGATGCGGCGACCGAACAGGAACCGAGCGAGTCGCAGCCGGAGCGGGTCAAGCATGACGATCGCGACTTGCCGTCCAGCGTGGACGTCACCGCAGGTTCGCTGAGGCGCGCGAAGATGTGGAGCGATGCGTTTGACCACTGGACGTGCAGGGACCGAGCAACCGGGAGCGGCGAGTCTGCTCACTCGCCTGTTCTCTTCCGCAGCATGCCTCCAGTCGTGACGGGCCACCGCAAGGAGCGGCAACGGCGCAAGGCGGCAAGCCGCTTAGCGCCAACCGGGTGCGCTTTGATCTTGGCGGCGTTGCTGCTCGCTGCTTGCTCTGAAGATGTTCCCGACGACTTGCGAGGCAAGCTGTCCCATGCCGCGCCGCTGACGTGAGACTGACCCTGCCCGTAAACGCCGGCCTGAGGATGGAGTCATGGTCGAAACGAAAGAGCAGCTGACGCTCCTCGATCCTTGGATTTGCTGCTCCTGCATCCATGGGCCGTCGAGGCTCGCTAGCCCGGGGATCTGCCGGACGCGACCGATTACGAGGCAACCGAAATCATCTCGACTGCAGCGAGCATCTTCGAAACCGCGGCTCGTCGGATCCAGCCAATGGAGCCCGAGGACCGATGATCGACCGTCGATCTGTCCCACCTTCTGTCCCATCTTTCGGCTGATACCGCTCGGATCGAACCGCACCCGCTGGACGGTTGGAGGCCGCCGAGCTGCACACAGGTGCAGGGTCGCACTTGCTGGATGCTTCCCGGCGATTCCTAGACCGTGTGCGGCGATTCGCAACGAGCCGTCGATGGCCAACCGGTGTCAGACAAGGCAGGTTTTGACAGCGTGAGGCACGGCAAGATCTTCGCGCCTCATGCTCGGCCGGGCGATCAAGCGATAGAGGAGCGTGCCCGAAGCAAGGTCTGTCGAGTGGCTACCGATCCGACCGGTAACCTCGTTCGCCAAGCCACGCCCGTGCTCGGCCCAAACGGGCATCGTCACGGAACCGATGCCAACGCGTGTACTCGCCCTCGTATCGACTGAGTTCCGTTTGGAACCGTCGGAATGCCCCACGCCCCACAAGCGTATCGGTCAGACGCGCTGCGATATCCGGATGGTCGATCGACGCGACAAACCGCCGCATCTCCTCATAGGCGGGACCGGATCCGATACCACCCACGGGCAGCCACCGATCCGAATCTGGGTCAAACTCGTCAGGACCCCCGCCGAAGTCCAGGATCTGCGCCGGCCAGACGGTTCCGTCAGCCACGTCGACGTACGACGAGCTTCCACCGGACTCGTCCAACGCCTCAGCCAGCTGGTCGAGCTCGACCGACAACAACAACAGACCAGACACGCTCTGATCCGCATAGTGCTCGAGCTCGGCGATGAGTTCGGCGTCACCAGCCCAGCCACGCTCACCCAACGCATCGACCAAGCGAAGAGCAATGGCGACGAGAACCTCGGAACGTTCGGTGCGAAGCATTGCGCTGCCAGCGTGTTGGAGCCCATCGACCGGCACAGCACCGGCCAACACTCCCTCGACCGATCGGGAGTCAACTCCAGCAATTCGGAGTTGCTTCAACCACACGTCACGACCCATCGGCCACTCCCCCTCTCCCGCCGAAGACCAACTATAGATCCGACACCTGTGGTCGTGGTCGTGGTCGGGACCGGGCCTATTCGAATTCTCGTTCTGGGCGCCTGGGCGTGCGGTAGCGTCAAACGAGAGATGACCACTCCTGCAGCGCCAACCCCGGCAGACCTATCGACCACCCGGGTCGCGCTGTACGTCTCGACGGCAACCGCAGTGATCACGACCGTGACCTTCGGCTTGGCCCTCACCGCCGTCCCCATATCCGGTGCCAACTGTCCCGGCGACTGCCTTGAGTATCCTTATCTGGACACCGCCGATCGGTTCCCGCGGGACTACTTCTGGATGTACCCTGCGATCGGTTTGGTCATCGCCTACCTGCTGCTCATGGTGTCGCTTCGAGCCGTTGCACCGCAGAACCGCTCGGTGATCGGCCAGATGGCGGTGGCGGTCTCCGTGGTCGCAGCTGCAGTGTTGGTGCCAACCTACTTCGTTCAATTCTCGGTAGTCCCGTCCAGCATTGCCGCAGGCGAAACCGACGGAATCGCGCTGCTCACCCAATACAACCCCCATGGAGCGTTCATCGCGCTCGAAGAGGTTGGGTACCTGCTGATGAGCGTGTCGTTCCTCTTGGCGATCCCGCTCATCGACGACGCAGGAGTCAAGGCTCGTCTCGTCCGCTGGCTCTTCGGAGCCGGATTCTTCGTCCCGATCGTGGCTCTGGTCGCCGTCGCCCTGATGTATGGAGTCGATCGCCAGGATCGGTTCGAGGTGGCAGCCATCTCCGTCAACTGGCTCGTGTTGATCGTCAACGGGATCCTGCTCGCATCGATCTTCCGTGACCGACTGCACGCAGATATGTAGCTCTCGGCATAGCCCAGGTTCCTCGCTACTCGCAGCTCGTCGCCTTCATGGCCCACCAACCGGCCACCAGAACGTCCGGCCCGAAGCCCCCATCCCACGGGTAGCCGCATTCGGCTCGGCGTAGAAAGGTTCGGACTGTGCGCCAGGGCGGCATCCGCGACCGCGGCTGATGCGCCAAACGTCCACCTACTCGCTGCTCGAGATGTAGAAGATCGCATTCGCAACTCGGGCGAATCACGATCCCGGCGTTTCGGGGCAGGGTTGGTCGAGGGCTTGGTGAGGTTTAGGGGACACCTCACGGTGTTCTCGATGTACTCTCACCGACTGCAGCTGGACGCCAAGAGCCCGGCTTGCTTCTTTTCCAAGATGCACCGGTCTATGGACTGTCGATCGAAACGATTTCCCCCGGTCCGTGGCGACAGGTCAACTCGTGCCCGCTTGCAGCATTGTGGTGCAAGCCGCCAGATGATTTGTTCCGGCTGTGGCAGTGGTATGCGCCGAAACTCCCGCCGGAGCAACTGCCGCTGCGAACAGCCGGACGTGGCGCAAACCACTGCCGACTTGATGATCGCTGCTGTTGTGTTGCATCTCTTCCTCCAAGTTGTTGCGGACCGTGCAACAATGGGGTCGTGTCTCCTGATCGACAGATTCGTGTGCTCGTGGCCGATGCGATCGGTGCAATCGACCGTGATCATGGCGGCCGTCAGATGAGTCGCGTGGCCCGTCTGGCGGGAGCCCACCGTTCAAGTGTTGGTCGATGGCGGGCCAAGACGGTGAAGCCATCGCTCGAGCACTGCGAGAAGTTGGCGAAACACTTTCCTGCCTACTTCGATCTCGACGTACTGCGGTCGTTGTATGCCGCTGACGCCTTGGGCACCGATGTCGCGGATCTGACGGTCGGTCTGTCGTCTGCTGGATCGACAGAAGAGTCCTATGCCCGAGCGGTCGCGGCTTTGGAGCAGAATCCGCCGAAGAGGGAGGACCGGGTGCTGTTGCACACGATCTTCCATCTGGACCAGGAGGCTGCAGGCAGCGACCAGGCTGTTCGATCGGAGGTTGGTGAGTCGCTGGAGCGAATGCAGGGTCTGATGGTTCAGCGGGCGGCGGAGGGTTGGAAGGTCCGGATCGTTCTCAGTGTCGGCAAACTGGCGCGTTTCGAGAACCTGCGGGATGGAATGCTGCGGGTCGTGAACGGCCCGAACGTCGAGGTCCGGGCTTACCCGATCTCGTTGCCGTTGATGATCTATCCGATGATCGTTGGCAGACGCGACGTGTTGTTGGCGTTCGACGATCGACGTATTTCGCGTCCCGCTTCGGCCCTTGCGCTCCGGTCTCCGTCGATCGTCACGTGGGCTACGGAGTACTTTGACACGCTCTTTCTGGATGCTCCGTATGTGCTTCGCACGGTGCGAGGCATTGACAGCGACGCTGTCACCCTGTTCGAGTCGAAGTTGTCGTAGACGTGTCGGCGATCCGATCCGCCTGTCACCCGACTGGTGCGTACGGGGTATGCGATCTACGCCGAGGAGTTCCCGGCGTGCTCGCAGGTCCTGGGGCTCCGGATGATCGAGTCGTTCCCCCACGAGGAGGTGCAAGACTTGCTGTGCACCTTCGCCGGTGCGTGGCCTCCGCTAACGTGGCGATGTGAGCGACCAACTGTTGAGTGGTGACCAGATCCGGTCGATGGTCGATCTTGATGACTGGCGCTCGATGTACGACGCGCTCGAGACAAGGTTCCGCACTCGGGATTTCGCCACCGGGCTCGAGTTCGTCAACCGGATTGGCGCGGCTGCCGAGGCTGCCGATCATCACCCCGACATCACGCTGTCGTACACCTACGTGAATATTGTCCTCACGTCCCACGATGCCGGCGGCAAGACCCAGCGCGACGTCGATCTGGCACGTCGGATCAGTGCGATCGCTGCCGAGTTCGGCGTCGTCGCCGACCCCGGCCGAGTGCAGCGCTTGGAGCTCGGCCTCGACACCTGGGCACACGACGAAATCAGACCTTTCTGGCAGGCGGTGCTCGCAATGGATGACAGCGCCCCAGACGAGCTCACCGACAGCGAAGGTGGCAACCCGACCATCTGGTTCCAAGAAGCCGCACCAGATACCGACCAACGATGGCACATCGACCTACGCGTCCCGCCTGAGGTTGCTCAGGAGCGAATCGATGCCGCCCTCTCTGCCGGCGGCAGCATCGTGTCCACCGACGAGGCGCCGCGATTCACGGTGCTCGCCGACTCCCAGGGCAACAAGATCTGCATCTGTACCCACGTCGGACGCAGCCGTTGACGACGCCCTGAGCTCGGGTCGGGGTCGGCCACGACGACCAAGCTGACGTCGCTTTGCCCGATGCCCCTGGCGCTGGTCGCTTGGCTCACCCGCCTGCTCACCTCTCACCGAGAACCCAACCCTAGATCCGATGAATCTGCGCCGCTGCACGGGGTCTGCGACACTTCGACCATGAGCCAACCCGACCCCATCCACTCCTGCATCGAGCGGTGGCACGCCCACATGCGCGGTGCACTGCCCGGGGGCCTTGACGTGTTGCTCCATGAGGACTGCGTGTTCCTCTCACCGATCGTGTTCACCCCGCAGGTCGGGCGAGACGTCACCAAGCTCTACCTCTCGGCTGCCGGGAACACCTTCGGTGGCGACGATGGCGATTTGCTCGGAGACGACGTCGCTGACCCCGGTGCAGCTCCGAGCAGTGGGGCGTTTGGCTACACGAAAGAGATTCTCCAGGGAAACCACGCCATGTTGGAGTTCGAGACCAAGGTCAAGGGCAAGCATGTGAATGGGGTCGACATCATCACCTGCGATGCCGACTCGATGATCACCGAGTTCCGTGTGATGATCCGGCCTCTTCAAGCCGTGAATCTCATACACCAGCAGATGCAGGCCATGCTGGAACAGATGTCGAAGTGACCCACGTGGACCACTCGGAGGGCGCACGATCGTGAAGTTGGTCGGGGTGTAGCGTCCGGCCATGGCAGACACCTACACGATGGAGCCGATCGGGGTCGTTGGATCGCCACGGTCCGAGGCGATCGACGATGACTGGGGCGACGTGGTCAGCACCATCACGCTCGACCGCGATCGGTTCACCGACGCCGTCGTTGCCGGTCTCGACGACTTCTCGCACGTCGAGGTGGTGTTCGTGTTCGATCGGGTCGACGAGGCAAACGTCAATCTGGGCTCACGCCACCCCCGCAACCGTGAGGATTGGCCGCTGGTCGGGATCTTCGCCCAGCGGGCCAAGGCCAGACCGAACCGCCTCGGAGTCACGACCTGCGAACTCGTCTCGGTCGACGGGTTGGTCGTGACGGTCCGCGGGCTCGACGCGATCGACGGCACGCCGGTGCTCGACATCAAGCCGCACGTGATCGAGTTCGGGCCTCGGACCCCGGTCCGCCAGCCGGCATGGATCGGCGAGTTGATGACCGAGTATTGGCAGGCGAACAGCTGAGTCCATGGGCAGCGTGAACCAGCGCTACGACCGAGCGGCGTGATGGCATTCGTCGAGCGTTGAGCCACCGAAGGGCTTTCCTTGCTGGAGGGCCTTCTCCTGGTGCAAGCTTGCCTCCATGGCATCGGTCGACATTCAGAGTTTGCGGCGGGCGCGCGACCTTGTCGACCGTTGCTCGGACCAGCCGTTGGACTTGGATTCGCTTGCATCCATTGCTGGCTATTCGAAGCACCACTTCGTCAGGGCATTCGCCAGGACCTACGGCGAGACCCCGGTCCGCTACCTCACACGACGCCGTATCGCTCGGGCACAGGACTTCTTGCGAAACGCGAATCTCAGCGTTACCGAGATCAGTTCCCTCGTGGGATACCAGAGCCTGGGGTCCTTCACCGCCCGGTTCACTGCCCTCGTCGGTGTATCCCCGACCGAGTACCGCAACCGCTGGCGATCAAGCGGCGGTGACCATATTCCCGGATGCTTCCTGTTCATGCGCGGACTCGATCGGTGGCCCGAACAAAGCAATGTCGAAGAAGCGCGGTAGTCGGGCCGATTCTACGATCATGCCCATGATCACGAACATCTCGCTATCAACCGTGTGGGTCAACGACCAAGACGAGTCCAAGGCCTTCTATGTCGACAAGCTCGGTTTCGTCGAAGCAACCGACGTCACCATGGGCGACGGGTACCGCTGGGTCACCGTCGCCCACCCCGACCACCCCGAACTGGAACTGACCCTGATGAAACCGGGCCCGCCGCTCGATGATGAAGACGCAGCAGCGATCCAGCGGATGATCGACAAAGGCTCACTCAACGCAGTAGGCCTTCACACCAACGACTGCCACAAGACCTTCGAGGAGCTGTCGGACAGAGGCGTCGAGTTCATACAGGAACCCGCAGATCGGCCATACGGTGTCGAAGCGATCCTTCGTGACAACACCGGCAACTGGCTGGTCCTCGTTGAACCCAAGGACTTCGCGGGCTGACCACCATCGAGATGGACCTCGATCGCATCACTGGTCTCGCTGATCTGACGGTGAGCGCTTCTGCTCAGGTCAGGGCTGCCATTTGGCTCAGGTTCGACCAGCTGAGCAATCGATACGTTCGACCTCATGCGCCTTCGTCACCTGTTCCTCGCAACCGCCACCCTCGGAATGCTCGTCGTCCCAACCGGCGCCGATGCAGCACCGTGCACGATCTCGGGAACCAGCGGCGACGATGTACTGGTGGGGACCGAGGGACCTGATGTGATCTGCGCCGGCGCCGGCGACGACACCATCACCGGGCTCGGCGGCGACGACATCATCTACGGCGGCCCCGGATGGGACACGATCACCGGCGGCGACGGGAACGATCTGATCTACCTCGGTCCCGATGCTGGATACGGCAGCGGCGATGCCGGCGACGATCGCATCGTCGGATCCCGCAATGGCGGCTTTGGGAAGTTCGACGGGGGTGAGGGGAACGATGTGTTGATCGGTCTCGACTCGGGAGAGAAGGACCGACTGTCGCTCGGAGATGGCCGCTTCGCCGACAACCAGTTCTACACCGGCGAGGGCGACGATCGGATCTACGGCTCATCGAACGCCGACTACATCGAAAGCGGAGGCACCGAGGGATTCAAGCGGGTGTGGGGACGGGCCGGGAACGACTCGGTCTTTGTCGTCAACGGACTGCTCGAAGGTGAAGACGGCGACGACTTCCTCCTCATCGACGGCATCGGCCGGGCCTATGGCGGCCCCGGTAACGACTACCTGTGGGTCGTCGACGGTGTCGCCGGTGGAGGCACTGGCTCCGACCAGCTCGTTGGGCAGGGGCAGCTTTGGGCCGGCGATGACGAAGACGTCGACACCCTCATCGGTTTCGGCGAGACCGTCCGTTGCGGAGGGCGCAGCAACGACATCTACGAGGGTTGCATTCGTAGCTGATCCATCATCGCCAAAGACCGGTCGGACGATTGACCGATATGTCCGCAACACCTTTACAACGGTCTCGAACGTCGCCGGGCTGTAGTTGAGGCACTCGGGTACCGTGAGCCCGATGCGCTGGACATCGAACCGCCTACCGGCCCCGTTCACTCGAAGCCAGATCGTCAGGTCGGCCTGCTCGCTCGTGTTGGGAGCGGCGCTGCTTCTCACTGGCGGCCACCCCGCTGCAGCGGAGATTCTTGATCCTTGCGTGGTGCGGTCAGAGACGACCATTTCCTCGAGCGAGTATCCAATCCGCATCGGTGTCGACGCCACCGGCCGGATCTACGAACTGACGAACGAGTCGGCCGACGGCGGCCCGAACGTTCCGTGGACCTACGCCGTGCGCCGCTACACGCCGACAGGAGGCGCAGATACCGGCTATGGCACGGTCCGTTTCGGCGCCGTAGGGAACAATCCGGGGATGGTGGTCGCCGGTGATGGCACGGTGACGCTCTCGTCGTTCGAGAGCGACAACCGTCCAGCGATCCGTTATCAGCGCATCGACCCGAACGGCCATCTCTCGACGATCCGGAGCGTTGGGCGGGCCGGGCACTACGTATCAGGTGTCGGTGCGTTCGACGCCGGCGAGCATCTGCTGTCGGGCATCGTGGTGGCACCGAATGACGGATCGGCCGCGGTTGCCCTGGTGTTCGACGTCGACAGTGGTGAGATCATCACCGAGACACCAGTGTCACTCGTTGGTGACATCACTGCGGTGTCGCCCAAGGCCTTCGCCCTCGAAGACGGCTCGGTGTCGATCGCCGGTCGGGCCCCGGTGCAACTACCGATCCCCTCGACGCACCATCGGCCCCGAATCACTGATCTTCTCGACACCGACGGAGCCGTGATCGCCGTCGGCTCAGCGGATGTCGCTGTCACCGGGCCGCTGGTGTCGCCCACCCGTCCGATGTTCGCCCGGTTTGCCCTCGACAACCCAACGACACCGAACCCGTTTAGCATCGGGGACGAGTCGCGAGCGTTCACGGGAATCTCCGCCAACGGTGTTGCCGTTCTCGAAGAGCCCGAAGCGCTGGCCTGGGTTACCGGCCAGCCGCGGCCGCTTCGAGACACCGACCTCGTCGGCATCGACCTGGCAACGGGCGAACGCTCCGCCGTTGCCTCGATCGACGGCGGGCGCTCGGTCGGAGGACGCGCCTTGCCCGGTCTCGCGGTACGGGTCGATGGTTCGATGCGCATCGTCAGCCAGGCCGATGAGGGCGGGCTGTTCGTTTTCGATCTCTGGTCAGACTCCCCCGCACCGCCCCAACCGGCCGCCCTGACCGGTCAGGTCGAGCGGCTCTATCGTGCCTACTTCGACCGGGCCCCTGAGCCTCCGGGGATGCTCTACTGGCGCACCCAGCGCGCCAAAGGCTCGCCGATTGCCGCCGTCTCCAACGCGTTCGCCGAGTCACCGGAGTTCATCTCGACCTACGGTTCGCTCGACAACAGCCAGTTCGTCGAACTCGTCTATCGCAATGTGCTGGACCGCTCACCCGACAGTGCTGGTCGCTCGTTCTGGGTCGCGCAGTTGGGGGCAGGAACAACACGCGGTGCGGTCATGACCGGATTCAGCGACTCGGCGGAGTTCGTGGCCGCGAGCGCAACGGCGGCGACGCACCTCGACAGCGAAGGCCAGGTGGCGAGGCTGTACCGGGCGTACTTCGAACGCGACCCCGATACTGGCGGCTTCTGCTATTGGACTGGCCAGATCGAACGTTCCGGCGTCGATGCCGTCAGCGCCGAGTTCGCCCGATCTCGAGAGTTCACCGAGACGTACGGGCCGGTGACCGACGATCAGTTCGTCGGGCTCGTGTACCGGAACGTACTCAGCCGCTCCCCCGACGCTGCAGGCAGAACATTCTGGATCGACCAACTCGCCACGGGCGCGAGCCGTGGTCGTGTCATGACCGCGTTCTCTGAAAGCCCCGAATACCTACTCCAGACCGACACACTTCCTGCATCGCCCTGAGCCCGGTCGAAACGTCCACCGAAACAGCGTCCACCTTCTCTCCCCTGTCTCCCGGCCCGCCACGGGAGCAGACTGGTAGGTTCCAACAATGGCGATCATTCACCAGGCAGAGCTCACACCATCCAAGCTCGAGCTGCTCCAGGCCTACCTCCCAGCCCTCGAGGGCTTCGGTTTCGGCAACGGCGCCGATCTGGCCACGCTTGGCGCCTACCGGTTCGATGACCCCGCAGGCGAGGTCGGCATGGAGACGCATCTTCTGAGGACGCCCGACGGTCGCACCATCCACGTTCCTCTGACCTATCGGGCTGCGCCCCTCGACGGCGCCGAGCAGTGGTTGATCGGCACGCTCGAGCACTCGGTCCTCGGAACTCGCTGGGTCTACAACGGTTGCGGCGATCCCGTCTACACCGCCGAGTTGGTGCGGACGATCCTCACCGGCGGCACCCAAGCAGAACTCGAGGTTCTGACCAAGGACGGACCGGTCAAGCGTGAGAACACCGTGCACGTGTGGGGCAGTGGACAGCCAGGGTCGGCCGACCTGCCCGCTGCGAGCCACGTCGCCGCGACCCGGTCTGGCACCGACACGATCATCGCCATGGGACCAACGACCGTCGTCGTCCATCACATCCTGAGCGCCGACGCAACGCCGGCTGCGCCCCACCTGTCGGGCACCTGGCCCGGCACAACCGAGCCGGTGACCCTCGCTGTGGTGAACGCTGGCTGATTGGACCCGTGGCTGCCATCGCCGACCTCAGGTCAACTGTTTGACGGCGTGGACCTCATCGTTCACGACCATGCCTGACGGTTCATAGCCCCGGGCCTGAAACACCGGTGATGGCGAACCCTGCCCCTCGGCCCACATCACCTCGATGGCCGTGGCCCCCTGGTCCCGGCACCAATGCTCAAAGCGCTCCAGAGCGGCCGAGCCGATGCCCCGACGCTGCTGCTTCCGGTCGACCAGGAGACGCCACAGGTGGGGGTCGGGATGAGTTTCGGTCATCTCCGACGCCATGATGAACCCGACCACCTCGCCGTCGGCTTCGATGGCCCGATACCAGGGCACCAGGATCGCCCCGTCCCGCAGCGGCGGAACCAGCGCGTCCCGGAAGCTCCCGAGCATGGGAGAGACGAAGCGTTCCTGAGACTTGTGGGTGACCAGATCTCCGACAGCCAGACGATTGTCGGCAGTGACCGGCACCAGTTCCACTCGGTCGGGTCGGTGTCGGGGACGGTTACACCAAACGTCCCAGTCGGATCGGGTCATGCCGTACAGCATGTCGTCTGAGCATTCGTCGCCAACCCAGAACGATTGGCGTGTCAGCCCTTCGAACGTCAGGCCGCAGACTTCCACAACACGGGCCGATGACAGGTTGTCCGGATGCAGCGACGCCCCGATACGGCTGACTCCGAAGTCGGTGAACAGGTAGCGAACCACGG
>RCMY010000961.1_pt1 | contig 30288 bp, 28 predicted proteins | sample 2041341 | NCBI WGS metagenome assembly RCMY01 (sample SAMN09708234, study PRJNA481090) | Marine sediment metagenome, whole genome shotgun sequencing project. | reverse complement strand
GCCCTTATACACCGTGGTCGGAGCGATCGGGGCGGCAGGCTCATCAGCTGGGGACAGGTCGACCTCAAGCGAATCGGGAATTTCGTCGAGTTCTGCCGTGAGAGCGTTGTTCTCGGTAAGGTCGATGCCGTCCGTGGGATCGAGGCCTAGCTCATCGTCGGTGGGGGTTGGTTCTTCGTTCATGTCAGCATCGTAGCGACCGCCGCTCAATGAGTACGAGATCAGTACACTGCTGCGGATGTTGCGATGGGGGTTATTGGGGCTCGTGCTGGTGGTGGCCGCGTCCGCTTGTGGGGCTGAGGTCGCCCTCGAAAGCAGCGCGCCTACGCTGCCTCCTCTCCAACTGCCAGCCGTACTGCCTACCGTGCCTAATTCGGGTGGCACTGTGACGACGCTGGCTCCCGACCCGGGCATTGTGGATTTGCCAGCAATCCTCACCAAGGGGTCGTTTGACGTTTTCGCCCAGCTCGACGTTGCCCAGTATCAGGTGACCTTTCGAGAAGTCGGGGCTAGATCAGACCAGGAGGCCGTCTACATGTACCAGCGCGATCCGCAAGCGGGTCGCATTGTGGGCATCGCAGATGGCGACGAGGTCGAAGTGGTCGTGATTGGTGATCTGGTTTGGGCACGGTTCGGCCCCACCCCGGACGGCGCCCTCGTCGAGGCAAGTGAAACGCTGGCAGTGCTCGCTGGCGGCTTTTTTGAACCGGGGGCCGTGGCAGCACAGAACATGGACCCGCTCGACTTCAACGTGGCCGACTTCACGTTGGCCGGTCCTGGTGAATTCGATGGTCGACCGGCTTACGAATACACCGCTCCCGCCCCGCGGCAGTTCTCATGGTGGGTTGATGCCGACGGCGTGATTGTCGGTGGCGGTGGCACGATTGGGTTCGGTGAGGAGTCGTCGGAAGTGTCATTTACCTACCGTTGGGATGAGGCATCGGATCTGATCGAGGTCCCGACGAACACCATTACGGCTGACGAGTACTTCGCATTTCTCAATGGCGAGAACCCGTCGGACCCAACCGGGCTTCAGGCGGAACTCCGTAGCGTTCAGGTGACGCTCGAACGAAGTCGCGCCGAAGATGGGGTTTTCGGCACGGACCAACTCGATGCCATGGTGGCCCAAGGTCTCATTGATGGGTGGCAGTTGGGGATTAGCACTCTCTCGCCAGGCGTCATCGGCCTTGTGCTCGAATCGGACTCGGCGCTCCTGGCAGGCGGGATGCCTGACGGGCGCCACTATTGCATCGCGATATTGGGGGAGGCGGTTTCGTATGGCGCCAGCTACACCCTCGCCGAGCTAGCCGCTCTGGACGGCTGTTCTGTCCCAGACGACTTTCCGGACCTGGCACCACCTGCCTAGCTGGTGGTGATTACGCTCCGCTCTGCACGGCTGCGAGCATTGGCTTCGGCGCCCCGGTCTCGGAAATCGCTGTCGGTACCTTTCGCGCTGTCGGTACCTTTCAAAGTGCCTTGCATCAGGCGTCGACGTCGGCACCCTCGAAGTGCCAGCGATCTTTGCTTGCCCTGGCTTCTTCAACATCGACTCGGCTCAGTAAAAAGCCGCCGAGGACGAAGAAGACGACTACCGAGATGATGCCATTGCGGCCACTGCCGGTCCGAGCTGTGACGATGCCAAAGAGCAGCGGTCCCCAAATCGCAGAAAACTTGGAGAACACCGAGAAGAACCCGTAGAACTCGGCGGCCGCTTCCTCGGGGATCATCGTGCCGTAGAGACTGCGCGACAGGGCCTGCACCCCGCCGAGCACGAATCCGACCACTGCCGCGAGGGCAAAGAAGGGGAGCGCTTGACCTTCCGGCAAGAAGTAGGCGCTGATCCCGAGTCCGACCCACACGACGAGGTTGGCGAGGATGGCCCGCTTCGGGTTGATTTTTGCGGCGATCCAGCCGAACGCGTACGCCCCTCCGAAGGCGATGAACTGGACGATGAGGAACGCAATGATGACTTCCTGCAGCGAAAGGCTGAGTGTGTCCTCGGCGTAAGCGCCCGAGATGTTGATGACCGTTTGGGTCCCGTCGTTGTAGAACATGAACGCCACGATGAACAGGAGTAGTTGCGGGAATTGCCGCAGCCGAGCCCCGGTCTTGAGTGTCCGCGCCAGGCCGATGCGGGCGTAGGCGACCAGGTCGGGTTGACCGGCATACTTGTCGGGAATTGGAGAAGACTGCCCGTCCTTGGGGAATCGACTTAGCGCATAGATGGTGAAGAGCACCCACCACACGCCGGCGCCGGCAATGCTCATACGAGTGGCGGTATCGAGGCTCAGGCCGATGACCTCTTGGTCGGCGAGAACGATCAGCGCAAAGGCAAACAAGACATAGATGCCACCGCCGATGTACCCGAGGGCGAAACCCTTGGATGACACACGATCAATCGTCTCGTCGGTTGTGATGATCGGCAAGTACCCGTCGTAGAAGACGTTGGCGGCCACGAAGCCGATCTGCGAGAAGATAAAAATCAGCAGGAAGAGCGGAACGGAGCCGGACGGGACGAAAAAGATGCCGAACGTGAATGCCGCTCCCAGAAACGCGAAAAAGCGGAGAAACGCGCGCTTTGCTGAAGAGAAGTCAGCCATGGCGCCGAGGATGGGCATAACCAGGAAAAGGACGAACGCCCCACCGGCGACGAGAAACGACCAGATCGCCCCTCCGGTCATACCCCAATAGCCTTCTTCGGGAACGATCGAGCCGGTAAAAAATGGGGCATGGCGCCTGATGTGGTGGCGTACGCCGAGTTGGCCCAGTCGTACATCGCCCATCCGAAGATGGTCTTCTTGTCGTTCTTTACGATCTCACTCACGCGCAGCTCCTCGTTCGGCGGCCAGCGTAGAGGCTTGGTTCGCAGAACCACCGAAGATCAGTTGTTTTCCTACGAACTAGATAGGCGTATCTGACCGGTAGTCTCTGACCCATGACCAGGGTGACACGAATTGTTTCAGTGCTTTTTATCCTTCTTGCCGTAACGACAACTGGTGGGGGGGCCGGAGCCCAGACTGCCGAATGCCCGCCGGTCGATGGGATCACCTGCGACGGCTGGGTAACTGACACGGCCGGCATTATCACCAATGACGCCAACCTCGAGCGACTCGTCGACGGCGTCGTCAACAACTACGGCCACGAGATCGCCATTGTCATAGTTCAGTCTGCCGATGATCCCAATGGTTTGGCCCAGGACATTGGCAACGTCTGGGGCGTAGGAAGCTCAGCCGCCGACGACGGCATTGTGGTCCTAGTCGCACTCGACCAACGGACGACAGCTATCGAAACAGGCCCGGGCATCAGCTTGCCAGATCCGGACTTCATCGCCGGGCTAGGCAACAGTTCCTTCGCCTCAGGTGACTATGACGGCGGGATCTCGGCCATCGTGGCCGGTCTCGTCGCGACGTTCACGGACACTGGTGGTTTCCCCGATCCGAACAGCCCGGATACGGGTCAAGGTACTGACGAGCCGATCTTTGTGCCGGATTTCACCCCGCCACCGAGTCTCCCGAACCCTGGTTCCGGTCTCGGCTCCCTAAGTCCGGTTCTTGGTTTGTTGCTAATTGGAGGTGGTGTGTTTGTCTCAAGTGAGTTTCGTAAAAAAAACTTGCTTGTCTCTTCGTCACGCCGACGCAACCAGGAAGCCGAAGTTGATGCGATCCTTGAAGGTTTGACCCCGTACGGTCACGAACTGGCCCTCCGTGACGAGTTGTTTGAAACTCGGCCGGTTGAGGCTCCCCAAGCCGAGACGCTGCCGATCATTACGGCCCTCGAGTTGGTCTTGGACGGGAAGTCCGCTGACGGCGACGCGCTGACCGCGGCATGGTCCGCCGGTCTGCTCGAAGTATTACGAGAAGCGCGTGTGACCGCTGAGCGGGAAATGCCGCTTGAGTTGGTGATCACCGGTGAGCAACAATTGCTCGAGGACGCAGTCCAAGCGTCAGTGACCGAGACGATTGCCACCACGCATGACGATCAGTTCTCCCTCAAGTCGGAAGAACTCAGAGGTTTGGTCGCCTCGTTGCGTCCCTACCGAGTCGCCCAGGAGCGGACCCGAACTGCCCGCCGGTTAATCCATCGGGCGGTAGCTACGCCCATCGGTCCCGTGATCGTGAACGATCTCGGTGAGCGTCTTGTTCAGGCGGGTCCGGTGCTCGTGCCGGGAGCTCCCATTCTCAACTCGGTCAACGAGGTGGACTCTGCCTACGTAACGGCAGCCGATAAGGCGACACGCCTTCGTCTGATCCGTGATCGACTCGATGATAATGAGGCACGGCCAGCCGTGTCTGCCGCCTTGGTTGACCTCGAGGATGACGCCGAAGCTGCGCTCAGCCGCTATGAAGCCGTGCTAGCCAAACTCGAAACTTCTCAATTGAAACGAGACGGCCTTTCTGTGCCGGCCGTGGCCGCCTTCATCCTCATGAATAACGACTCGGTTGATGAATTCCTGGCGGCCTACGCCGAAGCGAAACGGCTCGGAAACGATGCAGAAATGAGTGTTGAGTTTGCGATGGCTGGCTTGCGTACTGAGTCAGAGATCGCCGAGGTACGGGCCGAGGCAGATGCGCTCAGCCTGCCAGTGGCCATCGCCGCGGCTCTCCTTGACCGGGGGGATCGAGCCGTAGATGCGTTCCACGAACTGTCGGCCGGGTTGGCCGCGCAAGGTCTCGACACGGACACCCGTAAAACTGTCGCCGCCCTACTAGCGATTTCGTTGGAGTCGAGTGTGGCGTTACGTAAGTGGACAGAGGCCCGCGAAGCGCTTGCCAAGCTCGGATTGTCGGGTGCCTATGCCGACGTCGCGGCCGCGTTCGGAGCGTCCGATCCGCGTGGCCCGAGAGCCTTTGCGGTGGCGTACGCAGCCCAGCGCCAGGCCCTGGCTCGGGGAGGCATCGAAGACGTCGATCGGTACGCTCCTGAACTCGCCCACGGTGGCACCGGACGAGGCCAAGACAGCTGGACCGGTCAGCCGATCCCGACGTCATTGCGCAGCTTCGATCCGTTTACGTTGCTCTACTACCGATGGATCATCACCGGGGGCACGGGCCACGGCCACGGTTGGGAGCCTATTTATCAGGATCAGTCGTGGTCCAAGGACACCAACTCCTGGTTCGGTGGCTTCGGCGGCGGCGGAGGGTTTGGCGGTGGGGGAAGCTCATCTGGCTCGTCTTCGTGGGGCTCGTCATGGGGCGGTTCGTCTGGCGGCTTTGGTGGCGGCGGAGGGTTCAGCGGTGGCGGTGGCTTTGGTGGCGGTGGCGGCGGCGGCGGTTCGAGCGGTTGGTAGTTCGGCGAACAGTCATGTTCCTGCGTCTGGCGGCAGTCTTTGTTGCTTCCATGCTTGCTATTGCGGCATGTTCTGGCAGTGAACTCGCCCCGATTCCCAGCACAAACACCCGTGCCCCGGCCACGACGGCTGCCCGCGTCGATGCGATCCCGACCACCCTCCCACCGGTCGGTGACACAACCACAACAGCCCCGCTGGCGCCGCTGCTCGGCGTTGAGCTTGAGTTGATCGAAACCGATCTCAGCTTTCCGGTACTCGTGTTCGCGTCAGGCGCCCAGTCCTACGTTGCCGACAAAGCTGGTCGGATCGTGCTTCTGACCGGGCAGACGGTGCTCGATATAAGCGACAAGGTGCTCGATGACGGCGAGCGCGGGCTGCTCGGAGCGGCGTTCCACCCTCTCTACGACGATGGTTCGCTACTGGTGGTCCATTACACCAATCTGGATGGAAACACTCAGGTATCGAGCTTCTCGGTGACCGATAATGTCGCTGATGCATCGAGTGAAAAGTCGATACTCGAAATAGCGCAGCCGGCCGGAAACCACAACGGGGGCATGGTGCAGTTTGATGTCTCCGGCTTGCTGTATGTCGGACTCGGCGACGGTGGCGGCTCAAACGATCGCTACGGCAACGGTCAGAATCTGAGCTCATTGCTTGGTTCGATCCTCCGCATCGACGTCACTGACGCGGCTGGCTACACGGTCCCACCCGACAACCCGTTCGTCGGCCAGGCCGGTGCCCTTCCCGAGATCTGGGCATGGGGATTGCGCAATCCGTGGCGATTCTGGATCGACGCCCATGAGGGTCGGATGATCATTGCTGACGTTGGTCAGAATCAGTTCGAGGAGGTTGACGTCGTTCCGATGCAACCCGGCGGGATGAATCTCGGTTGGCCGATCACCGAAGCGTTGCACTGTTTTAGCCCTTCGGCCGCTTGTGACACGACCGGATTGACGTTGCCGGTTGTTGAGGTTTCGCATGCCGATGCCGCGTCGTGCTCGATCACGGGCGGGATCGTCTACCGCGGATCTGCAATCCCCGAACTGAGCGGAACGTACTTCTTCTCGGACTTCTGTGGTGGCTACCTGCGGGCGTTCGACCCGGCGGAACCCTCGACGATCAGGGACTACACGGAGGAATTGGGGGGCCCGATCGGGCAGGTCTCGTCGTTCGGCGAAGGAGCCGACGGCGAGATGTACATCACCACGTCACGGGCCGTGTTCAAACTGGTACCCCGTCGCTGATCGCCCGGGTCGGCCCGATCTGCCAGTCGGAAGCGAGAATCTGTCACAGGGCGACAGTACGATCGGCGTCATGCTGTACGTAGAGAACTGGGCACCCGAGTATGGAGCACCGATCGAGCACGATCCGTCGCTCGCACCGAGCGAATCGGTTATCGACTCGTCCGTCGAGACGACCGATTGGAAACCGCGAGTTCCCGATCCAACGGTGGGCGACTCGGTCGATGCGATGTGTTTCGTTGATGGGGTGCGCCGGGTCGACGCTCGGCTGACACTCGACGAGCCGGAGGGTCCCATCCCGGGTCTGTGCGGGTCGTTGGGCGTTGGTGCCACTCATTGGGATCGAACCGTCCCGCGCTCCACGTTCGGGAATGTGCGCATTGAACGCCTTGCAGTGGTCGGCTCTGGCCGGGTCGTGGCCGTGCCAGGCGTCGGGAACCTCCAATACGAACCGGTTTCGGTACCTGGCGAAGATCCCGCCGAACTAATCCGCTACTTCCATGGTCGGATGCGCAAAGCCGAGGCCGAACTGTCCTCGCAACTGGCCGCCGAGGGCCACCTTGTCATCGCCGACGGCCCGGTATATGAGACCAAGCCGCAGACGGTCATCGGGTTCATCAAAACACATCGAGTTAATTATCTTGGCCTTGAAGAGACGGAAACAGTGCGGCAGCTGACGGCCAGCACCCGAACTCCGATTTTTATGATGGATGGGCTCGTGTTTCAGAAGTACTCCTGGTACCTGAAGCTGGCTGACATTCCGAATGGCCATACCTGGTCTGGAGTGGTCCGATGCGAGGTCGCCGCGTCATTGGGTATCGAACAAGCCACGTTCTATGCAGATGTGGCGACGTCACTCCTCCCGCAGACCGCCCCCCCGTTGCATATCGACCCACGGGCTCCACAGAATCTTGTCCCGATCGGGGCGCTCGAACGTGAACTGCGTCGCAACTTAGGGGACCCGGGATTGGTCTATCGTGCCCTCCGGGAGAGTATTGGCCAGTCGACTAACGGAGCCGCATGAGCGTCGGGCGAGTTGTAGGAACCGAAAAGACGTCCACCCAGGTATTCCGTGTGGTTCTCGATGACGCCGAGTACCTCCAGTTGGACGACCTCGTGGTCGTACGCACCCAGGTTCCTCAAGCAGGCGAGATTGCCACGTATGGCATTGTCACCGAGTCGGAGGCCGTCTACGAGGGTGCGTCGTATGAGTCGGATACCTTTCGTATCGCTGAACAAGGAATTCTCCCTGCCCAGAAAGTCCGCTCGGCCCAAATCCAGGTGACCCGGGTCGACCCGGAAGTCTGGGTATCGCCGGACCCCGGTGAGCTGGTCGAACGGGCTAGTGGTGAAGCACGAGACAAAGCTCTGTACGCCGACGAGATGGGCCGGCCACTCCCGGTCGGGATTGGGCGCGATAATCAGCCGCTCTATGTCGACCTCGACTTCTTCGACGGTCGCAAGGGCGGGCACATGTCCATTTCGGGCATTTCTGGCGTTGCGACCAAAACGTCGTTTGCGCTGTTCTTTCTTCGTATGCTGACCGGTCGCCGAGACATCGTTGGCGAGTCGGGGGTAAACATGCGCGTCCTCGTGTTCAACGTCAAAGGTGAAGATCTCCTTTGGCTCGACAAGCCGAACGCACTCTTTGACGACGACGCTCGGGAAAAGTGGAAGGCGCTCGGAGTTGAGCCGACTCCCTTCCCATCGGTCGGATTTTGGGCACCGCCTAGAAAAAAGTCTGGCGACGTCTTGTTGCCTGATGTTGCTGGCCGCCACGAGGGCGTCCAACCCTTTGCCTGGACGCCCCGTGAATTCATCGATGAAGGCTTGCTTCGGTTCTTGTTCACCGATGCCGGTGACAGCCGCAATCAGCTGTCCTTCGTTGAGGAGAGAGTGCGCTCCCAGCTTCAGCGGTGGGCAGTTGACGTCGTGGGGATTCCTGGTGCAGTCGTCATCCGCCAGCCTCCGGTTGGAGGGTGGAAACGCGACGCCGAGGTCAAGGTCGAGCCGGGGGAGCGAGTCATCGAAGACCTGCCCAGCCTGGTGGCCGCCCTCGAGGAGTATCTTGACCCGCCGGATGGCGAAGAACCGGACCGAACCTGGTCGGGCCGTGTGCAGGGCGGCACCGTTTCGGCGTTCATGCGACGGCTCTACGCGGCGCAATCACGACTCGGCGAGCTAATTCGGGCAGGCGAATCGAATCGGATCGACCGCGGCGCCGCCCAGGTCACCGTCGTGGCGATCCAGTCGCTTCACGACCTGGCTCAGCGGTTCGTGGTCGGGGCACTGTTGCAGGAAACCTTCGCCGAAAAGGAACAGACCGGCCAGCGATTGCCGTTGTCGGTCGTCGTCCTGGACGAGCTGAACAAGTACGCCCCGCGAGAAGGAAACTCGCCACTCAAGGACATGCTTATTGATATTGCCCAGCGAGGGCGTTCGCTCGGGGTCTTGCTCGTTGGCGCACAACAGACCGCTTCGCGGATTGCCCAGGAGGTCATGGAGAATGCCGCGATTCGGGTGGCTGGCCGGTTGGATGCTGCGGAGGCGGAACGGTCGGAGTACGGATGGATGCTCCCGTCGACCAGGGCTCGGGCACGCCTACTCAAGCCCGGGACGATGGTGATCTCGCAGCCGGCGATTCCGGTTCCGCTGGTAGTCAACTTCCCGTTCCCGCCCTGGGCGACCCGACGCGAAGAAGTGAGCGAGGACGTCGATCCTTTCGCGGGTCTCTAACCGGTGAAGATCCTGCATACGTCCGACTGGCATGTCGGCAAGAAACTCGGCCGGTATGACCGAATGCCGGAGTATCGCCAGGTCCTGGCCGAGGTCGTCGACACAGCCAACAACGAAGACGTCGACCTCGTCATCGTGTCAGGCGACCTGTTCGATCGTGCCGCGCCACCGATGGAGGCACTGTCACTTGTTGTTGAAACCCTGACCGCCCTATCTGCCGACGGCGACCGCCCCGTGGTAGCGGTAGCAGGTAACCACGATTCAGCGGCGTTGTTTGAGGTGCTCGACCCGCTCATGGCTCCGCGCGGTGTACGACTGGTCGGTGACGTAAAACGACCAGAAGAAGGGGGAGTTCTGGAGGTCAAAACTCGGGCAGGGGACGCAGCGATCGGGTGCTTCCCGTTCCTGCGCGAGGGGCGGGTCGTCGACTTCATGGAGGAAACCGGAACCTGGTACGGCTCGTACGCAGACCGGGTCCGCCAGATCACGACGGCGTATGCAGCTCGGGCGTCTCAGCTGGCGGGGCCCGACGGCGTGTCGCTGCTGGCCGCCCACTTCATGGTGACGGGGGCGAGGGTTGGCGGCCACGGACGGGCCAGGGGCGAGCGGGCGCTTCACATGGGAGAGGCGTACTCGGCGACCTCCCAAGCAGTGCCGACCTCGTTGAGTTACGTGGCGATGGGCCACATCCACGCTCCTCAGCCGGTGCCCGGGGCCCAGGTGCCCGCCGAGTATGCCGGTTCGCTGCTCGAGCTCGACTTTGGGGAAGCAGGTGAACAGAAGCGGGTCGTGATTGTCGAGGCAGAACCCGGATTGCCCGCAGCTACTCGCTCGGTCAATCTGTCGGGCGGCCGACGACTCATGAGGGCGACCGGGCGGTGGGATGAACTCGTCGAGCGCGATGACCTGGTCGACGCGTTCGTCGATGTGACCGTAGAGACCGATGGGCCTGATCCCGGCTTGGCTGATCGGGCCCGCCAGCAGTTCCCGTATCTCGTAAAAGTGGCAGCCAGCTACGCCCGCGCCGAGGTTGACCGGCCATCACGAGCCGGCATCGGGTGGGATGAGCTCTACGGCGACTACGTCATGGAGCGAACCGGTGCTGCGCCGCGGGACGAGCTGCTCGCGGCATTCCGTACCGTTCTCGATGAGGCGGGGCGCCAGGAATGAGGCCGGTCACGCTGCGGTTGGATGGATTTCGGTCGTACGCGTCTGAGATCGAAATTGATTGGAGCGACCGGAACCTGGTCGGCGTCGTCGGCCCGATCGGTTCCGGAAAGTCGACCATTCTCGATGCGATCTGTTTTGCGCTTTACGGAAAGACACCGACCGAGAAGTCGAACCAGCGATCTCTGATTCACCAACGCGCAGACGTTGGCAAAGTTGAGCTTGTGTTCGACGTCGACGGAGTCCGCTGGAAAGCCGTGCGTGCCATGCGTAGGAAAGGCCAGAGCGCCCATGCTCTGTATCGAATCGACCCCGACGATCCTGATGGAGATCCCCTGGAGACCGTCCTCGGTAGCGGTGATGTCGACGCTCAGATCAAAGAAGTGCTCGGCGTTGATTTCGACGGGTTCAATCGGTCGGTGATGCTGGCCCAGGGGCGGTTCTCGGATTTTCTGAATGCCACCAATACCGAAAGGGACAAGGTCCTCAAGGGCGTCTTCGGACTCGACAAGGTCGATGAGATGGAGTCAATCGCCAAGCGTATCCGTGACGGGGCGAAGCGAGACCTCGAGGAATTCGGTCGCCGTCAAGCCGACCTCGCCAACGTCAAGGCACTGGCAGAGCGGGCGGGCGAAGTGTTGGCTACCTCCACCGAGCGCCACGCCGCGCTACTTGAACGCCAGCCCGTGATTAGGGCAGCGGAGGCGGCTCGACTGGCCGCCCAAGTCGAGATCGACCGAACGACAGCGCAGACGGCCTCACTCAAAGAACTCGCCGACCGGATGCCGGACGGCACTCGCAGCCGGCAGATCCTCAAAGAACACGCGACTAGAAGTACCGAACTTGCCACCGCCAATGAGAGCGCCAAGGAGATCGACGGTGCGGCCGATGCGGCCAGCCAGGAACGCCGCGACCTGTTGGAAGCTACCGGAGGGGAAGCCAAACTGACCGCGGCCCGCCAGCAGGCGGCTCGCCACGCTGATGCCCAGGCTGGACTTGAACGAGAACGGCAGAGACAAACCGACGCTCGGTCCAAGGCTGAGGCGGCCGAGGCTCTCGTCAAGAAGGCTGGCGCCGAAGCTGAAACGGCGGTATCCAAAGCTGAGGCGATGGCCGCGGAAGCAAGCGAGGCTGCTGAAGCCGTAAACGCTGCCGAGGACGCCCTCCATGAAGGTCGCCACGCCGACATGGCCGCCACGTTGCGGTCAGGTCTCGTCGCCGACGCTGAATGTCCGGTGTGCGCACAGGAGGTCCACAACATCCCGGCCGCCGGCAAATCCGGTACGGCGTTGGTGAAGCTGGAGAGGGCCAGAGAAGAGACCCAGGCGGTCCTCAGCGCGGCGGTAGTCACCGAAAAGACAGCCCTCGCCCAAGCGGCCCAGGCAACCGAGGCAGCTACTAGCGCCGAGAAGGCTCTGCTTGAGACGGAAACCATGGCTGTGTCGGCCACCGCATCGTACGAAGCCGCGCTCGCTGCGTTTGGCGACATAGAGCAATCGTTGGCGGCCGCTCTCGGCGATCGACCGATCGAACGATTGGCAGAGCTTGATGCCAGTCTCCGAGCCTTCGACGTCCGTTTACAGGAACTCGAAGCGAAGCGGAAGCTGGCGCACACCGAGGTGGAACGTGGCCAGGCTGGCGTCGTTCAGGCCGAGAAGGACCTCCGGACGCTGAGTTCGACCGTGTCGCGTTTGGCCACCCAGCTCGGGGTGGAACAGGCAGATCTCCTTGAGGCTGCCGAAACGGATGAGCTGCTGACCACGGTTCGACAGGTATGGATCGAGCAACAAAACGAAGCCCTCGAGGTTGGCCAGGCTGCCGTGGCGAGCCTCGCAGCTGCCACCAGCGAGCGAGCCAAAACGATGGAAGCCGTCGGTTTGTCGCCCGAGGATGATTTTGGGAAAGCGCTCTCAGACTCGGTGGCTGCCGTCGCAGGTGCTCAACGTGAGGTAGATGTTCGCAAAGAACGACTCCTCCAGTCGACCGACCTCGACGAACGGATCGCGGTAGGAGAGGCTGTCGTAACCTTGTACGACGACCTGGCCAAGGATCTTCGTCCGGCGGCCTTCCTTGGGTACCTCCTTGAGGAAGAACGGGCCGAGCTGGGTAGAGTTTCGTCAGAGCAATTCGAACAGTTATCCGGCGGGCGCTATCGCTTCTCTGATGATGGTGAGTTCAACATTCTCGATTTGAATGCCGCCGAACAGGTGCGGAAAGCATCGACTCTGTCGGGCGGTGAAACTTTCCTGGCGTCACTGGCGCTTGCCCTGGCGCTCGCCGAGATGGTGTCGCGGGGGAGCGGTCGGCTTGATTCCTTCTTCCTCGACGAAGGATTTGGCTCGCTCGACGCCGAACACCTTGACCTGGCCATGGCAGGAGTCGAATCGCTTGTCGCTGGCCACGACGAACGTTTGGTCGTGATCGTCAGCCATGTGCCCGACATGAAAGATCGCATCGAAGACTTGATCGTGCTCGACAAGGATGCCGCAACCGGAGCGACGGTCGTACTTCGGTCTTAGAAGATCCCGTGACCCTCTGACTTCGCCGCTCGGCCCATCAGCGCCATCATCGATTCTTTCGGGTCGGCTCCGTCGTAGAGCACCCGGCCAACTTCGGCGGCGATCGGCATTTCCACACCGTGGCGATCGGCGAGCGCCAGAACCCCGGAGGTTGACTTGACGCCTTCAGCAACCATGTTCATCTCGGCGATGATCTCGTCGAGTTGCTTGCCCTCCCCGAGGCCATGGCCAACTGTGTAGTTGCGGCTCTGAGAGGAGTAGCAGGTGGCGACCAGGTCGCCGACGCCGGCCAGGCCTCCAAACGTGAGAGGGTTCCCCCCGACCGCGATACCCAACCGGACGAGTTCGGCCAGCGCCCTCGTGATGAGGGCCGCCCGGGTGTTGTCGCCGAAACCGAGACCGGAAACCATGCCCGAGGCTATAGCCATGACGTTTTTGCAGGCCCCGGCGATTTCACATCCGATGACGTCGGGATTCGTATACACCCGGAATGTCGGCGTCATGAAGCGGGTCTGTACTTCTTCGGCCAATGCCAGGTCGGGGAGCGCAATGACGGTGGCTGCCGGTTGACCCGCCATGATCTCTTTGGCGAGATTCGGACCCGATAGAACCCCGATCTGATGGCGGGGATGGTTGGGGAGCACGTCGGCAATGACTTCGGTCATGCGCATGAGCGTGCCCGATTCGATGCCTTTCGTGAGCGAGAGGATCGGAACCGAATCGGGGATCGAACTCGCCGCAACCTCAAGGATGTCACGGAATCCGTGCGAAGGGACTCCGATGATGAGAACTTCACAGTTGCCAGTGACCTCATGGATGTCGGAACTTGCCACCAAAGAATGGGGTAGAGGGAACTCACTGATGTACGACGGATTGACATGATCTCGGTTGATGGCGGCGGCGACTTCCGCCCGACGTGCCCACAACAACGTGTTGTTATTGGCCGACGCCAACGCCGCTACGGCCGTACCCCACGAACCTGCTCCAAGTACACCAATCGTCATGGACCTAGCGTACAACGTTGTGTATTTCGGACACTCAAAAAGAGTCCGGGCTTCTCGACTGCGCAGGGATCATGCAGCTGGGTCCCAGGGTTTTACTAGGACTGCCTGAACCAGTCGGGTAGGATTACCCCATGGGGGCTTCAGAGCACGACATGCTGGGCGCAGATCCTTTCGCGGATCCTGACCCGCTTGATGGTCCACGCCTGTCGCCGATGGCCACCCCGCAAGAGCGCAAGGCGCTTCTCGGAGAACTGCGCGGCCTCATCGCGGCGGGCGATTATGACGTTGACCCGGAAATTGTGGCAGTCGCGGTGATGCGCGAAGGTCGATGGGAACGTAGCTAAACCTTCCGGGTTTTTCCTCAATTGAGGCAAGAAGCCTGCCGATACCACAGTGTGCACAAGAAGGATTCAAATACCTGGTGGAACCGGCGACTCAGCGATCTGGCAGATCGCATCGCAGACGGCAACTACTGGGTTCCCGCCGAAGACATCGCTCATGCCATTCTGTTCGGCCGTCCCAAATGGGGAGATAACCCTGTGCCGGTCGGCTCGTTGCGAGACGATGACTTGCAGATCCGTCACGGTTCTTCGATGACCGGTTGACAGTCGATTCTCGCCCTGAGATGTAGCAGTTAAAAAAAATGAGGCTCCGGTTGGGGGTTCCGGAGCCTCTACTCCCGAAGGAGCCAAGCGAGAGTCGTAGCGAGTACGGCGCCAGGGTAAGACCGTGCTCAACTGCTCGCCCTTTTTGGGGGTCGCATCCGGATTGCTCCGGTGCCTGTCCATCGTATCGGGCTGCATCGCGCGGTGTCAAGCGGTTCTATTTTGGTGCGCGCCCTAAGTGGTCAACCGACACCACTGCCACCGCTCCGACCAAAGCAAACGTGACCGCCAGCAGCGCATAATTATTGAATATCGGAGCCGCCAGAGAGTCGGTCAGACAGTGCCCATCTGGGCCGAGCGTCTCGCAGATTCGCCATGGCCAAATCTTCCAAAGCGAGCCGCCCATGAACCCGCCCAGTAGCGCCAGCGTCAGGTCGTGATGACGGGCGAGTAGCCGCTGGAGGAGTCGGGCAAAGATGGCAAGGCCGACGACGATCCCAACCACAAAGATTGCAATGGTGCCGAAATCACGCTGGCGGACGGCATCGAGAATGTTGTCGTACTGGCCGAGTATCACCAGGATGAATGATCCCGAGATTCCAGGTAGCACCATGGCGGAGATGGCCACCGCCCCCGACAAGAAGATGGCCAGCGCCGTAGTTGAACCCGACGTCGGAGTGAGTTGCACAATCACCAACCCGATCACGACCCCGGCTGAAAACGCGATGCTGGTCGGAGTCGACCACGTCACCCGGCGGCCGATGACATATACCGAGGCGACCACGAGGCCGAAGAAAAATCCGAACAGAACCACCCGACCCTCCGGGTCGTCAAGGAGTCGACCGAGGGGTTCCGACAAAACGACAACTGCGATGACCATCCCGAGTCCCAACGTCAGGATGAAGCGGAGGTTCGTCGCTTTGGCGAAGTTCCGCCCCTCACCCCGAAATAGCAAACGCAGGTTGGTCACATTGAATGACGTGATCGTTGCCAGGAGCCGCTCGTAAATGCCAAAGACAAGGGCAATGGTCCCGCCGGAAACACCGGGAACGAGATCGGCCGCCCCCATGACGAAGCCGGTTACAACTACGGGGATACGCGATTCATCGGTGTCAGACATGCGATCCGAGACTCTAGTGGTCTGTTTGCCCAAGATGAGCGGGCCTAGAATCGACGCAATGCGCCTGGTCAGCTCGCTTCTCTCGATCGCCCTCCTGGCGACCGCCTGCACATCGGTCGATCCCAACACCCCTGCTCCAGAGGTTTTTGAACAAGTTTGTGCTCGCTGCCATGGCGTGAGTCTTGAAGGTGGCGTCGGTCCGGCGTTGGGACCGGGGTCCGATGTCGCCTCCAAACCAGACGAGTCTCTGTTGACGACGATCACGAACGGGCGAGCCCGAATGCCGTCGTTCAGGAATCAGTTGACCGAGACCCAGATCGTTGGTCTCGTCGACTACATCCGCCAAGTTCAAGGGGCCGGGTAGACCGGGCTTTCTTCGTTGAACATTTCGAACAACTGGCGTCGCATTCGCACGGCATCGCCGGACGTCTCGTAGCGAATTGCGCCGGTGGTTCCGTTGATGGGAATCGCTCGACCAATCTGCTTGGCGACGGCATCGGCCGGGTCGATTATCTGCACAGTCGGCCCGGCGATCGTTGCGATGCGGCTAGCGAGAAACGAGTAGTGAGTGCAACCGATCACGAGCGTGTCGGCACCTGCTTGTAGGAGGGGAGCGATGTATTCCCTAAGTAGCTGCTCCGTTTCCGGCCCATCGCCGAGGCCGTCTTCGACGAGTTCGACCAGCCCGGGACAGGCTTGCGTGAGAACCGTGCTGTGCCCGGCGTACTTGCGGATAAGAGAACGAAGCCTTTCGCCCGTGACGGTCCCGGTTGTGGCGAGGACTCCGACGATGCCGCTCCGACTCGCCGCCACGGCTGGCTTGACGGCGGGTTCGATACCGACGAACGGGGTTTCAGGGTGGAGACTTCGCATCTGGTCGAGCGCTACGTCGCTGGCTGTGTTGCAGGCGATCACCACGCCTTTGACGTCTAACTCCAACAGTCGGTCCACTGCCAGGTTCGTGAACTCGAACACTTCTTCGCGGCTCCGGTCCCCGTAGGGGGCTCGCCGTTGATCGGCCAGGTACACGAAGGATTCCTCGGGAAAGCGCAGCCGGGCATGATGCAACACGGACAACCCGCCCAGGCCAGAGTCAAAAATTCCGATGGGTTGGCTCATGGCCTACTTTGGCGCCATGCGGATACCGCCATCCATCCGGATGGTCTCACCGTTCATGTACGAGTGGTTGAGCAGGAGCCACGCCAGCTCGGCGTACTCGGGAGGGGTTCCGAGTCGTTTCGGATGGAGCACCTGCTCGGCGAGCGATTGGCGGGCCGGTTCGGGCAGTCCGGCCAATAGCGGCGTGTCAATGATTCCGGGAGCGATCGTGTTGACCCGGATGCCAACCGCGGCGAGATCCCGGGCGATGGGAAGAGTCATCCCGACGATGCCTCCCTTGGACGCTGAGTAGGCGGCTTGGCCGACCTGGCCGTCGTAGGCGGCAACCGAGGCAGTGTTGACAATTGCCCCGCGTTCGTTCGCATCCTGAGGGTCGTTTCTCGACATGGCTGATGCTGCCAGCCGAATGACGTTGAACGTCCCGAGCAAATTGATTTCCAGGACTTTGCGGAACAATTCCAGGTCGTGTGGCACTCCCTCGCGGTTCAAAGTGCGTGCCGGCGGGCCGATCCCAGCACAGTTGACCAGTCCGAAGAGGGGCGCCATCTCGACGGCAGTATCGATCGCCACCTGGACTTCGGCCTCCATGGTGACGTCGGCATGTACGTAGGCCCCGCCCAGCTCGCGGGCTAGGGCATCGCCCTTGTCATCCTGGAGGTCGAGGATTACTACTCGCGATCCACCGGCGGCGGCCCGCTTGGCGGTTGCTGCTCCGAGTCCGGATGCGCCGCCAGTGACGACGATCGACCGATCGGTCAGGTTCATTGTGGTTGTCCTGGTTGCTGTGGCCGGTCGGTCTCTATCTCGTCCGGCTCGAGTTGGGCGGCCACCTGGCGTTTGAGTCTGGCCACGATCGCACCCATTCCCCGCAGACGCTGGGGAGTCACGATCTCTTCGAGGCCCATGCCGTAGTAGAAGTCATTTGGCAGCTCCAGGACCACTGTCGCCTGCTCACCGTTGAGACCCTCGGCGAGGATGCCCGCATAGCCTCGCACCGTCGGGGCTTCAGGGGGGGACTCAAAAAAGATGTTTACCGCTCCGTCGTCGCCGACTTCGGTTGCCAGGAAGAAAGGACTCTGGCACTCGTGAACCTGTTCGAGGCTGTCGCGGTTGTCTGCGTAGCGTGGTGGCAACGGTGGGACGCGATTGGAGTAATCGAGGAGCGCCTGAATTCGGATGTCCTTCGGGGCGCTGGCAAAAAGGTCGACGATACGTTGTAGTTTGGCTGGATAACTCATCACCACAGTTTACGGCCAGAGCGTGACTTTGGATTCCTTGTTCCATCTCGCAGTGTTGACCTGGTTCGGCTGGTTGACTTAGGCCATGAGGAAGTATCGAGATCGTTATGAGGCCGGCCAGGTCTTGGCCGAGGCGATCAAGGCGATAGGTCTCCCATCTGATCCGGTCGTGATTGGCCTCCCGAGGGGCGGCGTAACGTGCGCGGCGGTCGTCGCGACAGCCCTGGGAGTGCGACCGGATGTTCTGCTTGTGAGAAAACTGGGTGTCCCGACCCACCCGGAGTTGGCCTTCGGGGCCATCGCCTCGGGCGGGTTTCAAGTCTTGAATCGGGCTGTATCAGCGTCGCTGTCTGTCGACGATATCGCCCGAGTGGTCGCCCGTGAGGGGCGCGAGCTCGAGCGCCGGACAACCGCCTACGGAGCAGAGCTTCCGGCATTGGCCGGGCGGGTTGTAGTAATCGTCGACGATGGCCTAGCGACCGGTGCCACCATGCAGGTGGCGGTGGAAGCCATACGATCCCAGGATCCGGCGGAAGTGATCGTGGCTGTCCCGGTCGCGTCCCCGGAGGCGGTGAAACGAATCGATGCGCAGGCCGATCGAGTGGTCTGCCCGCTGGTTCCGCCGAGCTTTCGATCGGTCGGCGAGCACTACGACGATTTTGTTCAAGTCACCGATGGCGAGGTCATCCGGTTGCTGGCCGGTCGCTGATCAGTTCGAAGTCCGGGTAGATGGATTACTCCTATGGGGGTAGTGTTAATGCCGACCACCGATTGAGGACCCGACAATGACCGTACCTGCCGACCCTTCCACCGACCACAGCCAGTATTTCAATGCGAAAAAACTGGTGTCGACCCAATGGGTGGCCGATCACCTCAACGACCCGAACGTGGTGGTGGTCGAGACCGACGAGGACGTGTTGCTGTATCTGACCGGCCACATTCCTGGTTCGGTCAAGGTCGACTGGCACGACGACCTGAACGATCCGCTGGTTCGCGACTATTTGGATGCCGACCGGTTTGCAGAGATGGTCGGCAAGAAGGGCATCGGGCGCGACACCACGGTGGTTTTCTATGGGGACAACTTCAACTGGTGGGCTGCGTACGCGCTGTGGGTATTCAGCTTGTTCGGTCATCCGGATACGCGGTTGATGAACGGCGGGCGAATGAAGTGGGTCGCCGAAGGACGAGCAATGACGACAGATGAGACGCCGATCACGCCGACAACGTATCCGGTGCCGGTTCGCTCGGATGCGCCGATCAGGGCGTTCCGCGATGATGTCACGCATCATCTCGAAAAGTCAGGTCCATTGGTTGACGTGCGGTCACCAGAAGAGTTTTCTGGTGAGAAGCTGCACATGCCTGACTATCCCCAAGAAGGTGCAATGCGTGGTGGGCACATTCCCGGTGCCGCCTCGAAGCCGTGGAAGGCGGCCGCCAATGACGACGGAACCTTCAAGTCGGCCGACGATCTGAGAGCCATCTATCAGGACGAACTTGGGCTCAAATTAGACGACGACATCATCGCCTACTGTCGGATTGGTGAGCGGTCGTCGCACACCTGGTTCGTGCTCAGCCATCTGCTCGGGCACACCAATGTGCGAAACTACGACGGCTCTTGGACCGAGTGGGGGAATCTGGTCGGTGCGCCCATCGAGAGGTGACAGTTCAGAAGCGGTAGTCGAGAACTGACAAGTCTCGGGTTGCGTCGCCACTAGGGTTCCTGCCGTGGATAATCAAACGGAACCGATTGAGCAACGTCGTGGTCTCCAGGATATGCCTTCCTGGGTCCCTCGAGCCGCCGCCGTTGCAGTCTTTACGGTCCTGGCCATTGCCGCTGCGCTGTGGGTGCTTGTGCAGGTCCGGTCGATCATCCTGGCCCTCTTTGTGGCGCTGTTCTTGAGCTTCGCTCTGGAGCCGGCCGTGGTGCGCCTCGTTCGACGCGGCTGGAAACGACCCCTGGCAACATTCGCCGTCTTTGCCGTTCTCGTCGGATTCTTGTTCGGCTTTGTCGCGATAATGATTCCGCCAGTTGCTACTCAGATCGGCGTGTTGTCTGAGCGCCTCCCGGTTTTTGTCGAGTCAGCGATTGAGTTCGCCGATGACCAATTCGGCATCGCCCTTACCGGAGATACGATCCTCGGCTGGGCGACTGGGCTGGCCGATAACGCCTCCGGGTATGTCGATGACGTTCTCTTCCGAGTGGTGGGAGCGGGATCGTTCATCGGGAACTTCATCGTCCAGGTCTTGTCAGTCCTCCTGTTTACGTACTACTTGCTCGCGGATGGTCCGAACATCCGCCGGAAACTGTTCGCCAGGTTCGAGGGGCCACGACAGGCCGAAGTCATGCGGATCTGGGAACTGGCCATCGACAAAACCGGCGGCTACGTGTACAGCCGGCTGATGCTGGCGCTGGTAAGTTCGATCTTCAGCTGGATCGCTTTCGTGATTATCGGGCTGCCCAATCCGTTGTCTCTCGGTATCTGGGTCGGTGTCATCTCTCAGTTCATCCCGGCGGTTGGTGCGTTTATCGCGGCCTCGCTACCGGTCGCGATCGGTCTGTTGACCGACTGGCGGCAGGCGGTCGCCGTCCTCGTTGTTCTCGTGATCTACCAGCAGTTTGAAAACCTCTTCCTGGCGCCGCGCATTACATCGTCCACGATGTCGCTGCATCCTGCGGTTGGTTTTGCCGCGGTGCTGGCTGGCATATCGCTCATGGGCGCGCTCGGTGCAATTGTCGCGTTGCCGTTGGTTGCGATCATTCAGGCCTTTATTTCCGCCTATTTCCAGGAGCACGAAGTGGTTGCGTCCCGGTTGACCGATGATGGGTTGGTGGAACGCCGAAGCCGTTCGCAACCGGCCGCCGCCGACAGCCCTGGTGACCCCGCGGAGTCAGAGACTTAGACCACCGTCCACCTTGATGATCGCTCCGGTCATGTACGTCGAGCGAGCAATACCCAGGCAGGCCTTGGCGACTTCGGTTGGTTGGCCCGATCGACGTAGCGGGGCATTCTTGCCAACCGTCTCGCGGATGTCGTCCCAATCGGCCGTCCAATCGGTATCGATCAGGCCCGGGGCGACCGCATTGACCCGAATGTCAGGTCCAAGCGCCTTGGCAAGAAACACTGTCAGCTGGTTCAGCGCCGCCTTGGACGTCCCGTAAGGGATCGACGATCCCATCGCCCGCATGCCAGCAATCGACGTGATGTTGATTATCGAACTGCCCGGCCCCATGACTTTGGCGGCTGCTCGGGACATGTACCAGGTTCCCATCACGTTCGTCCGCCAGATGCGGTCCCAGACGTCGTCCGTAACTGCGTCTAGGTCACGGTACGGAATGACCTGTGTGTATCCAGCATTGTTTACGAGTACGTCGACCGATCCGAACGCGTCGGTTGCCGCCGAAATGAGGCTTGAACATTCGGCGTCTTTGGTGACATCTGCTTGAACATATATGGCGCTTGGCAGCGAGTCTGCGAACCCGGAGCCACGCTCACGCGAGGTCACCGAGTTGATGACAACCGACGCCCCGGCTGCTGCGAAGCCGCGCGCGACCGCCTCACCGATACCCGAAGCCGATCCGGTCACAACAACTGTCTTGTCTGAAAAGTCGTCCACACATCCTCCCGTCTGCGACGCTAGTTGATCGGGCATGTGTCGGCTAGCGTCGGATGATCGCTCTGGAGGTCACCTGATGTACGAAAGTGAGACTGCCGTGTTCGAAGGTCAGACTGCCGTGATTACCGGAGGGGCCAGTGGGATTGGCCTCGGTCTCGGCCGGCGACTCGGCGGGTTGGGTGCCACAGTCGTACTGGCAGATCTCGATGAAAAGACGTTGGACCTGCGTGTTGATGAACTGGTCGCAGCGGGGATCAAGGCTTTCGGACGCCTTACCGATGTCACTGACCAGGCGACCGTCGACGCCCTCGCCCAGTTTGTAATGAGTGATTTGGGCGGTTGCGATCTGTTGTTCAACAACGCCGGTGTCGCTGTGTTTGGTTCGTTTGTGGAGGCAACCCAAGCCGACTGGGATTTCACTATGGGCGTCAACTTTCAGGGGGTCGTGAACGGGCTTCGGGCGTTCGTGCCAGGAATGGCCAGTCGTGGATCGGGTCATATCGTCAATACCGCCTCGATGAGTGGCCTAATCGGCATGGAGAATCTGAGTGTCTACTGCGCGTCTAAGTTCGCGGTAGTGGGATTGACGGAATCTCTTCGCCGGGAGTTGGCCCCCGCCGGGATCGGCGTGACCGTCCTGTGCCCGATGGTCGTCGATACCCCGATAAGCGAGAACTCGACGCGGATGCGGCCAGCCGATCTGCAGAACAACACCACCGCCCCGGAAGTGACTGCCAATCTGGTCGGAGGAGTGATCGCCGTAGAAGATGTCGCCGATCTGGTTGTTGAGGCGATTCGCTCCAATCAGCCGTACGTGCTTACCCATCCGGAACAGGCGTCGATCCTGGGGCGGAGGGCGGCCCGTCTGGCAAAAGCCGCCGAAAGGTTGGTCGGCCGGTGAGCGGACCCCTAGACCGATATCGGATTATCGAACTTGCTGGTCTCGGTGCCACACCGTTCTGCGGGATGATGCTGGCCGATATGGGCGCCGAAGTCATCGTTGTCGAGCGCCTTGAGGGATCCTCCGACTTGTCTCGCCAGACCCAGGAGATCCTCTACCGGAACCGCCGGAGCATCGGCATCGACCTCAAGCAACCCGATGGCACTGAGCTTCTCATGGAACTCGTCGAAACGGCCGACGGGCTGATCGAAGGTTTTCGGCCGGGGGTCGCAGAACGGTTGGGCGCCGGGCCGGAGGCATGCTGGGAGCGCAACCCGGGGCTGGTATATGGTCGGATGACCGGATGGGGACAATCGGGCCCGCTCAGCCAGTCGGCTGGCCACGATATCGATTACATCGCTGTCTCGGGGGTACTTGGGGCGATCGGGCGAGTCGGGGAGCGGCCGGTCCCGCCGCTGAACCTCGTTGGAGACTTCGGGGGTGGTGGATTGCTTCTGGCGTTCGGGATGGTTTGCGGGCTACTCGAGGCGAAAGAGTCTGGACTCGGTCAGGTGATCGATGCGGCCATGACCGACGGGTCGGCCGTTCTTTCGACGATGGTCTACGGCATGGCTGCCGCCGGACTTTGGGATCTGCATGAGAAGGGCGTGAATCTGCTCGATTCCGGGGCTCCGTGGTACGACACATACACCACCTCGGACGGCGCCTACATGGCTGTGGGGGCCATCGAGCCGCATTTCTACTCGACTTTTCTCGGGGGGCTCGGGCTCGATTCGGCCGAACTGCCTGATCAACACGATTCGGGTCGCTGGCCGGAGCTCCGTCAGCGATTCACTGAGCGTTTCGCCGAGCACACGCAAGCCGAATGGACCGAGGTGTTCGGCGGTACCGATGCGTGCGTTTCGCCGGTGCTCGACTTCGCTAGCGCCGCCGATCATCCTCATAATGTCGCCAGGGAGACTTTCATTGAGGTAGGAGGCATCATCCAGCCGGCACCAGCTCCCCGTTTCGGGAGAACAACCACTCCCCACCCGGCTCCGCCGCCACGATCGGGGGCAGACACCGATTTGCTGCTCGACGAGCTCGGGATCGATCCGGAGACCATTGCCGGACTGCGGGCTGGGGGAATTGTCGGCTGACGTACCGGCACAGGGACATCTGGTGGCGGCTACGATTAGTGGCTACTGCTCACCATGTTGCCGGAGGAATAATGCAGGAATACTCGAGCCCAGTGGCGGTTCAGATCGACCCGAACGAGACAGTGGCCGACGGCCTATGGGAAGCCGAGCGCACCCATCCGAACCGAGCCGCACTCGCTTACCGAGACGGAGCCGGCTTTGTCGACGTCTCGACCAAAGAGTTAGCGGATCGAGTTCGTCGGATCGCGGCTGGGTTTATGGCAGCCGGGATTGAAAAAGGCGACCGGATCTGCCTTTTTTCCTCGACGCGCCGCGAATTCACCGAGGTTGACTATGCCATCTGGGCGGCCGGGGCAGCAACCGTCACGATCTATGAAACATCCTCAGCCGAACAGGTCGAATGGATCGTCAAAGACTCGGGCGCCACGGCGATCGTTTGTGAGAACGATCATCTTGTAGAGGTCTTCAATGAGCGGGCCGGCACGCTCGGCACCGTTCAACACATTTTCTCGGTCGATTCGGGGGGTCTCGACGATCTCATCGAGTCAGGGTCCGGAATCTCGGACGAGGACGTCATGGCCCGCGCCAAGTCAGTTGGACAGGCCGACCTGGCCACCCTCGTCTACACGTCGGGCACGACCGGTTTGCCGAAGGGCTGCCATCTCACCCATCGGAACTTCGTATTCGTAACTCGCAACGTCGCCGAGGATGCCAAGGATGTTTTGTACCCGGGGGCGTCGACGCTGATGTTCCTGCCTCTGGCGCACATTTTTGCGCGTCTCGTGCAGGTCGGATCCGTCAATACCGGATCGAAGATCGCTTACTCAACTGGCATCCCACAGCTGATGGAAGAGCTCCAGATGGTCAAACCGACCTGGATCTTCTCAGTGCCGCGCGTCTTCGAGAAGGTCTACAACAGTTCGGCCGCTCGGGCTGCCGATGACGGTAAGGGCAAGATCTTCGATACGGCTGCGCAGACTGCCATAGACTTCGCTCGCCAGAGCGAAACCGGCACGGTCGGGATTGTGACCCGCATCAAGCACACGATTTTTGACAAACTGGTGTACTCAAAGATCCGGACCGCTCTGGGAGGGCGGGCCACGCATGCGATCTCTGGTGGTGCACCGCTTGGTGAGCGACTCGGACATTTCTACTCGGGTATCGGCGTCAAGGTTTATGAGGGTTACGGGCTGACGGAGACATCTGCTGGCTCGACGCTCAACCGGGACGGTGCCATGAAGATCGGGACCGTTGGCAAGCCGATTTCCGGCGTCTCGATTCGTATCGGGGAAGACGGAGAGGTCCTGATAGCCGGGGACCATGTCTTCTCGGGATACTGGAACAACGATGGGGCCACTGCCGAATCGATTGTGGACGGCTGGTTTCACACCGGCGATATCGGAGCCCTCGATGACGAAGGCTTCCTCCGCATAACGGGGCGCAAAAAGGAAATCATTGTTACGGCCGGCGGTAAGAACGTCGCCCCGGCAGTGCTCGAGGACCGGTTGCGAGCCCACCCACTCGTCAGCCAGTGTGTCGTTGTTGGCGATGCCCAGCCGTTCATCGCGGTCATGGTGACTGTCGACCCCGAAGAGTTCGTCCGGTGGAAGGGTCAGCACGAAAAGACCGGTGAAGTCGCCGACATGGTCGACGATGCCGACTTGCGTGAAGCGATCCAGGCGGCCATCAACGAGGCCAACGGGGCAGTGTCAAAGGCCGAGGCGATCAAAGAGTTCCGGATCCTGCCGGCTGATTTCACTATTGAAGGTGGCGAGATAACGCCGACCCTTAAGGTGAAGCGCAACGTCGTGCACGACAAGTACAGCTACGTGCTCGCCGACATCTACAAGAAGTAGTCGTCCGGGCTTTTCAGCCAAGGACAGAACAGCAATCGAGGGGCCTCTCTGGAGGCCCCTCGATTATGGATTATCCGACCCAGGCCTTGTCGGTCGCACGCAATCGCTCGGACAAAGCGGCGAGAAGTTTCCGCGACATGCTGGGAATTGCGTCAAGGAGAATCCGAAAGTCGCGACGACTGAACAGGAGTAGGTCTGAATCGGCGCTGGTAGTGAGCGTCGCTGACCTGGGTTGGTCGTCGAGTAGCGCCATTTCTCCTGCGATGCCCCCAGGTCCGATCACTGCCAACTTGCGGTTGTTTCGCCGAATGGTGATCTCACCGGAGACCACCATGAAACACTCCGACCCTGGCTTGTCCTCGTTGGCGAGAACTTGTTTCGAGGGCACATGGATCTCTTCGCAGTGTCGGGCCACTTCAGCAAGTTCTTTCTGCGAGAGCTTGCTGAACAGCGGGATGGACTGGATGTGAGCGATCTTGTCGCTCTTGCGTTTGAAATGGGCCATGGCAGCTTCAAGCTCCTCGAGGTGACGAACCCACAGCCTATTTGCTTTGGCGAGGATTCGCCGCTTATCTGCGGAACCGTTTCTCGCCGTGTAGGTTTTACTGTCATGGATATCAACGAATCTGTCGTGCCAGCAACCAATACGATGACCAAGGACGAGCGTGACTGGTCGATGTGGTCACACTTTTCGACGCTATCGGTCCTGGTTGGGATCCCGGGCTTCATCGGTCCTGCCGTCATATGGTTCATGAAAAAGGACGAGTCGCCTGTAATCGCCGAACAGGCGAAAGAATCGCTCAACTTCCAGATCTCCATGTTCATCTACATGGTCATCTCGGCCATTCTGATTTTCGTTGTCGTTGGTATCATCTTGCTGCCGTTGGTCATCATCGCCGACATTGTTCTTGCCATAATTGCCGGAGTCCGTGCAGGCGAAGGTGTGGCGTACCGATATCCAATGACCATCCGTTTCCTCTAGATTCAGCAGACTCCTAGCGTCCGCTTTCGGCTGTCGGCTGGTGAACGGACGTTAACCCGGCGGGGCTAAACTCTTGTATGTCGCCACCAACGGAGCTTGAAGCCATGTCTGCCATCACCTTTGATAACCGGGTTGCCATCGTCACGGGTGCCGGTGGTGGATTGGGGCGGACCTACGCGCTCGAATTGGCGCGGCGGGGCGCCCGAGTTGTTGTGAACGACCTGGGCGGGTCGGTTGACGGTTCGGGGGGCTCTTCGCGAGCCGCAGACACCGTCGTCGACGAGATCGTTGCCGCCGGTGGCGAAGCGGTAGCAAACTACGATTCAGTTTCGTCGCCCGAGGGCGGGGGAAACATCGTGCATTCCGCCATTGAGGCGTTCGGTGGTCTCGACGTACTCGTCAACAATGCCGGGATTCTCCGGGACTCGTCGTTCGCGAAGATGACCACATCCCAGGTCGATGCGGTCCTCGACGTCCACCTCAAAGGGGCTTTCTACGTCTCGCAACCCGCCTTCGCCCACATGAAGGAGCGGGGATACGGTCGCATTGTCAACACGTCATCTCCGTCTGGACTTTTCGGGAACTTTGGTCAAACCAACTATGGCGCCGCCAAAGCAGGTCTGATGGGTATGGCTTCAGTGATGGCCATTGAAGGAGCCAAGTACAACATCAACGTCAATACGATTGCTCCGGTCGCCAAAACACGGATGACTGAGGATCTTCTGGGGCCGCTCGCAGACATGGTCCATCCCGAGCAGGTCACGCCATTGGTTGTGTACCTCGCTGCCGAGGCGTGTGACCTCACCCACCAGGTGTTCTCGGTTGGGGGAGGGCGGTATGCCCGCATCTTCGTTGGTGTCAACGACGGGTGGTTCGCTGGCCAGGACGTAGTGCCGAGCGTTGAAGAGATTCAGGAGAATCTCGACACTATCCAAGACATCTCCGAATACGTCGTACCGATGAACAACGCCGATGAAATGGCGCTGCTTTTCAAGGCCCTCAAGGGATAACGCGATGTCGACTTCCGCAGAAACAGAACAGCGTCTCATCGACGAACGTATTGACCAGCTGCTTGCCGAAACTCCCCACCGTGAAGGGCCAGAATTCTGGGGCAAAATGTACGACCTGGGGCTCGCCTGGGTGCACTTTTCGGAAGGATTCGGCGGCCTCGGGTTTAGTCCCAAATACCAGAAGGACATCATTTCGCGACTGCGCTCCGCCGGAGCCTCCTTCTCCAACTACCAGGTAAACATCCTGGGAATTGGAATGGGTGGCCCGGTGCTGTCCGCTCACGGGACTGACGAACAAAAGGCTCGCTGGCTGCGACCCATGTACACGGCTGAGGAGATCTGGTGTCAGATGTTCTCCGAACCCGGGTCGGGGTCGGATGTGGCTTCGCTGTCGATGCGAGCAGTTCGCGATGGCGAGGAGTGGGTGGTCAACGGTCAGAAAGTGTGGACCACTTTGGCTCATGTCTCCAAGTGGGGAATGCTGGTCACTCGGACCGATCCGGACGTACCAAAACACCAGGGCCTAACGTACTTCATCGTCGAAATGGATTCGCCGGGCGTGGAAGTGCGCCCGCTCTATCAGATCACCGGCGAAGCCGAATTCAACGAGGTCTACTTCACCGATACCCGGGTGCCGGACAGCAATCGGGTCGGTGACGTCGGAGATGGCTGGCGCCTTACCCTGACCACATTGATGAACGAGCGAGTCGCGATCGGATCGAATGTCACTCCGCGAGGATCTGGGGCGATCGGCGACGCTGTCCGGGTGTTCAACGAAAAGGGTGTGACCGATCCGGTCAAGCGGGACAAACTCACCAGCCTCTGGGTTGAAGCCGAGGCCATGCGATTGACGAATATGCGAGCCTCGGACCATCGAAAAAAGGGTGTCCCCGGTCCGGAGGGATCCACGGGGAAACTGCATTGGGCAGACCTGAACAAACGAATCACCGAATTTACAGTTGAGTTATTGGGCGCGGACGGGTTGGTCCTACCAGAGGGCTATACGCACGGTCGGCCTTCCATGGCCGGACTCAGCGGGCAGACAACGCAGCGGGCGTTTCTTCGGGCCCGGGCCAACAGCATCGAGGGCGGCACGTCCGAGGTGATGAAGAATATCCTGGGAGAACGGGTACTCGGCCTCCCAGGTGAACCCCGGGTTGATAAAGATCTCCCATGGAAAGATGTTCCCCGTTCGTAGGAACCAAACGTCCAACTCTGGCGTCAGAGGACCATGACTCGATCTTTAATTGCATTCTTGACGGCTGTCTCCCTGGTGTTGGCCGCGTGCGGCGGAGGCGAGATCGGCCAGCCCGATCCTGATCCGGTTGGAGATGAGACGCCGACAACGCAGCCGCCCGGTGAAGCCGACCTCTGGGGGTTTGAAGTTCCGACCAACCCCGATGCGGTCTTGCTTGAGTGGCTCTCGGTAGGCGGTTTTGTTCCCGTCGAATACAACGTCGGTCGGGCGCCCCGGTTTGTCCTCACGGCTGGTGGCCAGCTGTACTTCGAGGGTCCGATGACGCTTCAGTATCCGGGGCCTCAGCTGGTCCGCTTCCAGAAAGCGCAGCTAACTCAACCGCAAATGACTGCGGTCCTCGAAGCGATCAGTAACACGGAATTGGTGCGAGTGGCCGAAGGCTCCAACGAGTCAGCCAACCAGACTGTTGCCGATGCCGATACGAGTGTCTTTGTGCTTCACCACGCCGACGGTCGAACCAGCAGGTACTCGATCTACGCGTTCGGCATCGAGTCCGGCGACACCGACGTGTCCGAATTCGATGCGCTAGCTCGGGCGGTCGAGGCGGGAACAGGCGAAGAAGCCAGTGTGGCGGCGATCGAGCGCCTCCAGGTGGTCATTTCGGCTGGCGGATCCGGCGAAGAGCTGAGCACCGTGGTTGATTGGCCGTTTGGCGACCTCACCGAGGTTCCGAGTGTGTTTAACGAGGTGCGCTGCCTCGAAATTAGCGGCGATGAGCTAGCGGAAGCCGTCGACCTGTTCGACAACGCCAACTCGGCGACGTTGTACTCGTCGGGCGGCGAGAACTGGCGAGCGTTGGTGCGTCCCCTCCTGCCCCACGAAGAGGCGTGCGCCCTTCCCTAGTGCACCGACGCATAAGTCAAGCGCGCATCTGGCCGGACCTCGACGCCCCTGGCTGCGTCGATCTTCTTCGATGAACGATCAAGTGCGACGTCGTCGAGCCTTCTTGCCAGATGACGCCGAGTCCTCGGCCATATACGCACAGCACTTAAGCGACGACGCACTAGGTCGCGCCAGGCAGTATCGCCAACAGGATCCCCGACTCGAGGCTGATCGTGGCGATTGGAGAAGTGAACTGGTTGGATAGTCCCCGAGCTTGCCACGGTTCAAGGGTGTCGCCCGTTAGTGGCCAGCGAAGGCCCTGCGTCGTCACACCGATCGCTGATCCTCCAACGGCCAGGAGGCTGACCGTTGCACCTACCGAACCATGTAGCTGGGTCCAGCGATTTACCACATAAACGTGGGCGTACCCGGCCAACCATTCGACCCGCCTGTTCAGCAGTCCGGGAGCAGTGAGTACCGCGGCATTTCCGAAAAAGTGATCGAGGCGCCCGCCATGGCCACCCAACACGATGATCCGTTCGGCGTCGAGCCGGACAGCCGCGTCGAGCGCTAGTTCGAGATCAGTGAAGTTCTTGTCGGTTGGATACTGCTCTATTGGGATGCCTTCGGCGTCGGCAAGCGCCTTGGCCGAAACCGAATCAAGGTCGC
>RCMY010000782.1_pt1 | contig 30316 bp, 28 predicted proteins | sample 2041341 | NCBI WGS metagenome assembly RCMY01 (sample SAMN09708234, study PRJNA481090) | Marine sediment metagenome, whole genome shotgun sequencing project. | reverse complement strand
AGGATAAAGACCTTCACGCAATCGCCTGTGATATCAGGAAAATTCCGCGCTCTTCTGCGCGTGCAAGCGCCGTCTCACGATCCAGAATTACGACGCAGTCCGCAGCCACGACCAGCCCGGCAAGCCCCGCATCCGCCACGCCGTCCACTGTCGACAGGCCGACCGTTGGCATGTCGATGCGCAAATCCTGACCGCGTTTGGGCGCCTTGACATAGACGCCCCGCTGCCCACGCCTGAGCGCGGTAGGCGCCTGCGCAACGTAAGCCAACAGCGCGTCGGTGCCCTGCACCGTCTCGATTCCAAGGCACTGACCACCCGCCACGACACAGCCCTGTCCAATATCCAGCGGCGAGATTTCGGCGAGGATATGCGCCGCGCGTGCGGCATCGGACAATTCGGCGTCCGAGGGCGTCGGACCGACTGCCAGCCCCTTTCCGACGGTCAGGCCCGGCAGCAGCTCATGCGCGCCCAGCACATCGAATCCCTGCTCTTCGAACATCGAAATAACAAAGCGCAGCAGCGCGTCGTCGCCCTGCGGGATTGCCGCCATCAGGCCGGGCGCAAGGCGCGTCATCTCGGCGTCGAACTCGGCCGGGTTCAACGCGGGCCGCGTCAGCGACCCGGCAAACACCATGCGCGTGACACCCGCATCCTTCATCGCGGCAAAGAGCGCGCCAATCCGCTCCAGCGGGAATTCCTGCGCAGTTTTACCCAACTCGCTCGGCACACCGCGCAGGGTGAAATGCAGCGCGTCGGGGTGTGCGTGCGCCAGCATCACGGGCAGCGCGCCGCCGCAAGCAAGGATGGCCAGACGTTTCGGCATAAGCCTAGCCCTGTCCCGGCGTCAAAAACGACCGGTCGCTGCCGCCGGTCACGAATTCAACGATCTGCGCGACGTATTCGCTGTCGGTCTCGCCGCCCATGCGGCGCGCGCGCTCCTGAAAGGTGCCCTCGCCCTGCGCCAGCATCTGAAACGCAGCGCGCAGCGCGGTGATGTCGGCGCGACCCACGCCCCGTCGTTTCAGCCCGACCAGGTTCAATCCGTCCAGCACACCGCGCGGCGCCTGTACGAGGCCGTAGGGTATGACGTCGTTGGTCACCATGGTGACTGCGCCGATGATCGCGCCCCGCCCGATGCGCACGAATTGATGCACGCCCGAGAGGCCGCCGATGATCACGTCATCCTCGACCACGCAATGCCCGGCCAATGCAGCATTGTTCACGATGATCACGCGGTCACCGATGCGCACGTCATGGGCGACATGACAGCCGGCCATAGCCAGGAAATCGTCGCCCACCTGTGTCAGCCCGCCACCACCCGCCGTGCCGGTGTTGATGGTCACGTGCTCGCGAATGCGGGCGCGCGCGCCGATTTCCAGCCGGGTCTTTTCACCCTGAAACTTCAGATCCTGCGGCACCTCACCAATGCAGGCAAAGGAATAAATCGTGCTGCCCGCCCCGATGGTGGTCTCGCCGGTGATGACCACATGGCTTTTCAGCACGCAGCCCTCGTCCAAAGTCACATCAGGGCCGATATGGCAGAATGGGCCGATGATGCAGCCCTCGGCGATCTGCGCGCCCGGCTCAACAATGGCGCTGGGATGGATGTCGCCAGCACTCATGCGGCCTTCTCACCGCCCATGTCCATCATCGCGGTAAACTCGGCCTCACAGGCCATGTCGCCGTCCACGCTGGCCGCACCAGCAAATTTCCAGACCTTGCCGCCCGGCTTGCCGCGCAACGTGGTCAGGCGCAGCTCCAGCACGTCGCCCGGCACAACCATGCGGCGGAACTTGCATTTGTCGATGGCCATGAAATAGACCAACATGTCCTTATCGTGCATCTCCAGTGCGGTGCCGACCATGACGGCGGCGGTCTGGGCCATCGCCTCGACGATGGTGACGCCGGGCATGATGGGCTTGCCTGGGAAATGACCCTGAAAATGCGGCTCGTTCATGGAGACGTTCTTGATGCCGACCGCCGACTGATAGCCGTCGATATCGCGCACCTTGTCGATCAGCAGGAACGGATAGCGATGCGGGATCAACCGCTGGATCATGTGAATGTCTGCAGAGGCGAGCGGCTGGGTCATCAATGTCCTTTCAGGCGCCTTTCAAGCGCAACATTTCGGGCAATCTGCGCAACGCTTTAACAATTCGGCCCGCGTGGAGCAAGGAGGGCCGGATCATTCGCCCGCCGTATCCGGTTCCGCGCCATTGTTCAGTTCCGCGCCACTGCCGGCATCGTTGACATCTTCGGACTCCAGGCCCGAGCCGTCGCCGATTTCCGCATCGACGCGCGCGATGGCTAGGTCGGTTATGTCGATCACGTCAGCGCGCAGCAGCACCTGCCTGTTGTCGAGGATGATCTTGCCGCCCGTATCGCGCATCACCTGCACCAAAATCGGCTCGGCCATGCGCATCAGCGACAGCGGAGCCAACTCACGCCCCCGCTCCAGATCGCGCACCTTGCGATCGTTCTCGGCACGGATCGACCGGACCTTGGCGTCGAAGGCGTCGGCCTGGGCGCGGAACTGAGGCGCGCTCATAGTCTTGCGCGCGTCGGTCAGAGCCTGCTCCTCGGCGCGCAATTCGGCCTCTAACTCGCGATTATTCGCGATCAGGTCATCACGTTCGCTTTGGTACTGCTCGGTCAGGCGCTGGCCTACCTCGGTCCCAGCGAACAGACGGTCGGGGTCCAGTGTCAAGATTTCACTCTGGATCGTGCCGATGTCCTGCGCCTGGGCCTCTACGGACGGCACAGCCCCCAGCGCCAAAAAAAGGGCCAGCGCCGCATATCGCGCGCTGGCCCCGAAAATACCCGACCCGCCCCAACGCATCAGAACGTGGAGGCGATCGACAGATCAAACGATTGCGTCTTGTCGCCCGGCTCTTTTTGCAACGCTTGGGAGAAGTTAAAGCGCAGCGGGCCAAAGGGCGACTGCCAAATGACCGACAAGCCGACGGCATGGCGCGCCTTGAACCCGGTCGAAGCCAGCCGACCGGTCGCGCCAGCCGTGTCAATATCCCAGATGCCGCCAATGTCGTAAAACGCACCGCCGGTGATGCCATACTCGTCCGGCAGGCCCAGCGGAAACTCGGCGTCGAACTTGAGCGCGGCATAGTAGTTGCCGCCCAGCTGCTCGCCGCCCTCGGTCGGGCCAATGCCGTTTGGCTCGAAACCGCGAATAATCTGACCGGAATAACGGTCCACCGCACGGCTGTCGTCGCTGCCCCAAAAGTTCAGCGCACCGCCTTCGAGCGTGGCGCGCAACGTCAGCTCTTCGTTCAGCACCTTTGTCTGGGCAATCGCACGGGCAGAGGTTTTGACATATTCCTGATCACCGCCGAGGCCGTAGAAATCCTGCCCAAAGGACAAGAGCACACCAGCGTTCGGGTTAAGGCCAGTCCGGCGCGTGTCGTAGGTGTATGCATAACCCACACCGCTGGCGAACTCGTCGCCGCGCGCTGTCTCGGCGGCCAAGATGCCGCTGGCTCCGGTGTAGTTGCTCATGTCCTTGTAGGTGGCGCTGTAAAGCAGCGACAGACGACCGTTTTCGCTGACCGGGAATGTCAGGCTGGGGCGAAATGTCCCGATGGTCGTGTCGTAGAATGCGAAGTCATCCGTCGTCTCGACCAGACCGAAATCGAGGCCAAAGGCGACATCGCGGCCCAGGAACGCAGGCTCGACGAAGCTGAGGTTGTAGTTCGCCTGATCCGCACTGGCCGAAATCTGCGCCGCCAGCCGCTGACCGCGTCCGAGGAAGTTACGCTCGGTAAAGCCGACGGAAAAGCCGATGCCACTGTTGGTCGAATAAGATGCGCCGAAGGACAGCGAACCGGTGCTTTTCTCTTCGACATCAACGTCCACGATGACCTGATCGGGGGTAGAACCCTCGCGAGCATCGACCTCGGCGGTTTCAAAGAAATCGAGCGCGCGAATACGTTCGGCCGACTCGCGAATTTCGCGCGGATTGAACGGGTCGCCCTCGGCGGTATTGAACTGGCGTCGAATAACGCGGTCGAGCGTGGTCGTGTTGCCCTCGATATCGATGCGCTCGACAAAGATTCGCGGCCCGCGCACCAGCGCAAATTCGACGTCCAGCGTCAGATTGCGCTCGTTGCGGGTGATGCGCGGCTCGACCCGCATGAAATCGACGCTATTGCGCACGCCCAGACGCTCCATCCGCGCGATCGAATTCTCGACCTGCGTGGGCGAATAGATCTGGCCCGGCTTGACCTTTAGCGCGGCTTGATACTCGGCGGCGTTGACCCCGGTCAGTTCGCTAACTGTGGTTATGCGACCAAAGCGGAATTGCTGCCCTTCCTGAATGTTGAAGGTCACAAAATATGTGTCACGCTCGCGTGCCAGCTCGGCATTGACGCCGGTGACGCGGAAATCGACATACCCACGTGCGGCGTAAAAATCAGCCAACAGCTGCTTGTCGAACTCGATGCGGTCCTGAACGAACGTGTCGCGGTTAACCAGAGCGCGGAACAGGCCTGCCTGCTTGCTGTCCACGACACGGCGCAAACGGCGGTCCGAATAGGCGCGGTTGCCGACAAAGCTAAGGCGCTGCACCTCGATCTTCTTGCCCTCGAAAATTTCGAACACCAGATCGACGCGGTTGTCGCTGCGGCGGATTACCTTGGGATTGACACGCGCGGCACTACGCCCGCTTTCAGAATAGGCGCTGACGATGGTGGCGGCGTCACGCTCGACCTTGGAGGGGTTGAAAACCTGGCGCGAGGCGCTCTCGATCTGGCCAGAGAGGTCCTCGTCCTTGATCTTCTTGTTGCCCTCAAAGGCGATCTTGGAGATCGTCGGATACTCGGTCACGCGGATTTCTAGCGTGTTTCCGCGCGGATTGATCGACACTTCCTCGAACAGGCCACTGCCCAGAATGCGCTGATAGGCCTCGTTCAGTTCGCCTGCCGACACCGTCTGGCCGCGTGCGATGCCCGCATAGTTCAGTATCGTGCCGGATTCGATGCGCTGGTTGCCCTCGATTGCGACGTTGGAAAAGCTGTAGGATTGCGCCTCTGCGCCCATCGGCGACAGTGCAAAGACCAGCGCAATCAGCGCGGCGCTGAATAAGCCAATGATGGCCGAACGGCCCTTTTGCGGGTTCGGACCGTTGCGGCGCGAGAAGAAAGTGAAGCGGCGCGGCGCGCGCGGGAAATTCGGCATTTTCATGATCCAACCCAGTCAAAGAACCTAGTAGAACGTTCAGTAACTGGTCAGAGAAGGCTTGTCAAAACGCCAATTGCGCCGGGCGCAGTTGGGGGGCGAAGGTTGCATTTCGGCCCCGAGCAGATGTCGCGCGTGCGCTCAGACCGAGCCCAGATAAGCCGCTGCAAAAAGCGCGGCGATCATTGCGCCGGGCATGAGGAAGCGGTCGAAATTGAGGTCGATAAAGAGGCCTAAGCCCTTGTATCCGCCAGTGATGTGCTGCATCCGTCTGCTCCTCGCATTGACAAGCGCGCCAAGATCAGGCGGCGCTTTGACACGTGGTATGACGGTTAATTGTGGCGCGTTCCGGCATCTAAATGTGGCAAAATAAGGGCAATTTGGCTGGTTGGTCGTTTGCGGTACACGCGGGCACCCTAGCTGCGCGCAGCCTTATCTGGTGGCCCTGCGCGGTCAGGGACACCAGATGTCGTTGAACAGCGCGAACAGCATCAGGCTGAGGATCAGCACGAGGCCAATCGTCATCATCACCCGCAGCGCGCCGTCGCTGGGCGGTTTGCCGAACGCCGCCTCATAGGCGTAAAACACCAGATGCCCGCCATCCAGAACAGGGATCGGGAACAGGTTCAAAAGGCCCACGGCGGTCGACAGAACTGCGATGAACCAGACGAAATCGGCGACGCCCTGCGACGCCATTGCGCCCGACGCCTGGGCGATTCCCAAGGGGCCGGACATGTTGCAGCTGCTGATTGCGCCCGTCACCATGTAGTAAAGCCCCGAGAGCGAGCCTGCCGCGACCGCATAGGTCTGGCTCACACCGGTGCCAAGAGCGGCGAGCGGGCCCATACGCTCGGTTCCCGGCTCGAATGCCCATCCCCCTGCGATGCCGATACGCCATGCGGTGGCAAAGCCGCCGTCTTCTTGCGGTTCGTCCATGCGGCGGGGCGTCAGGTCGATCGCCAGCATTTCACCCGCGCGCCAGACATCCAGCGCCAGCGTCTTGCCGTTGGATGCCTCGACGATATCCTTGAGTTGGGTAAAGGATGAAATCGCCGCGCCGTCGACTGACGTTATTACATCTCCCGGCTTCATCCCCGCGCGGTAGGCTGCCGATTGCGGCGCCAGCTGCGTGACGATGGGAGGCAGCGGATGCGGCCCCGGCACCAGTTCTTCGGCACCGCCGCGACGGATGTGATACTCCATCAACTGCTGGTCCGGCAGCGCGGCAGAAAACGTGTCAAACGATCCGCGATCCTCGTATCCGGGAACCTGCGCGCCCGCGACATCCAGTACGGTATCGCCGGGCTGCAACATGATCCCCTCGGCAGGCAGCGGTTTCAGCGCGCCGATTTGCAGCGGTTCGGCCATCTTGCCTTGCACCATCAGAACACCTGCGAAAATCAGGATCGACAGCGCAAAATTGAAAATCGGTCCCGCCGCCACCGTCGCCGTGCGTGCCCATAGCGGCGCGCCATGCATTGTCTGGCGCAGCTGCTCGGGCGGGGTTGCGGCCATGGCAGCGGCATCCTTGCCGCTGGCGGCATCCGCATCGCCGAGGAACTTGACGTAACCGCCAAATGGCAGCGCGGCCAATTGCCAGCGCGTGCCGTGCCGGTCCACCTTTGAAAACAGAACCGGGCCGAAACCCAGCGAGAACACCTCAGCCTTGATCCCTGACCAGCGCCCGACGATGTAATGCCCGTATTCATGGATCGCCACGATCACCGACAGGGCGACAACAAAGGCGAGTGCGACGCTGAAAAAGCTGCCGAATTGCGGGATGAGCGCGGAAATATCCAAGTGATGTCCTATTCTGTCGGATGCAAGGTCCGGCCCCGGACGCGCCCTCAGGCGACGACGAGGCTGTCCATGTGTTGTCGTGTAAGGTGGTCCCAGCGGCCCACGCTTTCAAGCGTGATCTCGCCCGCTGCGCCACCGCCTATTTCGTCAAGCGTGCGCGCGACCAGCGCACTCATGCGGGTAAACCCGATGTGACCTGCGATGAAATGATCCAGCGCGCGTTCCTTGGCGGCGTTAAAGACCGCACCGGAATGTCCGCCCGCCGCCATCACCTGCCGCGCGAGATCCAGCGCGGGATAGCGCGCGGGATCAGGCTGCGCAAAGTCGAGCGTGCCGATGGCGGCAAGGTCCAGCCGCGCCACCGGCAGCGCGCGCCGGTCGGGCCAGTTCAGCGCATAGCCGATGGCGTGGCGCATATCCGGCGGTCCGACATGCGCCATCAGCGCCCCATCGACAAAGCCGACCAGCGCGTGAACGGTCGATTGCGGATGCACCAAGACCTCGATGCGGTCTGGTTCCAACCCGAAAAATTCGTGGGCCTCGATAACTTCGAGCGCCTTGTTGAACATCGACGCGCTATCGATGGTGATGCGCTGGCCCATGTCCCAGTTGGGATGCTGCGACGCCTCGGCGACGGTGACATGCTCCAGATCGCTGAGAGGGCGATCCCGGAACGCGCCGCCCGAGGCGGTGATGACAACGCGCTCGATCGCCGCGCGGTCCTCGCCCACCAGCGCCTGAAATATCGCCGAATGCTCACTATCCACCGGCAGGATGCGCGCGCCATGCGCGGCGGCAGTGGACAGCATCAACGGGCCTGCGGCGACCAGCGATTCCTTATTGGCCAACGCCAGCGTGCCGCCCTGCCCCAGCGCCGCCAGACCGGGTGCCAGCCCCGCGATGCCGACGATGGCAGACATGATCCAGTCGGCGGGCAGTGTCGCCGCCTCGATCAGCGCGGCCTTGCCCGCTGCCGCGCGGATGCCGCTGCCATCCAATGCGCTGCGCAAATCGTCCAATCGTGCCGGATCGGCGGTCACGGCCAACTCGGCGCGCATTTCGCGCGCGTCTGCGGCCAGTTGCGCGATGTTCTGCCCGCCGCTTAGCGCGACCACCTGAAATTCGCCCGGTACCCGGCGGATCAGGTCAAGCGTGTTCTGTCCGATCGAGCCGGTCGCGCCCAGAATACTGACACGCCTCATGAAATCCCCGGCACCAACCCGAACAGCCACAGCCCGCCAGTCAAAAGGGTTGCGCCCAGCATCGCGTCGAATCGATCCAACACGCCGCCATGGCCGGGGATCAGGTTCGAGCTGTCCTTGACGTCGACGCGCCGCTTGATCCAGCTCTCCCAGATGTCGCCGGCCTGGCCCGCAACGGACAAGAGGACGGACAGAACCATCAGCCCGGCCCCTGCGCCTAAAAAGATGCCAAAGGCGATGCCGACGATAGCGGCCGCCAGCCAGCCTGCGATTGTACCGCTCCACGTCTTTTTAGGGCTGATCGCGGGCCAGAATTTTGGCCCGCCGATGGCGCGGCCCGCCATGTAGCCTGCCACATCGGTCGCGACGACGACGCAGACGACCCACAGCAGCCATGCCGTGCCTGCGTCGATGCGCAGCAGGATCGCCGTGTGGCAGGCCAGCAGGATGGCCGTCGCGTATGCACCGAATAGCACCCGACGCTCGGAAATCTGCCATGCGCCAAAGCACGCCACCGCGATCAAGCCCGGCAGGGCCAGCCACACGGGCAGCGCCCATGCCACCGCCAGCGCCAGCGCGGCGATCACGCCCATGCCCGGCGCCCAGGCACGCCCGCCCAGCATGCGCGACAGTTCCCAAACCATGGCCCCGGCCAGCGCCCAAATCGCCAGCATAAAGGCCGCGCCGCCCAGCCACAGCAGCGCAATACCAAGCGCGATCATCACCCCTGCCGAAATCAGGCGGATATTCAAATCGCCCCAACGTTCCTTGCCACCTATGCCGCTCATGCCCGCGTTCCTCCATAGCGCCGGTCGCGCACCCCGTAGGCCGACACGATCCCGGCGAAAATTTCCTTGGTAAAGTCGGGCCAGAGCGTGTCGACGAATTCGTATTCCGCATAGGCCGACTGCCACAGAAGAAAGTTCGACACGCGCGCCTCTCCCGAGGTACGAATGACAAGGTCTGGATCGGGTAAAACCCTTGTATCCAAGTATTTTGTCAACGTTTCCTCATCCACATCATCGGGGCTGAGCCTGCCCGCAGCGACATCATGCGCCAGTTCCTTGATCGCGCGGCTCACTTCGTCGCGACTACCGTAGTTCAGCGCGATAGTCAGGTGGATGCGGTCGTTATGTTCGGTCATGCCCTCCAGCTCGTCCATCAGGGCGATCAGCTTGGCATCCAGCCGCACACGATCGCCGATAAAACGCACGCGCACACCCTCGTCGAGCAGCGCGCGCGCCTCCTTGGCGATGTAACGGCGAAAGAGGCTCATGAGGCCGGCGACCTCAGTCTGCGTGCGCTTCCAGTTCTCGGTCGAGAAGGCAAAGACAGTCAGATACTCGACCCCAAGTTCCGGGCAGGCATCGACGATCTCGCGCACGCGCTTGGCCCCGGCATGATGGCCGAAAAGGCGCGGACGCCCACGCGCCTGCGCCCAGCGACCATTGCCGTCCATGATCACGGCCACATGGCGCGGACCCTGATGCGCCTCGGGGGTGGGTCTGCCCTCCCCGGCGCCTTTTTTGCCCCTGCGTCCGAACATCAGACTTGCATAATCTCCGCCTGCTTGGTTTCCAGCGTGTCATCGACGCGGGTGATAAAGCGGTTGGTCAGATCCTGCACCTCGGTTTCCCAGAATTTCTGGTCATCCTCGGACATGGCCCCGTCGTTTTTGGCCTTCTTGACCTGATCCATGCCGTCGCGGCGCACGTTGCGCACGGCGACGCGGGCGTGCTCGGCATAGGTCGAGGCGACCTTGGTCAGATCGCGGCGACGCTCCTCGTTCAGTTCGGGAATGGGCAGCATAATGATCGTGCCGTTCATCTGCGGATTGATGCCAAGGCCGCTATTGCGGATGGCCTTTTCGACTTTGTTGACAAGGCTCTTGTCCCAGACGTTGATCGTGACCATGCGCGGCTCGGGCACGTTGACGGTGCCGACCTGATTGATCGGCGTGGGCGTACCATAAGCGTCAACCATCACCGGCTCCAGCATCGTGGCGCTGGCGCGGCCCGTGCGCAGCGATGCGAATTCGGTCCTGAGCGAGGCAATCGCCCCTTCCATGCGCCGTTCCAGATCGGCGGTGTCGATTTCTATATCGTCAGCCATGATGATGTATCCTCTTGCGGTCTCGCGCCCTCAGGCGTGAACAGTGGTATAGGTGCCTTCTCCGGCCAGGATGCCCTTGAATCCTCCCGGCTCGTCGAGGCTGAACACGATGATCGGCAGATTGTTGTCGCGCGCGAGTGCAATGGCGCTGGCATCCATGACTTGCAGATGCTTGGTCAGCACTTCGTCATAGCTGATGCGGTCATAGCGCACGGCGTCAGAATTGGTCATCGGGTCCTTGTCGTAGACGCCGTCCACCTTGGTGCCCTTAAAGATTGCCTCGCAGGCCATTTCGTTGGCGCGCAGCGTCGCGGCAGTATCGGTCGTGAAATAAGGATTGCCGGTGCCAGCGGCAAAGATGCACACACGCTTTTTCTCCAGATGGCGGACGGCCCGGCGGCGGATGTAGGGCTCGGCCACCTCGTCCATGCGGATGGCGGAAATGACGCGGCAATAGACGCCTAGCGCCTCAAGCGCGCTTTGCATTGCGAGCGCGTTCATGACCGTGGCCAGCATGCCCATATAGTCGGCTGTCGTGCGCTCCATCCCCTGAGCTGACCCCTGAAGTCCGCGAAAGATGTTACCGCCGCCGATCACCATGCAGATCTCGACGCCCATGTCGTGCACCACCTTGACCTCGCGCGCTATGCGCTCAACCGTGGGCGGATGCAGGCCGTAGGCCATGTCGCCCATCAACGCCTCCCCCGAGATTTTCAGCATCACGCGCCGAAAGGTCGCCTTGGGGGTGTCGCTGTCCGGCATGGGGTCGCTCCTAAGCTGTCTGGTAAGCTCTCTGGCGCGCAAAATGTCGCAAATGGCGGCATAGTTCAATCACTTAAAGAGCGGTCTCGCCCGGCAGGGGCCGCAAAACGCCGCGCAAGGCCTCGCCAGCCGCGTACTGCCGCGTTAGAAGCGGCGCCATGCTGGAGCATCTCGACATATCCGCGCACGCGCCTGTGCTGATCGCCGGGGCCACGGCGTCGGGGAAATCCGCGCTGGCACTGGAGATCGCACAGCGTTTCGGCGGGACGATCATCAATGCCGATTCCATGCAGGTTTACGCCGGATGGCGCATCCTCACCGCGCGCCCCTCGCCCGAGGACGAGGCACGTGTACCACACATGCTATATGGTCACGTCCCTCAGGATGCCGACTATTCGGTGGGCCATTGGCTGCGCGATGTGGCACCCCTGCTAACGGATGGGCCGCGCCCGATCATCGTCGGCGGCACGGGGCTGTATTTCGCGGCGCTGACCGAAGGGCTGGCCGAAATCCCCCCGACCCCCGCGGACGTGCGGGCCGAAGGTGACGCGCTGCGCACCGGCGGCGGGCTGGACCAAATGATCGACGCACTTGACGATGCCACCCGCACCCGCACCGATCTGCGCAACCCGATGCGCGTGCAGCGCGCGTGGGAGGTGCAGCGCGCAACGGGCAAAGGTCTGGCCGAGTGGCAGGGCGCCACACCGCCACCCCTGCTGCCGCTGGCGCGCTGCCATGCATTGCTGCTGGATGCGGATCGCGACTGGCTGAACGCGCGCATCGCCGGGCGGCTGGACACGATGATGGACGCGGGCGCGCTGGACGAAGTGCGCGCGAATCTGGCGGGCGGCCATGCCGAGCATCCCAGCTCCAAGGCCATCGGCGCGCCCGAGCTGGCGGCGCATCTGCGCGGAGAGTTGAGCAGGGCCCAAGCGCTGGACGCCGCTACGATAGCCACGCGGCAATTCGCCAAGCGTCAGCGCACGTGGTTTCGCGCGCGTATGAAGGGGTGGCAGCGCGTAACGCTGCCCTAATCCGCCGAATTTCCAATATACGATATTTTGACATGTCTATCGCACTCATTGCGCGATAAACTTGGACCATACCGACATGGACCGAGGCCCTCGATGACCGATGCCCCCCAACTTATGACCTTGGCCCAATGGTCGCACGGAGCACCTTGGCGGCTAAACCTGCCGCACAGCCAGCCGCGCCATGCGCTGATCTGGGTGACGCGTGGTCAGGCGCGCGCCACAGTCGGCGGGCTGCGGCGCGGGGTGGGCGCGCATAATGCGCTGACCGTTCCCGCCGACACGCTTTTCTCGCTGGATATTGGCCCGGCCTGTTATGGTCAGGTCTGTCTGATCGCGCCCGGCGGCCCTGCCCTGATGCCGGATATGCCCGAGCATCTGCGCATCCGTGAGGTGCAACAGCAGGCCGAACTGACATCGCTACTTGACGCCATGACCCGCGAATCGGCCCAAGGCCGCCCGTTTGCGGATGAGGCCAGTCAGGCGCTGGCCATCCTCATAACTGTCTGGCTGCGCCGCGCTCTGATCGGTCAGGAAGCTGCACCGCGCCCCACTGCCGCGCAGCGTCTGGTCATGGCCTACGCCGCGCTCATCGAACAAAACCACGCCAAAGGTCAGCCGATGGCCGCCTACGCCCGCGATCTGGGCGTGACGCCCACGCATCTCACACGCAGTTGCAAGGCCTGCTGCGACATGACTGCCGCCGATCTGCTGGTGCAGCGCACGCTGCACGCAGCGCGCGAAATGCTGGAGGATGGCAATGATGCGATCCGCCATGTCGCGGCGCAGTTGGGATTCGGCAGCGCCGCCTATTTTTCGCGCTTCATCACGCAGCACACAAGGCTCAGCCCGTCCGAGCTGCGCAAGCGGGCGCGCAAGGAATGACGCAGCCTCAGCTACCCCAGATCACGCGCACGTAATTGGTGGTTTCCTTGTAGGGCGGCACATCGCCGTATTTCTTGACCGCCGCAGGCCCGGCATTATACGCCGCCAGCGCCAGCCGCCACGAACCGAACGCGCGGAACTGCATCGCGAGGTAACGCGCCCCGCCTTCAAGATTTTGACGGGGATCATGCGGATCGACGCGCAAAACGGCAGCCGTAGCCGGCATCAGCTGCGCCAACCCGATTGCGCCCTTGTGCGACAGTGCCGCCGCCTTCCACCCGCTTTCTTGCTGGATGAGACGCAGGAACAGATCCTCGGGGATCGAATGCTTGCGCGCGGCGGCCTTGGCCATTTTCAGGAACTCGCCCCGATACCTGCCGCTATAGGCCTTGGCCGTGCCCCATTTGGTCGGGGTGTTGATCTTGGCCGGCTGCAACCGCACCGATGCCTTGTATTGCGACGCCGCGCGGTTATCCAGCACACTGGTCTGCGATTTAAAGACGTTACCACGGCTTTTGGTCGACAGAACGTCGGCGTGACCCATCTGGGCAAGCGCGCAAAAAGCGAATGCCGTTCCAAGAAATGTCTTCATGCTGAAATCTCTTTTCCGTCCCGGTTCCAGTCCGGATAACCGATTCCGCCGCTGATTTCCACCCTTACGCGCCCGAATGCTGCTTTGCGCCGGATTGCCAACCGGGGCCGCCCGTCGATTTTAGGCTGGCATTAACCCCGTTCAGGTGATGTAACACATAGTCAAATTCCAAGCCCTATCAGGAGGACGCGCATGGCCGGGTCGGTTAACAAAGTCATTATCATCGGCAATCTGGGACGCGATCCCGAGGTGCGCACATTCCAGAACGGCGGCAAGGTATGCAACCTGCGCATCGCCACCTCCGAAAACTGGAAAGACAAAAGCACCGGCGAGCGCCGCGAAAAGACCGAATGGCATTCGGTCGCTATCTTCAACGAAGGTCTGGTACGCATCGCCGAGCAATATCTGCGCAAGGGTTCCAAGGTCTATATCGAGGGCCAGCTTCAGACCCGTAAATGGCAGGACCAGTCGGGCGCGGACCGCTATTCAACCGAGGTGGTACTACAGGGCTTCAACGGCACGCTGACCATGCTCGACGGGCGCAGCGAAGGTGGCGGCGGAGGTGGCTACTCCGGCGGCGATAGCGGCGGCGGCTATGGCGGGCCCGACGATCGCGACGGGCCGTCCGATGGCGGCGGGTCCAGTGGCGGATCCGGCGGCGGTGGTGGCGGCAGCGCCCCCTCGCGTGATTTCGACGACGAGATCCCGTTCTGATCGCAATTTAACGATATGTTAGGCATGGGCGCGGCTAAGTGGCGCCCATGCAGATCGACTTTGCCAACCCCAGCCTTGCGGATAACCTTCCCGGCACCCCCCTACAGCAAAGCGGTACTTACGCCGCTGTCCTGCGCAGTTTTGGCTGCGAGACGGCCATGGCGCAGGTGAGCGATGATGGCGCATTGATCGGGCGGGCGCGTATCCATGCGCGCCGGATCGGGCCGCTGCGCATCGCGTGGCTGCCGCGCGGGCCGGTGTGGGATGATGGTGTCACCCCGGGTCAGAAACGCCGCGCCCTGACCTCCCTGCCCCGCGCGGCGCCTTGGCGCGCGCTCTGGGCAATAGGTGGCGATGCAGGCCAGCCGCGCGGCGGACTGCCCGTAGCCAGAGGCCTGCAAATCGGTGAACTGGACCTGACCCCTAGCGAGGATGCCCGCCGCGCCGCGCAACATGGCAAGTGGCGCAACCGGCTGGTCCGCGCCGAGGCTGCCGGGCTAACCGTCACCGCGCGCCCGCTCGACATGACCTTGGACGCACCACTGCTGGCTCAGGAGGTGGCGCAACGTCGTATCCGTCGATATGGCGCGCTACCGCAGGCGTTTACCGAACGCTGGGTTGAAACTGCTCCCGACAGCACTCTTATGCTGACCGCGAGCGAGGCAGGCACGCCGATAGCCTTTATGCTGATGCTGCTCCACGCGCCCACCGCCACCTATCATATCGGCTGGACCGGCCCGCGCGGACGCGCGCTGAACGCGCACACGCTGCTGATGTGGCGCGCTGCCGGGCATCTGGCACAAGCGGGCTATGCGCGGCTGGACCTTGGCCACATCGACCGCGCCCGCAGCCCCGGCATCGCCCGGTTCAAGACGGGTGCCGGCGCCGCCCTGCGCGATCTGGGTCCGACCGCGCTGCGCTTGTAACAGGAAGCCCGTGAGACTAGCCTATATCCGCCCGCGCGCCTGTTTTCTCTGGTCAATCGGGTGCGCAGCCTATAGGGCGCGTGAAAAAACCCCAAGGATTGACCCGAATGGACCTTCGCAATATCGCGATCATCGCCCACGTTGACCACGGCAAGACGACTCTGGTGGACGAGCTGCTGAAACAATCTGGTGCCTTCCGCGCAAATCAGGCCGTGGACGAGCGCGCGATGGACAGCAACGATCTGGAGCGTGAGCGCGGCATCACCATCTTTGCCAAGCCGACATCGGTCGAGTGGAAGGGCCTGCGCATCAACATCGTCGACACCCCCGGCCACGCCGATTTCGGCGGCGAGGTGGAACGTATCCTTAGCATGGTCGATGGCGTGGTCCTGCTGGTCGACGCCGCCGAAGGCCCGATGCCGCAGACCAAGTTCGTGACGTCCAAAGCGCTCGCCCTTGGCCTGCGTCCTATCGTGGTCCTGAACAAGGTCGACAAGCCCGACGCCGAGCCGGATCGCGCGCTGGACGAGGTGTTTGATCTGTTCAGCAACTTGGACGCTGACGAGGATCAGCTGGATTTCCCCCATATGTATGCCTCTGGCCGCTCCGGCTGGGCCGATCATCATCTGGACGGCCCGCGCAAGGATTTGTCCGCGCTGTTCGAGCTGATTGTCAACCACGTCCCAGCGCCGACGCAGATCAAACATCAGGACGAGGATTTCCGCATGCTGGCCACTACGCTGGGCGCGGATCCGTTCGTCGGCCGCCTGCTGACAGGCCGTGTGGAATCGGGCAAGCTGAAGGTTGGCGCGACCGTGCAGGCCCTCAGCCGCAGTGGTCAAAAGATCGAGCAATTCCGAGTGACGCGTATTCAGGCATTCCGCGGCTTGGCCTCCCAAGATATCGAAGAGGCGCAGGCTGGCGATATCGTCAGCCTCGCCGGCATGTCCAAGGCGACTGTGGCCGACACGATCTGCGCACTCGCCGTGGACGAAGCGCTGGAGGCGCGGCCTATTGATCCGCCCACCATCACCGTCACATTCGGTATCAACGACAGCCCGCTGGCAGGCCGTGATGGCAAAAAGGTGCAAAGCCGCGTCATCCGCGACCGCCTGATGAAAGAGGCCGAATCGAACGTCGCCATCAAGATTAGCGACACTCCCGGCGGTGACGCCTTTGAGGTCGCTGGCCGAGGCGAATTACAGATGGGCGTCCTGATTGAGAACATGCGCCGCGAAGGCTTTGAGCTCAGCATTTCGCGCCCGCAAGTTCTCATGCGTGAGGGGCCGAATGGCGAGCGTCTGGAGCCAATTGAAGAGGTCACAATCGACGTCGACGACGAGTATTCGGGCGCTGTCATCGAAAAGATCACCGGCACCCGCAAGGGCGAGATGACCGAGATGAAGCCCGCAGGCGTCGGCAAGACACGCATCATCGCTCATATCCCGTCGCGCGGCCTCATCGGATATCACGGCGAGTTTCTGACCGATACGCGCGGCACAGGCGTGCTGAACCGCGTCTTTCACAGCTGGGCACCGCACAAGGGCGCCATTCCGGGGCGCCGGGCGGGCGTGCTGATCTCGATGGAGAATGGCGAATCGGTCGCCTATGCACTGTGGAACCTCGAGGATCGTGGGCGCATGTTCATCGGCCCGCAGACCAAGATCTATACCGGCATGATCATCGGTGAGCATAGCCGCGAGAACGATCTCGAGGTGAACCCGCTCAAGGGCAAGAAACTGACCAACGTGCGCGCCTCCGGCACGGACGAGGCAGTGCGCCTGACGACACCCATCGAGATGAGTCTGGAACAGGCCATCGCCTATATCGACGATGACGAACTGGTCGAGGTCACGCCCAACGCCATCCGCCTGCGCAAACGGTATCTTGATCCGATCGAGCGCAAGCGTGCGTCAAAAAGCGCCTGACTATCAGGGGTATAGCGGCCAAACCTCATCCGAAATGGCGGTGGTGCGCGAAGTATTAACTTCGGCGCACCATCCGCCATGGCCGCGCACCGCATTGTAGGCCCCCCGACCCAGCACAGCCTCCATCCGCGAGCATGGCGCACAGAGAACGGTGATCTGCATGCTCGCGCCGCCGATGCGCAGCGGATATTCGCGGCGAGCGGTCAGATAGGCGCGATACGTCCGCTCGGACACCTGCAAACGCGCTGGACCCAAACCGATCCACTCAATCCACCCCTTCTACGCATAGCAGTGAGACAACTGAGACAATATCTGAATTTCAACGACCCTTTCGGGTGTTACTTCTTGCAGACCACTTCACGCATGACAACGTGTCCAGGCTCAACCAGCCTTTTGTCCTCGCGGTAGATCGCCGGATATTCCAGCAGTAGGACCAGCCCGTCGCGGCGCACATATTTGTGCGAGGGCTCGCTCAGAAGGACTTTCTTGACGTCGTAGCGTGCCGGAATGGTCACTTCCTTATAGCAGGCCAGCACTCGGGCCTTATCGGCCTGCGCGGCGGGGACGCCGGCGGCCAGAATCAACGCGGCAGCGGCGACGGATTTAAAAATGTGCATTCTGCTCTCCTCGATGCGGGATATGCGAAGGACAGGATGTGGGCCGATTGCGGCATAATTGGGAAAGCTGTGTGGTGGTTGATGGGCGGCGCGTCCGGGATACTGCCTTCCGCGAACCGGTGGAGAGCATCGCCTCGCGCCAGAGCGGGACGCGCACTGCAAATCGCGCGCGTCCACAGGCGTTCGGATTACCGGCAGGCCGCCTTACGCAGAACATAGTGACCCTCTTTGGCCAACGACTTCTTTTCTATGTAGACAGCCGGATAATGCATTTCGACCATCTGGCCGTTCGAATGTTCCCACTGCATCTTTGCAGGGTACTCGAGGTACTTCTTGGTGTGGTAGGTTGCAGGCACCCAAACCTTGTCGTAGCACGCGACCTTCTGGCCTTGCCAAGCCAGAGCCGGGGTTCCGGCGGCAGCCATGGCGACAATCGCCCCCATCAAAATCGCCTTCATGTTTCTTCTCCATGTTGAATGAACACACGGATATGTTACCCAACGTCAACCGCGCGCTGCGACAGCAAAACCGGCTTCGAGAGATCGATGTGGGCCTAGATCAGGTAAATTCTGCCGAATTGGGAAAAACTGTGACTATCGGGTCATAGCTTCACCAGATATCACTAAGTTGTTGTTTTAAATCTGTTTCGCCATCCGAAACAATATTGAGAAATAGGTCAATCACGTCAGAATTGCGAAACAGCGTGCACCCCGAATCATGCGTTTTGCAGCTTCAAAAGGGGTTATCAAGTAGGCGGTAGAGTTTCGCCAAACGGTGCACGCGACAAGCGATATCCCCCAAGCGGCGCAGGCGACGACATGCATTTTCGAAAGAATTCGGACGCTATTCGGATGTCTCGACGATCAGCAGCTCGCGCTCGGACGCTTGCCGCGCGTGGCTCAGCGCCTCTTGGTATTCCGGCGAGTGATAGCACGCCTCGGCGGCTTCGACGCTGTCGAAGCGCGCGACAACATTTCGCGGTCGCTCCTTGCCCTCAAGTTGAACGAAACGGCCACCGCGCGCAATGAAGCGCCCGCCATGTGCGGCCACGGCCGGACCAGCCAAAGCGGCGTAGCGGCCATAAGCCTCTTCGTCGGTGACGGTGACGTGGGCGATCCAGAGTGCGGGCATGGTTTATCCTTTCAGAAGAGTGCGGGCCGCCTCGATCGCGGCGTCCGCTTTGGAGATATCGGTGCCTCCGCCCTGGGCCAGATCGGGCCGACCACCGCCGCCCTTGCCGCCCAATTCGGCCACGGCAGCGCGCACCAGATCGACCGCCGACAGCGTGCCAGTCTTGTCCTCGGTCACGCCAGCGGCGACGGCGGCCTTGCCACCCGTGTCGGCGATCAGCAGCACAGCACCACTGCCAATACGCGCCTTATGCTCGTCAATTAGACCGGGCAAGTCCTTGCCGGAAACGCCGCTCAGCACCTGAGCGATCAGGCGTGTGCCGCCGATCTCTTCGATCTCTGCCTCGCCGCCTTGCCCGGCGCCACCTGACATTGCCAGCTCGCGGCGCAACTGCGCGACCTCATTGACCAGCGCGCGGCGTTCGTCCATCAGCGCCCGCACGCGGGCCTGCGCATTGTCCGGGCGCACCTTCAGCGCGCCCGCAATCTCTGTCAGCGCCTTCGAGTGTCCGCCCAGATGACGCAGCGCCGGCTCACCGGTCAGCGCCTCGATCCGGCGCACGCCCGCGCTGGAGGCCACATCGCCAAGCAGGGCAAAAAGGCCGATATCGCCGGTGCTACCCACATGCGTGCCGCCGCACAGTTCGATCGAATAGGTGCGCAGATCCGCGCCCTTGCCCGAGTCATCCTGACGACCCATCGACACGACACGCACTTCGTCACCGTATTTTTCACCAAACAGCGCTTGCGCGCCCAACCCGCGCGCCTCATCGGGCGTCATGATGCGCGTCTCGACGGCAGCGTTCTGACGGATGAATGCGTTCACATCGGCCTCGACGCATGCCAGTTCATCCGCCGTCAGCGCCTTGGTGTGGCTGAAATCAAAACGCAGGCGCCCCTCGTCATTAAGGCTGCCGCGCTGCGCGACGTGGTCGCCCAGCGTCTCGCGCAGCGCCTCATGCAGCAGATGCGTCGCCGAATGGTTCGCGCGGATTGCGGCGCGGCGTCCGTGATCGACCTCCAGCTGTGCGGCTGCACCCTTGGCCAGAGTTCCGCGCGTCACTTCGCCAAAGTGGATGAACACGCCCGCCACCTTGCGCGTATCCGTGATGCGCGCCTCGCCGCCTTCGCAGCGCAATATGCCCCTGTCGCCCACCTGCCCGCCAGATTCCGCATAGAACGGCGTCTGGTTCAGCACGATCTGAACGCTGTCGCCTTCGCCGGCGCTGTTCACAGTCGCCCCGTCCTGCACCAGTGCCATGATCTGCGCCTCGGCGCTTTCGGTGTCGTAGCCCAGAAAATCGGTGACACCGCTGGCCTCGGCGATGTCGTACCAGACACCCTGATCAGCGGCCTCGCCGGTGCCGGCCCATGCGGCGCGCGCCTTCGTCTTCTGCTCAGCCATGGCCGCGTCGAAGCCTGCGGTATCAACACCACGCCCCTTTTCGCGCAGCGCGTCCTGCGTCAGGTCCAGCGGGAAGCCGAACGTGTCATAGAGTTTGAACGCCGTCGCGCCAGGCAGGTCCGCGCCCTCGTCAAGGCCCATCAGCGCATCGTCCAACAGGCCAAGGCCCCGGTCCAGTGTCTGCTTGAACCGCGTCTCTTCCAGCCGCAGCATTTCCTCGATCATGCTCTGCGCGCGCCCCAACTCGGGAAAGGCCTGGCCCATTTGTGTGACCAGCGCCGGCACCAGCCGATACATCACCGGATCCTTGGCGCCCAGCAGATGCGCGTGCCGCATCGCGCGCCGCATGATCCGGCGCAGCACATAACCGCGCCCCTCGTTCGACGGCATAACACCATCAGCCATCAGGAACGAGGTCGAGCGTAGATGATCCGCGATCACCCGATGATGCACATTCCCCGGTCCGTCCGCATCGGTGCTGGTCGCGTGCGCGCTGGCCTCAATCAGCGCGCGCATCAGGTCGGTATCGTAATTGTCGTGTTTACCCTGCAAGAGCGCGCCGATCCGCTCCAACCCCATGCCGGTGTCGATTGACTGCATGTCCAGATCGCGCTGTGTGCCATCCTCGAACCTCTCGTTCTGCATGAAAACGAGGTTCCAGATCTCGATAAAGCGGTCACCATCTTCCTCAGGGCTGCCCGGAGGGCCGCCCCAGATTTCAGGACCGTGATCGTAAAAGATTTCCGAGCAAGGCCCACAAGGCCCGGTCGCGCCCATAGACCAGAAATTGTCGTCGGTGGCGATGCGGATGATGCGGTCATCACCAAGGCCCGCGACCTTCTTCCAGATGTTGGCAGCCTCGTCGTCGGTATGATAAACGGTGACCAACAGCTTGGACTTGTCGATGCCAAAATCGCGGGTCAGCAGCTCCCACGCAAAGCGGATTGCATCTTCCTTGAAGTAGTCACCAAAGCTGAAATTTCCCATCATTTCAAAGAAGGTGTGATGGCGCGCCGTATAGCCGACGTTATCCAGATCATTATGCTTGCCACCCGCACGCACACATTTCTGGCTGGACGTGGCGCGGACATAGTCCCGCTTTTCGACCCCGGTAAACAGGTTCTTGAACTGGACCATGCCCGAATTGGTAAACATCAGCGTCGGATCGTTGCGCGGCACCAAAGGCGAGCTGTCTACGACCCGGTGGTCGTTCCGGTCGAAATAGCTCAGAAAGGTCGAGCGGATGTCGTTCAGCGTCGGCATGAGGGCCTCTTTTCGCGGCATTTTCAAACAGGTCAGACGAGGTTCTGATTATCCGCCCCCGCCCTGCCTGTCCACTGCAAGAACGCCGCAAAGAAAAGGCCCGGCGCGCACGTCGCGACCGGGCCTGTCATGCATATCGGTGAAAGATCAGGCTTCCATCAGGTCGTCGTCACCGCCACCATCCTCGTCAGGTCCCGAAACATCGAAATCAAGGCCATGCGCCGCACGGATCTTGTCTTCGACTTCCAGCGCCAACTTGCTGTTTTCCTTAAGGAAGGTCTTGGCATTCTCACGCCCCTGCCCGATCCGCTCGTCCCCATAGCTGAACCAGCTACCGGATTTTTCGATCACACCGGCCTTGACACCCAGATCAAGAATCTCGCCCATCTTGCTGATGCCTTCGCCATACATGATGTCGAACTCCACCTGCTTGAAAGGCGGCGCAACTTTGTTCTTGACCACTTTGACACGGGTCGCGTTGCCGACGATCTCGTCACGGTCCTTAACCGCGCCGATGCGGCGGATATCCAGCCGAACCGAACTGTAGAATTTCAGCGCGTTGCCACCCGTAGTCGTCTCGGGGGAGCCAAACATAACGCCAATCTTCATGCGGATCTGGTTGATGAAAATTACCGTGCATTTCGTGCGGCTGATCGAACCAGTCAGCTTGCGCATCGCCTGGCTCATCAGGCGGGCATGCACGCCGACGCTACTGTCACCCATGTCGCCCTCAAGCTCCGATTTGGGCGTCAGCGCTGCGACCGAATCTATCACGATCATGCTGACCGCGCCCGAGCGCACCAACGTATCCACGATCTCCAGCGCTTGTTCGCCCGTGTCAGGCTGCGAGATCAGCAACTCGTCCAGATCGACGCCCAATTTACGCGCATACTGCGGATCCAGCGCGTGTTCGGCATCGACAAAGGCGCAAACGCCTCCCTTTTTCTGCTCTTCCGCAACGCAATGCAGCGTCAGCGTGGTCTTGCCCGAGCTTTCAGGGCCATAGATCTCGACGACCCGTCCCTTGGGCAGGCCTCCGATGCCAAGGGCGATATCCAGCCCAAGCGATCCAGTCGAGGTCGACTCGATGTCTTGGATGGCGTTTTCGCCCCCCAACTTCATGATCGAGCCCTTGCCGAATTGCCGCTCAATCTGCGCAAGTGCGCTGTCGAGGGCCTTCTGCTTGTCAGCGCTTTTCTTGTTGTCCATTGTCAAAAGATCTGCCGTTGCCATTGCATTCAATTCCTTATTCCATACCCTGCCCCAAGCGGCAATCTCTGCATTTGTTCGCGACTTGTTCCCCAATCAAATGCATACAAAAGGAGAACATTTCAAGTTAAATGTTCATATCTTCACATTTGACGATAAGTGTTGAAGAACGGTTAATGACGGCGCGGTATCGCGCCTCGTTGGTCGGAGAAAGATATGTTAGTGTTTTCCAAGCATAAAATGGTGTTTCTGTCAGTCCCCAAGACCGGAACCACCGCTTGGCAGGCGGCGCTTGCACCACATGCGTCGATCATCGTGAGTGATCCGCCAGAGCTGAAACACGCGCCAGTTTTTCGCTACAACAGATTCTTTCGGCCCGCTTTGGAGAAATTCGTCGGTGAGGATCTGCACGTGATAGCCGTCATGCGCGAGCCGATTGATTGGCTCGGCAGCTGGTTTCGCTATCGCCAGCGCCCATTTTTGGACGGGAAACCCACTAGCACGGCCGGACTCAGCTTCGACGACTTCGTGCAAGGCTATGTGCAGGGCAAGCAACCCAGCCATGCCAACGTGGGCTCGCAATCCAAGTTCCTAGAGCCGCAGCGCAATGGCACCGCTGCGACGCATCTTTTTCGCTATGATGATCAGGACGGGCTGACGCGATACTTAGAATCGCGCTTGGGGCAACGCGTATGCACTGACCGTCTGAACAGCTCTCGCCACGAGCCGCTGCCGCTCAGCGCCGAAACCGAAGCTGTCTTGCGCCGCAAATATGCGCCCGATTTCTCCCTATACGACAGTATCGGCGCCAAGGGCATCTATCGACCCGAGCAAGTCCCCTCTCCGGTCAACTAACCCATCTCGTCTGTCATCACGTCCACCAAACCCGTGCCGCCATCGGATCAGAACAGTTATTTAGAGGCCCGCCACGGCTCACTGGTGCAGCCACCAAAGTTTGACCTTGCGAAAACAATCCTGCCTGAACCCTTTGCAAGTTAGCACGCACGTAGATCGCCACCGATCTCATTTTTCATCAACCGGCGCTTTCGCACAAAGATCCGCGCAGCGCGGCAAGTCTCAAAACATGTTTCAAAGAGGCCTGCGGCTGGCCCAGCCAAATTATCGTCCGAGTCTTCCACAAGATCAGTGTAGCGCCCTTTCAGCGGGTATCGCAGTATCACAACAATTGTCTTTGCACGATCTCGGTCAAGTCAGTCAGTGAAAATGGCTTGGGTAAAAAGACGGAATTCGGAATCCGGGCCTGAGTGTCGCCAAAATCCTCCTCCGCATACCCTGAGACAAAGACGACGCGCGCGTCAGGCCGCTCTTTCAGCGCTTTCTGCACCCAGCTGGGGCCATCCATGCCTGGCATGACCACGTCAGTGACGAATACATCTACCGTGACGCTTCGATCCGAAAGGATGTCCAGCGCCTCTTCGGCTGATTCCGCTTCAAGCACAGTAAATCCGCGCATCTGCAAAGCGCGCGACGCAAAGGCGCGCACTGGCGCTTCATCCTCGACCAACAGCACGATGCCCTCGGCTGGCATGACATCCAGTGCGGGTCGCTCAGCGGTATCCTTGGATACGGCGACATTTTCATGTGCGGGAAACATCAAGAAAAAGGTGGTTCCGACCTCGCGCTCGCTGTCAACGAAGATAAAACCGCCGGTCTGCTTGACGATGCCATAGGCCGTCGACAGGCCAAGCCCTGTTCCCTCGCCAATTCGCTTGGTGGTGAAGAATGGCTCGAATACCTTCTGGAGTCGATCATGTGGAATGCCCGCCCCTTCGTCGGTAACGCTGATCTTGACCCAGCGACCCGGCGACACGACGGCGCGGTCGCGCTGGAGTGGCTCGCTCAGAGTAACATTTTCGGTCTCGATGCGGATATCTCCACCATTGGCCATGGCATCGCGGGCATTCACCACGAGGTTCATGATCACTTGCTCGAACTGGCGTTTGTCCGCCCTGATTGACCAGAGTGTGGGATCGTGATTGAGTGATAGAATGACTTTCTCGCCGACGAGCCGGTTCAGCAGATGCGTGAGATCCGACATGGCGTCGCGTAGGTCCATGACCTCGGGTCGCAAAGTCTGCTTGCGGGAATAGGCCAGAAGCTGATTGACGAGCGATGCAGCACGGTTCGAATTCTGCGCGATCTGGAGCAGATCGCCATAGTCCGAATCGCCCTGATCATGGCGCAGCAGCAGCAGATCGCAATGGCCCGAGATGGCCGTCAGCAAGTTATTAAAATCATGTGCAACTCCACCGGCAAGCTGACCGATGGCCTGCATTTTCTGGGACTGGACAAACTGCGCCTCAAGCGATTTTAGCTCCGTTGCGTCGTTCAGCACCGCGATAAGCACGGTCTCGCCATTTTCACTGGCGCGGTTGAGCGTGACCTGAATGAACACCTCTTGATCGGCGCGGCGTACACGTAGAAATTCGGAATGGACGGTACCGCGTGCCTGTGCGGCGTCCTCCAGCCAATCAGGAATTGAGCGACCCAATCCCTCGAGAAGGTCAGTGATCTGCTTGCCCGACCAGTCGCCACACCCCAAAAGATCGCTGGCGGGTCTGTTGCACAGCTGGATCGCCCCCCCGCGTGCCAACTTCAACAGCGGCACTGGCAACTCGTCGAAAAATGTCCATCCATCGGACGGCCGTTCGGTTGCAGCGACGCCGGGCATCACAAAGACCTCACGGCGGCCAGCGATCCCCTCCAGCTCGACCACCAAGCAGGATTGCACGCCCGATTGCGTGCTGATGTCGTTCATCTGGCCCGATCTTAGCGGCAACTTGGGACAGATTCGGTCCAGCGTGCGCGCACGCTCGCCGATCAGCAGTCGGGCGGCGTCATTCATGAAAAGGACCGCATTGTTGCGCCCAACGGTCAACATCGGCAGCGGGATCGCGTCGCTGCGCCGCGCCGCGATGTCGGCCGATTTCTCTATTCGCCACAAGAGCATGTCCTGCCCGGCCTGATGCACCGAGAGGCGCACATGACCTGTTCCGGTAACGACATCCTCATGAGCCGACCCACGCGCGGCGGCTCGGGTCTGCAAGCGATAGAGGATGGCGCCGGGATTGGCGATCAATGTTTGCAGCGCACCGGGCAGCGTGTCAAAGCTGCGCGCCGTATACGCTCGTTCGGCGGCGTCATTGCAATAGATGATCGCCCCATCCGGTCCGGTCACGATACCGGCAGACGCGTCATGTTCGATGAAGTTGCGCACTGATCCTGCGGTGTGGGACTCTGACAAGTCGCCAATCCGCGACATAGCAACGATCCAGAGCGACGCGCAGCCGAGCACCATCGACACCAACATGACGACATAGCGCTCTGCCCCCGGATTGATCAGAAACGCCGTAGTAGCGAATAGCATGGCCGAGCAAAAGACGAGGCCCGCATGGGGGCGCATCCGCGACGCGGCGCGCCGGATCGGGCCGAAAGCATGGTCAGTTATGGTCACGCGGACAGGTCCTGTTCTATGACTCGGTACCCCAAGTATTTATTCAGTCGGATTAATTTCACCTTAACGCGAGATAAAAAGAATGGCCCAATTCCGCGAAATTCCATCAGGCCCGGCGCATCTGAGTCACAAAGAAGCCGTCGCCCCCGTCCGACACATCGAACCTGCGCAGATCGCAGCGCGTCCACCCCGGCACGGTGCCTAGGAAATGGTCGATGCGCGCCTCGTTCTCGGCCGCCAGCAACGAGCACGTCGCATAGACCAGCCGCCCTCCCGGTGCGACGAGTGCGGCCGCATCTTGCAAAATCTGCGATTGGATCTGCGTCAGCTCCATCAGGCGCTCGGGCGTCAGACGCCATTTCGCCTCGGGCGTGCGCCGCCACGTACCACTCCCGGAACAAGGTGCGTCGCATAAGACGATATCGAACGGGGCGCTACCGGTCAAAAATGATGTAGCAATCTGAGTTATCTGGACGCCGCAGCGGGCAGCGCGATCCGGCAGATCCTGCATCCGAGCAGGATCGATATCATGGGCGAAAATACGGGCGTCGGTGCGTGCGGCAAGTGCGAGCGACTTGCCACCGCCACCAGCGCAGTAATCGAGGACACTGGCCACGCCCGACAGATCTATCCGCTCCATCGCGGACTGACCCGAGCCGTCCTGAAGTTCGACCAAACCCTCCAGATAGGCACGGCTACGGGCCAGTTTCCGCGCCCCCTCTGTGACGCAAATCGCAGTTTTGGCAATGGGATGAGCGGTACTCGTGATGTCATCTTTGGCCAGTGCGTGTACCGCATCTTCGCGGCTGTTTCGTCGCAGATTGACGCGCAACATGACCGGTGCGCGTTGGCGCAGAGCCATTCCCGCCGCCTCGCCCTCACTGCCAAGTGAGGCGCGAAACTCCTCCATCAGCCAGTCCGGTAAATCGCAGGCAGCCGCCCCTGTCGGCGGCGCGCCCACTGCGATTTCGGCATCGATCAGAGGCTCGGGTGCATGGCCGACCCCTGTAAAGACACTTGCCGGATCCGCGTTAGCGGCGCGCAGTGCGCCGATCATTCGCCCGCGCCCAGTCTGCGCGCCACCGATGCAAGCGTAAGAGCGCCAGCAGCGTAACGCCTGAAAGACGTGATCGCGCACCGCCGCCCGATCGCCCGATCCCGCAAAACGGGAGCGGCGCGCCCAAGACGTCAGCGCCTTTTCAGCCGGTTCGCCATCCGCGATACGATCCAATAGCTCTATTGCAGCCTGAACTCGGGCGCCGGGTGTCAAGACAGCACCTCTTTTTTGACCTTAAGAACAGTGTGCATCATACCAAATAGTCTACCCAATTCGATAATTGGGCGACTCCCGTGTGATTTGCACGTCATGCACATGGCTCTCGCTGAGACCTGCGCCAGTGATGCGCACGAATTGGCAGTTGGAGCGCATTTCTTCGACATTGGCGCAACCAGTATACCCCATCGCGGCGCGCAGGCCGCCGATCAGCTGATGGATGACCGTCCCGGCCGCGCCCTTGTAGGGTACCTGCCCCTCGATCCCCTCTGGAACCAACTTGTCACTGGCAGCATCCTTTTGAAAATACCGATCCGCACTGCCGCGCGCCATCGCCCCGAGGGAGCCCATGCCGCGATACGCCTTGTAAGACCGGCCTTGGAACAGGATCATCTCACCGGGGCTTTCATCCGTGCCGGCGATCATGCTGCCAACCATGGCGCAGGAGGCACCGGCGGCGATCGCCTTGGCGAAATCGCCCGAGAACTTGATGCCACCATCCGCGATGATCGGCACGTCGCCTGCGGCTGCGGCGCAGTCCATGATCGCGGTCAGCTGCGGCACGCCGACGCCAGCAACCATCCGCGTGGTGCAGATGCTGCCCGGCCCGATGCCGACCTTGACCGCGTCTGCGCCCGCGTCGATCAGCGCGCGCACAGCGTCGCCGGTGGCGACGTTGCCCGCCACGATCTGCACGTCACCTGCAATCTTTTTCGCACGCCTCACCGCCTCGGCCACGCCTGCCGAATGGCCATGGGCGGTGTCGATCACGATCATGTCGGCTCCGGCATCCACCAGCGCCTCGCTCCGCTCGAAGCCCGCATCGCCAGTGGTGGTGGCAGCGGCCACGCGCAGGCGGCCTAAACGGTCCTTGCAGGCCGAGGGATTCAGCACTGCCTGCTCAGTATCCTTCAACGTCAGAAGGCCGGTCAGCTTGCCCTTGCCATCCGTCACCAGCAGCTTTTCGAGGCGGCGGGCCTTCATCAGTGACTTGGCTTCTTCCAGATCGGCGGGCTCGTGCAGGATGGCCAGATCGTCGCTAGTCATCATCTTGCTCACCGGCGTCGCCTCGTCCTGAGCAAAGCGCATGTCACGGTTCGTTACGATCCCCAAGACCCGGCCCGACGCATCGACCACGGGAAATCCCGTAACGCTATACTGCTCCTGCAACGCCTTGGCGTCGGCCAGCGTCTGGTCGGGCGTCAGCGTGATTGGATTATAGACGATCCCCGAAATAAAGCGCTTGACCCGTCGCACCTCGTTCGCCTGCTCTGCGACGTCGAAATTACGGTGGATCACGCCCATGCCGCCCGATTGCGCCATGCAGATCGCCATGCGCGACTCGGTCACGGTGTCCATGGCCGAGCTGAGCAGCGGAATGTTGAGCGAAATCGACTGCGTCACTCTTGTGCGCGTGTCGGCGGTGCTGGGCAGCACGGTCGACGCAGCAGGAACCAGCAGGACATCATCGAAGGTCAAAGCCTCACGAATCTTCATCACGTTTCTCCATGAACAGATCGTTTGGCAACTCCCTATTTCATGGATGCCAGACATGCGAAAGGCAAAACGTATCTTGCCCGAATACGACTGCTCAGGCTATCTGACACCACACCCAAACGCGGAGCTTCCATCATGAGCGCACATGGCTATGAAACCGGGCGGTTGAATCTGCCCTTCGTCGGTATCTCGACCTTTGGCAAGCGGCCCTATGTGGCCGATTGGAGCGCTATCGAGGCCGACATCGCGATCCTCGGTGCGCCTTTCGACGGTGGGACACAGTTTCGCCCCGGCGCGCGCTTTGGCCCGCGCTCGGTGCGCGAGGCATCGACGCTGTTCAGCTTTGGCCATGGTGGCGCCTATGACCATGAGGACGATGTCACCTATCTGGGCGCGGACGTCACCATCGTCGATATTGGCGACGCTGACATCGTGCATACCGACACCGCGCAAAGTCACGCGAACATCGCCAAAGGCGTGCGTGCGATCCTCGACGCAGGCGCCCTGCCCGTCATCATCGGCGGCGATCATTCGATCAATATCCCCTGCATCGACGCCTTCGAGGGGCATGGCGACATCCACATCCTGCAAATCGACGCCCATCTCGATTTCGTCGACGAACGACATGGCGTGCGCAATGGCCACGGCAATCCGATGCGCCGCGCCGCCGAAAAGCCTTATGTCACTGGCCTGACACAGGTTGGAATCCGCAACGTCAGCTCGACGGCCAAGGATGGTTACGACGCCGCCCGCGCCATGGGCTCTGACATCCTGTCGGTTCGTCAGTCCCGCGATCTGGGCCCCGAGGCGCTGGCCGCACGCATCCCCAAGGGCGCGCGCGTCTACGTGACGCTCGATATTGACGGCTTTTGCCCCTCCATCGCGCCCGGCACAGGCACGCCCAGCCATGGCGGCTTTCTCTATTACGAGATACTGGAACTCTTGCAAAAGGTTGCGCAGGCACATGAGATCGTCGGCATCGATCTGGTCGAGGTGGCACCCGCCTACGACCCGACCGACGCCACCTCGATCCTCGCCGCTCAAGTGCTGTTAAACTTCCTCGGCTTCATCATGCACGCCAGGCAGGACTGACGAGCCGATCTTTCATTGTTCCCAAAATACTCCCGTCGGAGACACTTGGCCGGAGAAAGTATCGAAACAGCCCCACGTAACGCAACAAATGCAAAGAAAATCACCCATCAGCGACACTTTACCTAGCGTGACCGCTTGACGCGCCCAATCCGCGCCCATAATGTCCCCTCGCACGCAAAAGGGAGTGGTCCTGTGAAGCCGCTGGTAGTAGTC
>RCMY010000781.1_pt1 | contig 30322 bp, 28 predicted proteins | sample 2041341 | NCBI WGS metagenome assembly RCMY01 (sample SAMN09708234, study PRJNA481090) | Marine sediment metagenome, whole genome shotgun sequencing project. | reverse complement strand
AATGGATTTATGACGGTAACCCCCTGAGTGGCTTCCAGATGCTGCTGCTGCCGTGTCGATGAAGCCAGACAGATAATCTGTGCAGCGGGATTCAAAAAACGGGTCATCACTGCAATCTTCAAATTCAGATCTTCATCTGGCGAAAGGGCTACCACTCCCAAACAGTTGGGTAAAGAGATACCTGCGGCCACCAAATTTTTTGGCACGCTAGCGTCTGCGCACAACCCCGGCATCCGGTCTCTATAGTCGCGCAGCGCTAGTGCTTTAATGCGCTCTTCGTCTGCATCAATTACCACCGCCATAATGCCATGGTCACTAAACCCTCTGGTAAGCAGTGAGCCTGTGTCACCAAATCCACAGACGATGTAAAACGGTGAGCTTATTTGCTGAACGCTGCGTGCAAAGTTTCGCTCCGCGATGGCATTCACTAAAAAAGGATTCTGAACCAACTTAATGATTGAACCAATAGCATACAGCCAAGCGACAACGCCCATGTAAAGGCAAACAATGGTCCACAGCCGCTGTTCGTCGGTGAATTCGTGTGGCACTTCGCCAAAACCAGTTGTAGTAGCGGTGTAAGTGAAAAAATAAAACGCGTGAAACAAACTCATCCGATGTGGATTGCCCGCTGCATCCTGCCCCGGCATAAGTGCCATGCCAATGATACCCACTGCGTAGACGACAACGATAACCAATACCGGACCGCGGGTAAACCGCAAAACAATGGCAATGACGCGATTGAGGTCCGAATTCTTTGGCATTAGTGGCGCGACATTAAAGCGTCAGATACAAGCACGATGACGGAAATCAGGTTGGCTACTAGGGCACCGCTGGCCCACGATACTATCACCGCCATTTGGTGTGGTTCAGGAACATCGTTTTCGTCAACCAACACAATCCAGACTACCCTTGAGGTGATGAGTAATAGATCGGCGACCAAGCTGGTGGCAAGTAATATAGACCCTATTTGGGTGCGATCGCCAAGCTTCAGGCCGGTAGCAATTAGGCTAACCACAATCGCGAGAGTTAGCACCCAAACGCTATGATGTTCGGGCGTTTCAAAGTCGCCACTAACAAAAACAACGTTTAACGCTAAGGCAAGAACAATGAAAAAACCGAATACTACGCGTTCCAGCTTCAATTGATGACTCCTATTATTTTCTTACAAAAGTTAATACAGAATTCAAATTGATGACATACTATTTTAGTATAGTATTAACAACGTTATTTCAATATTATATATTGTTAAACAATTCCATGCCAAATAATTGGTTAACAATATTTATTGAGCGACTATGCGAAGATTACTATTTATAGGGATGATTTACTGCTTTACCAGTGTTCAAGCATACGCGCTGACAATGTCGCCATTATTTTCTGACCACATGGTGCTACAACGAGATGAACCCGTTCGGGTATGGGGTCAAGGTCCGGCGCATCAACAGGTGACGGTGATTCTGTTAGGTAAACGCTACCAAACTCAAGCAGGAGTAGACGGCCAGTGGCAGGTCATGTTGCCTGCCCATTCCAAAATAGGCCCCTTCACACTTAGTGTCATCGCAGATGAGACTATTACCATAAATGATGTTTTCTACGGCGAGGTATGGATTGCTAGTGGTCAGTCCAATATGGAGTGGAAGTTAAAGGGTAATGTAGTTGATCACGAACAGGAAATTGCATCTGCCAACCGCCCACTTATACGTTTTTTTGATGTACCCGATACGCTAGCCGCCAGCAAGCAGATTCACTTACCCCTCAGCCAATGGCAACTAGCGTCTCCTGATAGCGCGGGTTATTTTTCTGCAGTTGCTTGGTTTTTTGCTAGAAAACTACAAGAACATGAGCAAGTGGCTGTTGGCATAATTGAAAGCAACTGGGGTGGCACGCCAGCAGAGTCATGGATGGATTTAAGTGTTGTTGTCCAAACGCCGGGTTATGAACAAGACCTTGCGAAAATAAAAATGCTAAATGATAGGCCCGAGTTGGAAGACGACTTAGCTCAGCAAAGTCGAATACGTAATGGCACAGAAAGCCCCAAACCTGTGCTAATGGACTACAGCCTTACCGCAAGTTTTGTATATAACGCAATGATCCATCCTTTACTACCCTATACCGCTAAAGGTGTAATTTGGTATCAAGGAGAAAGCAACGTTAACAAACATAAGTATTACCACGCTTTGTTTAGTAATCTTATCGAAAGCTGGCGCAATCGTGCGCAGGCGCCTGATATGCCATTTCTGTTTGTGCAAATTGCCGCGTATTTACCTGCAAGCGCTTTACAAGCTGAAAGTGAATGGGCTTATTTACGTGACGCCCAACGACAAACTCTGTCGATAGCCAATACCGGTATGGCGGTAGCCATAGACGTAGGGAGCGCGAACGATATTCACCCAAAGCAGAAACGCGAAGTAGGCGAGCGATTATGGCGCCAAGCAGCCGCCAAGGTGTATGGCATACCGATAGTAGCTAGTGGCCCTGATTTCAGGCAAATGGAGATAGACCAGAATCATGTGGTGCTACATTTTAATTATGCAGAGGGATTCACCACTCGTGATAAAGAACCATTACAAGGGTTCATTATTGCCGGAGATGACAGGGTTTTTCGTATCGCCAATGCATACATTAAGGGCGATACGGTTGAGCTGTCTCATCCAGAAATAAGTCAACCTGTGGCGGTGCGATACGCGTGGGCGGACAACCCAATTGCTAATCTAATCAATGGCGCTAATTTACCAGCAGTGCCTTTTCGAACAGATGTTTGGCCAGCAAATGAAGTAAATACAAAATAGCCCACACCGCTTAAAAGGCCAAACTTATATGGACTGTATAGTGTGGATTTACTGTTAACAACGCCATGGGATCTATATGGCGTTTTGTGCCCATTCCCTCGAAACAAAGTTGTGAGTAAAGATCACTGGGTTTTCTCGCCAAATAATATAAAATATCTTTAAAATTTAATGTTTTAACAATATTTATTTCGTCTTTATGAAATCTTTATATAATTAGGTCAAAATTCGTCGCAATTACAGCTCATAACACATATTTATTAACTTAAGGTGCACTGCAATGAAATTATTAAAGGTTGCTACTCCAGCAATATTATTGGCTTTAACAAGCAACTATGCGATCTCCGATCCAATTTTTTATGGTAAGGCAAACATTACCATTAATCGAACGGATGATGGTAGCGATACGCAATGGGAGCTCAACAGTAATGCTTCACGAGTAGGTGTAAAAGGAAGTTATGAAGTTTCTGACGGTCTTGAAGCTATTTATCAAGTAGAAGCTGAAGTGCAACTTGATGATGGAGACAAAGATGGGAAAACGTTTACACTACGAAATAGTTATGCCGGATTAAAAGGCGCGTTTGGGACTGTTCTTGCAGGCAAACACGACTCACCGCTAAAATTAGCACAAGGCAATATTGATCGTTTTAACGACCAAGAAATAGCTGATATAAAAAATTACATGGAAGGTGAAGATAGGGTCAATAATATTATTATGTACACAACGCCTTCTTTTAATGGCGTCACTTTAACGGCCGCGATAATACCTGGCGAAAACGATGAAGAAGGTAAGGATGGCATAGCCGATGGGACTTCAATTTCAATAAAATATAGCCATGAAGCGTTTACGGCTTCCATATCAAACAACAGTGATATCGATTCTCAAGACACTACGCGATTTGTCGCCGAAACCAAGCTCGCGGGTATTGATATTGGTTTTTTATGGCAAACAGCGGAAAAAACAGATGGTTCAAGCGACGAAGATTCAGCATTTATTAGTGCGCAATATGCCTTAGGACAAGGCTACTCTATAAAAGGACAGTACGGAGTAACCGACTATAGCAACGATAATAAAGACACTCAGATGGCTGTAGGCGTTGACAAAAAGCTGAACAAAAACAGTAAATTATTTGCGTACTATTCTCAAATTGAGAGTGAAGCAGTAGGTTTTGATGAAGATGCCAGTTCCTTCGCTATTGGTTATGAATTGAAATTTTAACCCAAGTTTGGATTCTAATTTTAATTGATAACTTTAGCCCCTATGGCCATTTTGGTACCACTTTGCTTATTGGTTCTGTGGTACTAATATCCTAATCTCAATTTACCCTCATAATATGCATCTTCTGACGCATTAGAGTAGGCAGTTGTATTTATTAGTATAACGAGACTGGCGTAGCGTATTAACCTATTTGTATTATTATTCAACTTATTGTTTTCTTGTCGTCTGCTGAACAATAAACGCGCGTGTATCGCTCAATAGTTTAAGCCGTGAAGGTTCATGAACATACATCATATGGCCGCCTTGGTAGTATTCAAACTGCAAACGATCGGCAGGGATATCATGTCGGTTAAGCGTAAATTCTGCGTCATAAAAGGGTGTGACTAAGTCAAAATATCCCGATGCAATAAACACTTTCATATAAGGGTTGGTGTGCATGGCCTGCGATAAATCATGTGCGGTATTAACATAGCTGGGCTCCCAATTAACCCCATCGGGCTCTGCACGATAACGCCAGTTTGCACTCAGTTCTGGATCGGCTGGTGCCAAGTACTGCCTATCCCAAGTCACATTCAAAGAATTGCGCATGTGACTCATTAAAGCGCTTAAATAGGCGCTCGAGATAGCATTTGCACCAGCATCACCGGAAGGACTAGTCGCCACATCATCAATTTGCTGTTGAGTATAGCGACTATCTAACAAACCAACGCTAACGCGCTCATCGCGCAATAATTCCTTGGCAAAGCGAAATCCTTCTATGCGTAAATTGACTTGATCAATATAGGCTTTACTAATACCCGTAAAGTGATGCAGCTTATCTATAATATAATTGCGGTGCTGAGGCGTAATTGTGCTGCCTTCAAACAACGCGGGTAACAACTCTTTATGCGCAAAATCACGTGCTTGCTGTAAAAAAATAGCTTGGCTTTCGGGTGATGACGATAACTTATTATGGTATAAAGCGGTCGCCGCCATGGTCGGCAAATAAGTAATATGTGAAATAATATTGTCGCGAATATACGGTGATGACCCCTGATAATCTAGCGCTTGCGAGATAAAAATAAGACCATTGATACTCATTGAGAAATCATTTTCTAAAATATTGGCCACGGCAGCGGCGCGCGTTGTGCCATAGCTTTCGCCCATAATAAAGCGCGGTGATTGCCAGCGATTATTTGCGGTTGTCCAAGTGCGTATAAATTCAGCCATAGCGTTGGCATCTTCATACAATCCCCAAAAATCTTTGCCTTGAAAGTCACCTAAAGCACGAGAGAATCCTGTGCCGACGGGATCAATAAATACAAGATCGGCGACATCTAGCAAGGTTTCTGGTGCATCTCCAATATTATAAGGTGGCAGTCCAGCATGGCCCGCGTCGGAAGGCACCACAATTCGCTTGGGACCGAAGCCACCCATATGCAGCCATGTTGATGCAGAGCCCGGGCCGCCGTTCCAAATAAAAATAAGCGGTCTGTCTTCAGGCCTTTTCGTGTCAGACTTAACGTAGCTAAAAGTAAAAATACTGGCTTTAGCTTGACCTTTTATATCGGTTAAATAGGTTTCTCCAGCGGTTGCGGTATATTTTATATCTACGCCGTTAAAACGGGCTTTATGCTGAGTCACGAATTGGATTGGCTTTGGAATGTCAGCGGTTTTGCTGGCAGTGTCTTCTTGGGTAAAAGCGATATTCATCCACATAGTGCAAACTAAAAGCAGTGAAAATGTAACTTGGCGCATAATATTTCCTAATAGCGATGCATTTTGCAAATACTAAAATGTAAGTTGCCAAGTATAAAGCAGTTATTTGATTTAGCAATTTTAGCACAACAGCTTAAACGTATTCTTAAAGACCTTGCATAACATAATCTTATTCTTAGTCATTGTGCTAGCATGCTTATCTGTGAATTGTATCTTGCCTGATTGATGAATTAACTTATGCTAAAAAACACCTTAACACTCTTTTTGTTATTATCGCTTAGTGCTTGTATTACCGTTCCTGTAAACGATAATAGTGAACAAACGACTTGCCTATTGTCGTCTGACAAAAAAACATTGAAGATAGTTGATGTTGCCAAAGAAACAAATTCATATTACTCAGTAGCTGGCTTAGTACTTTCGCCAATATTAGTGCCCACCAGTGCCATCATTTCAGGTTCTTACGTAGTCGTTAACAATATTTATAATTTTGGTGAAAAGAAAGTAAAGTGTGACTAATGGGGAATGGGGGGCTTTACGTAACGAACGGGTGACAAATTTGGTCTTGTTATAACTCGGGCATTAACTAAGGTGCGCGAGTCTCATTAATTCAACTAACCTGTGACCTTGATTTTACACCGTGATTTTATATCCAACGTCTAGTTGTAAGTAAATAATCTACATAAGGCTGGCCAAAAAGCTCCGTTAAAATGCGTTCTTCTGGTTTAATCTGAAATTGATTCATGTAGACGACAAAGATCATTATTACTAGCAAAGATAAAATTGGATTTGTATAGAAGAAAATTGAAAAACTTATCAAAATCATGACCAAACCCAAATACATTGGATTGCGTGTAAACCTATAAATACCGTGAGTAACCAACTGCGAGGCTTTGTCAATCGACATTGGATTAATCGTGGTTTTTGCAATTTTAAATGACACAACGCCCATTACCCCAACAATCCCTCCTAACAATAAGAAAATCATCATGACGGGTGTGCGAAATTCATGCAATGACAGTCCTCCTTCAGCCACCAAAGAGCATAAAAATAAACCTAAAACTGCAAATGCAAACACTACAACAGGTGGTATTTTAAGCTCTAGTTTGTGCATACTATCCTTACTTATCTGGAGGATCCATGAATAACGTCGCTAGCTGAGGCTTGCGATAACCACGTAAATACCACCATTCAAAAAATTGTTTAGCTTTATGCAATATCCGCATTGGTGGAAATCACTAGCGTACGTTTTTCATTGCGAAAAGCAAGTATGCCCTTATCATTAGAATCAATAATACAGGCAAGTTCAAATTTGAAAGTATGACTTGCCGCTTTACCCTGTAAACCATCAAGCAAATTTTTAGCGGCTGCCGCGGCCTGTAAATCAGCCATGTGTGCTTGTGCCCAAGATGCGTTTCAATATCACGCTCTTTCATTTGCTTTAAAATGGATTCTACGGCGCCTTCGCCAATTATAAATTTCTAATATACAAATGAAAATAGCCCGCTTGCTTGTAATAACCGTGTCAGGATTCAACCTTTTGATGCTGCCGAGCAATTACTTTAAGTGACTCAATTGTGGCAGACTCCTTTTCATATGCGAGCACCACTTCGCGTGTCAGTTTTAAGCCTTCAATTGCCTTAAATACTATATCTTTGTGCTCTAGCACTTCAGGGTAGACCGGAACCAAAGCGCAACCTACGCCTGCTTTGACTAAGCCCAAAGCGTAATCAATGGTTTGAATTTTTGCGCGAATATCTAACTCAACGCCGCAAAGCGCTAATGTCTCAGTAAGGGCCTGCCAGGCTAAGCACGGGGAGCGCTCAATAGCCGCTATTTGATGAAGATGCGCGATTGATACTTTATCAAGCAACGATAATGGATGATTAATGGGAAGCGCAAGCACATAGTCTTCTTGCCACAATCGTATGTTCTTCTCGTCAGCTCTTAACTCTTCTTTTAACACAATTCGTGCATCGGCATTTTCTTGGTGTGGAACCAGCGTTAAGGCCATTGCGGGTTGCGATGATGTAAAGTCTTTTAGTAAAGCACTCATGCGCTTAACGCCTAAACCCCGCGTTACGCCAAGTAGAAAAGTGGTTTTGTCTTGTTGGCGAATAAAGCTTTGTTTGATGGCATCGGCTTGTCCTAGCAACTGTTTAGCTAAAGGATAAAGCTTTTCACCTTGCTGCGTTACTTTTACGCCTCGAGTATGGCGTGTAAATAAGGTTTGTTTCAACTCGTGTTCAAGTTGAATAATGGCGGCCGAAATTGAAGGTTGCGCAATAAAGCAAACTTTAGCGGCAGCACTAAAACTTTGTTGTTCAACCACTGCAACAAAATACTTTAACGCACGTAGGTCCATAATTATCTGCATTTTACATGGGTAAAAATCATTATAGGTAAAAGCTTTAACAGGTAAAGGAAAATAATATTTTACCTTTGACTGGGCTTTGTCTATGCTTTCACCATATAAAGATTGTTTTTAACCGTTTAGGAAATCAATATGTCTAGTTCTGCAACTGCCCGCGCCAGCTTTAATTGGCAAGATCCTTTATTACTTGATTCTTTATTGTCTGAAGAAGAACGTATGGTGCGTGATAGTGCGCACCAATACTGTCAAGAAAAGCTAATGACACGCGTGTTGAATGCCAATCGCAATGAAGTATTTGACGTTGAAATAATGAAAGAGTTGGGTGCCTTGGGTTTGCTGGGCTGCACAATAGAAGAAAAATACGGCTGTGCCGGCGTTAACTACGTCACTTATGGCTTAGTCGCTCGCGAAGTAGAGCGAGTTGACAGTGGTTATCGCAGCGCCATGAGTGTGCAATCGTCATTAGTTATGCATCCTATTCATGCCTACGGCAATGAAGAGCAAAAAATGAAGTACTTGCCAAAGCTAGCTACCGCCGAGCTTATTGGTTGTTTTGGCTTAACCGAACCTAATTCAGGTTCAGACCCTGCCAGTTTAGCGACAAAAGCAACAAAAGTAGACGGTGGCTATCGCGTTACCGGCAATAAAATGTGGATCACTAATTCGCCCATTGCGGATATTTTTATTGTTTGGGCAAAGTTAGACGACGTGATCCGCGGCTTTATTTTAGAAAAAGGCATGGACGGTTTATCGGCGCCCAAAATAGAAGGTAAATTTTCGTTACGCGCTTCTATCACCGGTGAAATTGTGATGGACAATGTGTTTGTGCCCGACGAAAACCTATTACCCAATGCGAAGGGCTTATCAGGGCCATTTGGTTGTTTAAACAAAGCGCGCTACGGCATTTCATGGGGCGCATTGGGGGCGGCTGAATTTTGTTGGCATGCTGCGCGTCAATATACCTTAGACAGAGAACAATTTGGTAGACCATTGGCGGCAACTCAACTTGTGCAGAAGAAATTAGCCGATATGCAAACTGAGATTACGACCGGATTATTAGCCTGCTTACAGGTAGGGCGTTTAATGGATGCAGGCACCTTATCGTCAGAAGCCATTTCACTAGTGAAACGCAATTCTTGTGGCAAAGCATTAGATATTGCCCGTACTGCACGAGACATGCACGGTGGCAACGGCATTAGTGATGAGTTTCATATTATTCGTCACGTCATGAACTTAGAAGCGGTGAATACCTATGAAGGTACCCACGATGTGCATGCGCTTATATTAGGGCGAGCGCAAACGGGCATTCAGGCGTTTTTCTAAGCTCGATTATTTTTAGCCCTGTAATATAAGAATATCAATTTAACCACTACCTTTGAACGTTATTAGTTAGTGGTTTTTAACAAGCTCGCTAATTGGAGTGGTAATGTCGGACCGCAATCAACTATTAAAAGATGCTTTTGTAAGCAAAGTGATAACGGGTGATTTACCCTCCTTGAGCCAGCAACATTCGCCAGCATCAGTCGGTTTAACCAATGCTGACATAGTTGATTTGTTTGAAACGCAGGTTTTAAGTCGACACTTAGATTTGCACTCTAGGGTAATGCAAAAGCAAGGGCAAAGCTTTTACACGATAGGGAGCTCGGGGCACGAAGGAAATGCGGCCAGCGCCAAAGCCTTTCGTTTAGACGACATGGCCTTTTTACATTATCGCAGTGGCGCCTTTGTAATTCAGCGCAGTAAAAAAGCGCCAGGGCAAACGCCTATTTACGATATGTTATTGTCGTTTGCAGCTTCTAAAGACGATCCCATTTCGGGCGGTCGACATAAAGTGTTGGGCAGTAAGTCATTATTTATTCCGCCACAAACCAGCACCATTGCATCGCACCTACCAAAGGCAATGGGAACGGCCTTTAGTATTGGCTTAGCCAAACGCTTAGCATTTAATAGCCTACTTCCAAAAGACAGCATTGTGGTATGTAGTTTTGGTGATGCTTCACAAAATCATTCTACTGCCCAAGGAGCAATAAATAGCGCAGCATGGGCAAGTTTCCAGTCTATTCCTATGCCTATTGTGTTTGTGTGTGAAGACAATGGAATTGGTATATCCACCTCAACGCCAAAGGGTTGGGTAGAAGCCAGCTATAAAAATAGAGCAGGGCTGGTGTATTTACAGTGTGACGGCCTAAATTTACTGGATACTTACCAAACCACACTTAAAGCCGCAAAAATTGCACGTGAAAAACGTTGTCCGGTGTTTTTACACGTTAAACTCATTCGCTTGTTGGGACATGCTGGTTCTGATGCGGAATTTGTGTATCGTAAACCATCAGAAATTGAGGCAATTGAGCAACAAGATCCTTTATTGCATAGTGCAGCAATTTTATTAGCACACAATATTCTTGACCAAAAAAGCATTGTTGATATTTATCAACAGGCCGCGTCTCGCATTGAAAAGGTTGCAGCGCGCGTCGTTACCACACCTAGATTAACAACGGCAAAAGAGGTCATGGCAAGTTTAATACCCGCGGGGGTTAAAGCGGGTATGAGCAAAAATACTAACCGTTTAAGTCAAACCGAAAGGCTGAGTTATTTTGAGCATGACAAACACAATTTAAGTAAAAAACAACATTTGGCCAAATTAATAAACTGGACCTTACTGGATTTAATGGCCCAACATAACGACATTGTTATGTTGGGTGAAGATATTGCTCGCAAAGGCGGTGTATATAACGTAACCGCAAAGCTACATGAGCGTTTTGGGCAAAATCGTGTATTAAATACTTTGCTTGATGAACAGTCTATTTTAGGCGGCGCGATTGGGCTTGCCCACAATGGTTTTTTACCTATTCCGGAAATTCAATTTTTAGCATATGTGCATAATGCTGAAGACCAAATTCGAGGCGAGGCCGCAACGCTGTCTTTTTTCTCAAATCAACAATATACCAATCCTATGGTCATAAGAATTGCGGGACTGGCTTATCAAAAAGGCTTTGGCGGTCATTTTCACAACGATAATTCTTTCGCAATATTCCGAGACATTCCTGGCATTGTCCTAGCGTGCCCTTCAAATGGACAAGATGCCGTTGAAATGTTGCGGGCATCGGTAAGGCTCGCCAAAGAACAACAAAAAATAGTCGTGTTTTTAGAGCCTATCGCGCTCTATATGACGAAAGACTTACACCAAGAAGGTGACGGCTTGTGGACGTTTGATTACCCCGAGCCAAGTGCAGAATCTGCAGAGCTGAGTTTACAAGTAAAAACCCACGGCAAAGGCAAAGACATTTGTATTTTGACCTATGGCAATGGGTATTATTTATCGCGCCAAGCGCAGCAGATATTAGCCAAACAAGATATAAAATGTCGTGTGGTCGATTTACGTTGGTTAGCGCCTTTAGACGAGCAAGGGATTTTGCAGCAAGTTCAGCAATGTGAGCAGGTATTAATTGTTGATGAGTGTCGTAAAACTGGCTCAATTAGTGAGGCCTTAATGGCACTATTAATAGAAGCGAATTTGAGTCATAAAAATATTCAACGCATTTGCGCGCAAGACAGTTTTATTCCTTTAGGCAGCGCGGCTTATGAAGTTTTACCTTCGTGTAACGAAATTGTGGAAAAAGCCACTAGCATGGTAAAACACAAGTCTACAAGTAAGGATGGCAAATGAGTAAAAAACAAACGGCCGTTGTTATTTGCCCAGGCCGCGGCACGTATAATAAAGAAGAGCTAGGTTATTTAACCCGCTTTCATAGTGATAAAACCGAGATTATTTCGGTGATTGATGACTACCGAAAATCTCAAAATCAAGCGCTTGTTAGTGAATTAGATGCCGAGCCTAACTATCAGATGCGCAAACATACGGCAGGTGAAAATGCTTCAGCAGTAATCTATGCTTGTGCGCTGGCTGACTTTCATTCCATTGACCTTGATAAATATGACATTGTTGCGGTAACCGGTAATTCGATGGGCTGGTATATTGCTCTTGCTGTTGCAAGTGCGCTAAACCCTGAAAATTCAATAAAACTAATTAATACGATGGGCTCTATGATGAGCAGCGGGGTAGTTGGTGGCCAGCTAATTTATCCAATAGTGGATGAAAACTGGATTATTGATAAACAAATACAGCAAGACGTTATGGCGCAGCTTGAGCAGGTTAATCAAGAACACGCAAATGAAGTGTACGTGTCGATTAACTTAGGTGGTTATTTAGTTTTTGGAGGTAATAAAGCCGGACTAAAAGCGCTAGAGCAAAGTTTGCCGCAGGTGCAAGACCGTTATCCTATGAATTTATTTAATCATGCGGCATTCCATACACCATTAATGAATGAAATCGCCACAAAGGCGAAGAAAATGTTAAGTCGCGATATGTTTGTGGCGCCCAAATTGCCTCTAATTGATGGTCTAGGTAATATTTGGCAGCCCTATTCATGCGATGTTAGCCATCTATATGACTATACTTTAGACACGCAGGTAACGAAAACCTATGATTTTAGTAAAGCGATAGAAGTTGCCATAAAAGAGTTTGCGCCCGATAAACTCATTATTTTAGGTCCTGGGTCAACACTAGGCGGCTCGGTTGCTCAAGGACTAATTAAACATAAGTGGTTAGGAATGGAAAACAAATCAGACTTTATTCGCCAGCAAAAAGAAGATCCTTTTGTATTGGCCATGGGCTTGGAAGAGCAAAGAAGGCGCGTCGTGTGAAGGGCTAGGTCTGCGTATTAAAGGGACGCTTCTCTCTTAAGCGCTTCAGATGCCCATTGATTAATGCTTTGCCCACTTAATTGTGCCGCTGTTGCAACGGCTGCATGAATTTCAGGGCGAATGCGCAGCATTAATTTGCCCGAATAAGGTTTTTGTGGTGTTTTACCCACTATATTACATGTTTCCAAGTAATCATTTACTGCGTCTTCAAAAGCAGCTTTTAATTCAGAAACGGTTTCTCCATGAAAACCAACTACGTCTTTTATGCCTGCAATATGGCCGATAAAGCACTCATCTTCTGAACTAAACTCTATACGAGCTGCATAACCTTCATATACCAATGAATTACTCATGGCTCTACTCCTGTTTGTTTGAGAAAGGCTCTGGCATCTTTGACTTGATAAGGTTTTGCTTCTTGTTTAGGATGAGGGCGATGGAAGCTGGCAATGATTCCATTTTTATGGAACCTTACCCGCGAACCATTTCCTTCTATTATCCCGATTTCCAGAGATACAAAAAGAGATTCGATATCTTTCATACTAAAGAGGAAGATACAGGATCTTTATAAATTACTATCAAAGTGCGCTGTTGTTTTGAGTTCATAGGTTAAATGATATCAAAACAATGTATAGGTTTGTAAAACTAACGTATAAATAATGGGCAAATAACACCTTATTATGAGGCTAAAATAGCGAGGCAGTAGCAATAGCAAGCTGTTTTAACCCTACTAGGATGACTTTTTGAACGAAGTCGCTCTGCGGCAAATTGGTTATAAGGATTATACTATGCTTAAATACTAAGAATACCGTTAATTAAATTTATGGCTTATGTTTGCACTTGCATAGTGGTGCACCTATTTAAGAATTTTCGACAAGGGATTTATAATGAGCAACCAAGCAATACGTTTCGTTAAACTGCTACTTTTTCCAATAATTATAGTGTTTACATTAATTTTTGCTTGTGGTCATTCAGAGAAAATGACCGTTGTAAACGCTTCAGTTGCAAAGGCTATAGAAGCGACCAACTCAATTTCAACCGCAAAGTTGAACTTTGAAGACGATTTAGCCATAGAAATCCAGCAGTCGGTGCCAACTAACGGGAATACACCACTTGGGCTTTCTGCAAGTTTAGATGTAGAGTATTTGGGTGCATTTCGAGCGCTATCAGGTGGCGAATCAAGTTCAAATTACGCTGTTGGCACCTTAGCTTACAACCAAGACAATAACAGTATATATCTTGCTGGGCATGCTCATCACAATGCCATTGCCGAGTTTCAAGTGCCTGCAGAGCTTTCTAAACAAGAGCGCCCCAAAGATATTGTTCAAGCCGCAGTGTTACAAAAGTATGTGAAAGTATTAGATAAAAAGCAAGTTGGTCAAGATACTGATAAAATCACCGGCATTCTCTATTACAAACATCAACTGTTAGTGACCTCCGAAATTTGGTATGACGGTAACGGACGTAATATGGACAATTTACAAGTGTTTGAAAACGCAAACAACTTACAAGCCTCCAAATATATCGGAATGTTGCAACTAGACGGTGGCGCTAAAGCTGCGGGCTACATGGCAAAAATCCCCAAAGAGTTACAAGATAAGTTAGGCGGTGAATATTATACAGGCTGGGCTTCAAACTATTCAATTACGTCAAGATACTCGCAAGGACCAAGCCTGTATACGTTTGAGCCTGAAGACGCTATTGGTGCAAAGACCACAGATGATCGGTCAATTGCAACACAAGTAAAGATGATGTTTCCATTTAATCCTAGGCATCCATTAGTTGCCGGTGGTGATAAAGCCAAAAAAGATATATCACCCCTTTGGGGACCTATGGCCAGAGCTAAATATGGATTTATTATACCAAATACCAATATATTTATGCTGGTAGGATCGCATGGCGGACTTCATTCAGGCATCGGTTATAAAATTCGCCAAGATACTGGAAGAGTATGCGGTGGGTACTGTACATACGAAGCTTCAGATTCCTACAATTATTTTTGGTTGTTTAATATTGATGACATTGTTAACGCCAAACAACCTTGGATGGTAAAACCGTTTAGCTATGGTAAATGGAGTCACCCATACGATAATGGCGGCAAGCGTAAAATAATTGGCGCGACTTATGATATTGAAAGTAGACGCTTATTTTTGTCGATTTCGGGTGCGGGACGAATAGCTAAATATGATCGTCCTCCGCTTATTTTGACTTATAAAATTGCAGCAAAAGGCCATTTGGGAGCCACTGAATAAATATTCTCAATCCAGCCGCATTTCGCGGCTAGATTGGCAACCGCATACATGAAGTAAGTTATTGGATTTAAGATCTCGACGGCGTATTTTCAAGCACCTTCACAATATTAGGTGCATTGCTAAGCTGTGCCAGTTCAATAAAATAACTCTTCTGTAATTCGTCTAGCACTTGATCGCCAATCAATTCCTTTACTCTTTCTACCTCACCATTAGCAATGGCCGTTTTTAGACCCGCCATATTGGCAATTGAATATTTCGGATGTGATTTTTCATTGTCATGTTTAGGCATAATTGCTCCCTATTTAATTCTCAGTGTTAACTTTGGCGTGCGCGTTTGGCTTAAACCGATTCTCCTGCTACGCCAAAATTTTGAGCATCAATATCGTTTATGACGATGCGCACGGTTTCGGGTTTAACATTTAGCGCGCTGACGTAAGCTTCAGTAACCTTTTTGATTAAATCTTCTTTTTGTTCATTGCTACGACCCGCAATTAAACCAATGTCCAAAATCGGCATACAGATATTCCTTAGTAAAGATTATGAAAAAATTCACTTCGTAATTACCGAGTAAACGCAAGGCAAGAGTAAACGCTATACAAGGTTCATGCAACTTTGATGGAATTAGTGAATAATAATTTAGCACAAGTGGTGATATAAGACGCACATTTTAAAGTGAAATAGCCTGTAACTTACTCTAATAAAACATTTCTAACGTATTGAGATTACTGTGTTTATTTTAGGGGGACTTATTGCAAGTAAAACGTATGCAATACAGATATATTTGATACTATTAGGCAATCATTAATTCTGCAAAAGGATTACGCAAAATGCTCAATATCACAGACCTCAAAGAAGAACAAAAATTAGCTCCATTATTACGCTTAGGCTTTCGTCCTCTGTTCTTGTTAGGCGCCTCTTTTTCTTTGATAGCGATGGTCATTTGGCTATTAAATTTGCACGGTATTTTAGCATCAACGCCTTTAAATGGTGTTTTTTGGTGGCATAGCCATGAAATGTTATTTGGCTTTGTACCCGCTATAGTCGCTGGTTTTTTACTTACCGCAGTACAGTCTTGGACAGGCATTCCCGGGGTAAAAGGCAAAAAGCTATTAATGCTGGTACTGGTATGGATAGCCGCGCGCATTCTCATTTTAGCGAATCCACCGATTCCTTTTGCGTTCATAATGATAATTGATTTGTTGTTTTTACCTCTGGCGGGTTTTTTGCTTGCACAACCACTTATAAAAATTGGCCAGCACAGGAATATGATATTTCTTCCGGTAATAGCACTTATGACCTTAATGAATGTGTTTACCTACCTGCCACGACTGGGTTTTTCAAATGAGTTTTATACTCAAGGGATCCATGCAATGGTGCTACTGACGACATTTTTGGTCGCTTTTTTAGGCGGAAGAGTCATACCTATGTTTACCGCCAATGGCACAAAAACGCAAAAAGTACTGCCCATAAAATGGCTAGAGATGTCTGCTTTAACAAGTATAGCGATCATTTTTATCTTTATTGCGGCGGGTCTTACTGAATATAATGTCTTTCTAGGCGTAGTTTGTTTTATTGGAGCGGCCCTGCACCTTTATAGAAATATGCGCTGGCGCCCATGGGTAACGTTAAAAGTGCCTTTGGTCTGGTCCTTACATGCCACCATGTTGTTTATCCCTATTGGTTTACTATTGTTGGGCACACACTTTATTTTTGGCTTAATAAGCTTTAGCGCCGCATTACATAGCCTTACCGTAGGCGTAATGGGCGGGATGATTATTGCTATGATGTCGAGAGTGTCATTAGGTCATACTGGGCGACCTTTGCAGGTTGGGTCAATCATGATACTGGCGTTTGTATCTATCGTCATTGCCGCTATTACTAGAAGCCTGCTCATATTTATGCTGCCCGAGTTTGCTGCGCAATTGTGGTTGTTATCAGGCGCTTTATGGTGCTTCACATTTGCTTGCTTTATATGGATTTATTTACCTATTTTAAGTTCCCCAAGGACAGATGGACGGCCGGGATAGTAGGTAAAGGAAAAATGCTGTATTAGTGGAAAAGAGCGCGTAAACTCGATAAGACAATTTACATATTTAACGGCTTCAAACTAACGCGCATTTCTATTTGAGGCCGATAAATTCATAGTGTTGAAACTAGTCGATGTGATGCTAAAAATCTCTCCAATTTCGCTGTAACGCAGCCTTTGAAATAAATTATTTTAATATTACTCCCTAATTTTGGAATAAATTATTATTTACATTGCTGGTAGTTGTGCTAGGTTTAAGTTAGGGGCAAGTCAATTTCGTGTAATAACGTTAGTTTTGCTCTTAATAAAAGGTACTGACTATACCAAAACAGAAAGCTTTACCGTTTAAGCTTGTCTGTTTGTAACTGGTAAGTGCGATTAAAAAAAACAATTAATATTCTGCAAACGCACATAGTCCTGTATCAAAATTACCATGATACGATCAGGGATCACTTATGAAAACACAAAACACTAAGGCGTCAGAACGCCGCCTAATTAAAAGTATAAGGCGCGCACTAAATGCGCCAATATTTACACTTCCTGCTTTAATGTTAGCCACCTCAATGATTTGTGCACCCGCATACGCGCAGCAGCAAACGGGTGGTATTAAAGGTCAAGTGCGAGCGGCAGATAGCCAAGTGTCAGTGGCGGGTGTTGAGGTTATTGCCAGTAGTAGCGTTATGCCAAGACCAAGAACCACAACAACGAAAGCCGATGGTAGCTTTTCTCTACCATTATTAATACCGGGTAGCTATAGCGTTAAATTTACCTTTGCAGATGGTTCAACACGAATTGTGCAAACACGCGTGTTACTGGACCAAAATTCTGTGCTTACGCTTGATTATACAGACCAGCAGGCAGAAGTTATTACGGTCAGCGGAAGCGCATTTGTGTTAGAGGGTAATTCATCTTTAACTAATTCGTTTAGTGCTGACGTGTTAGAAGCACTGCCCACCGGGCAAACTTATCGAGACATGTTAAAAGTTCTGCCTGGCGTCGCATATTCTGAAAATGCTGTTTTAGGGCCGTCTGCAGGCGGGTCGGGCGCAGATAATAGCTATGGTTTTGATGGAGTCGATTTATCCTTACCCTTGTTTGGAAATTTATCGTCTGAACCATCCACACACGATATTGCGAGCGTGTCGGTAGACCGTGGTGGCGCTAAAGCTGTTGGGTTTAATCGCTCTGGCGGTTTTTCCGTAAATACAGTGTCAAAATCGGGTACTAATGAATTTCACGGCAGTTTAGAGTACAGACTGCAAAATGCTGATTTTACAGCGACTTCACAAGATGGCATTGTTGAAGATACTGATCGTACTTGGATCACTGGCTCATTAAGCGGCCCAATCATTGAAGATCAATTGTTTTTCTATGCATCTTATTATCGACCTGAAGTTGACGGCGCTAACAAAATTACCGCCTATGGCCCTACTAAAAGTTTCAGCAGCGTTCGCGATGAATACTTTGCCAAACTAACCTGGGCACCTGTTGATGATTTGTTGATTAATATTAGTCAGCGTTTATCAGAACGAGAAGAAAAGGGCGCATCAATTGGTGAATTTGAAGCTGACAGTGTTTCTTCAGGCAGTGCCGCAGATTTGAGTATTTTATCTATCGATGGTTCTTATTTGTTTGGTGATAGTTCTAATGTGACCTTTAAGTACGGAAAGTATGAAGAAGATACGGGTGGTCAACCTGACGTAATCCTAGACTTTATTCCGCGTATTGGCGACTCTTTGAATATAGCTGCGCTTGACCAACAAGGTTATTTTGCTGTACCAAGTTTGCGCGATGATGATGCAGTCTTCAACGCGGGTGCACTGCCCTTGATCAACCAGTTTGGTTATGAACAAGGTGGACAACGCTTAGGCGGCGGTGGAGTAGGCGTTTATAGTGAGTTTAATAGTCAAGACTTTGCCCGTGAAACACTAGAATTTACCTACGGCACCGATTTTGAAATGGGTGGAATGTATCACAAACTGCACCTAGGCTTTAAGTGGTCTGAGTTAGAAGAAGACCTTAGCCGCTTGTCAAATGGTTGGGGCTCTATACGCTATTTAGGTGGAGAAACAACTGAAGCTGATCTGGCTGGTGTATATTTTCAAGCTCGTGTTGAACAGATGAGCTTACTTAATGAAGATGGAAACGCAGTCTCTACAATTCGTTCATTTGCTGAAAGCTATAACTTTGAAATAAATGACACCATTGAACACGGTGATTTTACCTACAATGTTGGTGTGTTGATCAGTAAAGATATCCTGTACGGCCAAGGCTTAAGAGAAAATAGTGCAAATGTATCGGGTTTTGAGTCAGCACCGGGTAATAAATACGAAATGTACAAGTTTGATTGGAAAGATATGATCCAGCCACGTTTAGGTGTTACATGGACCTATGAAGATCAAGGCACCGTATTTGCTAACTATGCTAGTTATAACCCACAGGCCAGTTCACTTGCTCGTGCGGCATCTTGGGATAGAAATAGCCGGGCTTCAATTGAAGTCAACTTTGATGAAAACGGCAATTATTTAAGTAGCAATAATGCAGGGGGGTCTTCTGGTAAGTTTTTTCAAGAAAACATGCGTCCTCGTCGCATAGATGAAGTGACATTTGGAACAACCAAAGCGGTTAATGATAGCTTGCTAGTACGCTCACATCTGCGATATCGTTATGGTAGTCACTTCTGGGAAGATATGCCAAATGATGCCCGTTTATATGGAGACTACACCGGTGGTAGCGTTCCCGCCGATATCGCGGCAAAAGGTGAGTATATTCCGCAATTGGGTGAATATCGTGACGAAGTGGGTGGTTCATCGTACGTTATTGCTGAGGTAGATGGTGGACAAACCAAGTATTGGGAATGGTCTATTGAAGCTGAATGGCGCGGAGATAAAACCTATTTGAGCGCATCTTACGTGTGGAGTCATTACTATGGTAACTTTGACCAAGACAACACTACCGCAGGAAATGATGCTAACACCTTTATTGGCTCTTCTTTCTACGGCGATGGCAAAGGTCGCATGGTATGGGACAGAAGATACGGTAAGATGTTTGGTGATAAACCGCATAAAATTAAAGCGCAAGGTTATTATGAACTTGACTGGGATGCGACCGTTGGCGCCTACTTTGTGTTTCAATCAGGTGAAGCGTGGACGGCATGGGATGGTTCTCTCTATGGTTATAGCTCGTCAACTAGCCGCTATGCAGAACCTGCGGGCAGTAGACGAGGTGCCAGTCATTGGCAGGTTGACCTAAACTACACGCAAAACTACGTTGTAAATGACGATATTACGCTTAAGTTTAGAGCCGATCTGTATAACGTGTTTAACAAGCAAACTGGATATAATTACGACCCATACACACCTGATGATACTTTTGGTGAAGCGCGTGATTTCTATAATCCTCGCCGTATACAGCTTTCGGTGGGTCTTACTTTTTAAGTAAATAGCTAGTATGGATACAAAAAATGCGCCTATTGTTGGCGCATTTTTTTCTTTCAATTTGGCATCTATTTCAGTACTCTCACGCGCACAGTTGAACCTTTTATTTTTAAGGGAGCTTGGCGCGAATTGTGTCTTACCTAATCATTAAACATCTTCATATTACCCTAGCATTCGCTAGCATCTGTTTTTTTTGTGTTCGCTTTGCGTGGTCAATCAGTAACTCCGCTCAGTTGCAACAAAAATGGGTGCGAGTTTTTCCTCATATTGTTGATACATTGCTACTTAGTTTGGGTTTGTATTTAATGATTGTTATGAAGTTATGGCCAACTGAACATCCATGGCTGGCAACTAAGTTAATCGCACTTGTGGTGTATATTTTATTGGGAACCTTTGCGATTAAACGAGGTAAAACGAAAATCGTTAAATGGGGAACGGGTATCTTGGCTATTTTAGTTTATGTGTATATGATCAACGTGGCGATTTCGCACAACCCATACATTGTTTTTTAAACACTGGGCCGGCTCCAAATAAACACTAATACGCAAGCCATTATCAAAATGACAATACTTTGCACTATTGTGCTTTGTACTTTGAATATTAGGGGATAGCTTACTAACCCTATCATGGTGATTGTCGAAACCCATTTGGTTCGGGGTTTAATCACGCCTTTTTCTTCCCAATCACGAATAATGGGGCCCATAAGGCGATGCGCCAACAGCTTTTGATGAAGCGCCGGGGAGCTCTTAGAAAATAAGAGCGCGGCCAATAATACAAAAGGAGTGGTGGGTAGCAAGGGTAGAACAATGCCCAATAGGCCTAACAGTAGAGACAACCAACCAAGCGCAAGTAACAAATAACGATTTATTAATTTTGTCATGCTGTTACAAACCCATTTTGCTGAAAAAAGATAAACAAATAAAGCGAGATTATGGCAATAATTACAAGCCTTCGCTAGCGGCTTTATTCCTATTTTTATATTAAGCTCATGTTTTTAACATACGGACTATGTATACATTCACAAGCATAGTAAACTTCATGATTATACCTGAACTAGATTGCAATGAGCTGCAAGTGCACTACATTAGCATTAGCCAAACATTAATTTATAAAACATAGAGAAATCTGAATATGAAAATAAAGAGGCTTATAACCTCCTTCGTTATTATAGCCACTACATGCATATTGAGCACTCAAGCTCTGGCTAAACCTATGATTATTGCCGCCGCTTCAGACTTAAAATATGCCATGGACGAAATAATCGTCGCGTTTAAAAGTACGCGCAGCGAAGCAGAAGTTGATGTGGTATACGGGTCATCGGGCAAACTGCGTACTCAAATTGAATACGGGGCACCGTTTGATCTCTATTTTTCAGCCGATATTAGCTATCCAGAATATTTGCACATTAAAGGATTCGCAAGTTCAGAGGTAATGCCCTATGCACTTGGGCGTTTAGTGCTGTGGAGCAACAAGGTCAATGTGAAAGAGCTAAGCATGCAAGCGCTAGCGCAGCCACAATATTCAAGAATTGCGATTGCGAACCCTAAACATGCGCCCTATGGGATCCGCGCCAAACAAGTAATCGAAAATTTAGGTTTGTGGCCATCCTTAGCACCTAAGCTCATATATGCTGAGAGTGTTTCTCATGCCGCTCAGTATGTGCAAACGCAGCATGCTGATGTAGGCTTAATTGCGCTTTCATTAGTGCTAAATGAAGCGCTAACAAACGAGTTTGGGTATCAGCTAATATCTGCAGAGCTACACGAACCGCTCGAGCAAGGCTTTATTATTACAAAGTATGGTAGCCAAAACGGTTTAGCAAAAACATTTGCTCAGTTTGTGCAAAGTGACGAAGCCAAAAATATTCTTGCTCAATATGGTTTCACCATACCCACTACTTAACGCGAATTAGCGAAAGGGGAATTATTTGCTGACAGAACAAGATTTTCAGGCGCTATGGATAACCGTTAAACTAGCCTCAATTGTCACGGTAATTCTATTAGCCATTGGCACCCCTGTTGCGTGGTGGTTAGCACGCACAAACAGCATTCTAAAGGGCCCTATTAGCTCGGTCGTTTCGTTACCGTTGGTATTGCCGCCCTCTGTGCTCGGTTTCTATTTATTAATCGCTATGGGCCCTACCGGCGTGGTTGGCAGTATTACTGAATCATTAGGAATAGGCTTGTTGCCTTTTACTTTTGCGGGCTTAGTAGTTGCCTCGGTCGTGTATTCATTACCTTTTATGATACAGCCATTGCAAAATGCGTTTGAAGCGATTAACGAAAATACCCTAGAAGCCGCCGCCACCTTAAGGGCCACGCCAATTGACAGATTTTTTAGCGTGGTAGTGCCATTGTCTAAACCGGGTTTTATTACGGCCAGTGTATTGACCTTTGCGCATACCGTAGGTGAATTTGGTGTTATTTTGATGATTGGCGGTAATATTCCCAATCAAACGCGAGTGGCGTCCGTGCAAATATACGATCATGTAGAAAGCCTGCAATTTGGCCAAGCCCACGCGCTATCTGCCATTATGCTGGTGTTTTCTTTTTTGGTGCTGTTTGGCATGTACATTTGGCGAGGGCATATTACTTCGCAGCGTCGTCATTCTGCAAACTTTCCGTTGTGACTTAATTAATGGACGCAAAATTTAAACTCAAAAAGAAAGACTTTGTCTTGGATGTGTCAATCACTATCCCAAAACAAGGTATAACCGTGTTATTCGGTCCGTCAGGTTGTGGTAAAACAACAATATTACGCTGTATTGCCGGGCTTGAAGTCGCGCAACAGGGCTATCTAAAAGTGGCTGGGAATGAATGGCAAAATGACCAATTTGTGTTAGCACCGCATAAGCGCAATGTGGGTTACGTGTTTCAAGAAGCTAATTTATTTGAACACCTTAGTGTTAAAGACAACATTACGTATGGCATGAAACGAACGGCGTCTTATGTAGATCAAAAGCAGCGTGCTCACGAGTTATTGCAACAGTCTATAGATATATTGGGGCTCTCAATGCTGATGCAACGCAAGCCCATAGGGCTATCGGGTGGTGAACGCCAGCGTGTGGCCATTGCCAGAGCCATTTGTACTAATCCTGATGTATTGTTAATGGATGAGCCGCTAGCTTCGCTTGATGGGAAAAGAAAGCGTGAAATTATGCCGTTTATCAAACAAATTTCACAAAGACTCTCGTTGCCCATTATCTATGTCACCCACTCTACCAATGAGCTTGCGCAATTAGCCGACTACTTAATTTTAGTAGAAAATGGGCGCTGCACCGCACAAGGCAGTTTACAAGATGTGTTGTCTAGCAACGACATTGCAAAAATTGCGCAAAATGAACCTTGCACCATAATAGAAGTGGAAGTATTTGAAATAAGCCAGCAATGGAAGTTGGCAAAAGTGTGTTTTGGCGAACATCATCTTTGGATAAAAGACGATGCCTTAGCGCTGGGCGCGCGTGTTCGAGTGCAAATAATGGCCTCTGATATTACCTTGGCGACTGAATTAGGCGTGTCTAGTTCGCAAAATATTCTATACGGCCAAATATCAAGTATACAAAACGATGTTCATCCCAGTTCCTTGCTCGTTAATGTTGCCGTAGGAAAATGTCACTTTACGGCAAGCTTAACAAAGCGTGCTGCAAGCGAACTTGACTTAAAGCTTAATAAAGCGCTTTATTTGCAAATAAAATCGGTCGCGGTACTCGACTAGTTTACTTTTTTCAAAACTTACCGATTTTGTGCATTTGAGTTACAACCTTAGACTACAATAATTGAAAAAAAACCTAATATAGAGTGCCAAAAGCTAGGCTATTTTTGTAAATGCCAATCGGTTTGTGGGTGGGTACAGTAAATTAAACGGCTCGTAAATAAAATGCTGGCTTAGTTCAAATTTCTTTAATAATGATTTTAACTTCCGGTTTTTAAACTGAAAAATGTTCCAATCAGGTAAGGGATATATATTGATACTGCCGCCCACTTTAAGAATTCGATGAAACTCAGTAAATATATTTAACAATTCGTCTTCTTTGTCAATCCAGATAAGAATTAACCAACAACTCAATATTATGTCAATTTCATTATCGGAAAATGGCAGAACATCAGCGGTTGCGGAAATTGCGCGTTCCAAACCTGGGGCATTCGGATCAAATAAGCCATCACCGCCAGTTAAATGAGTAAAAACGGAATCACTCGCATTAAAGGTGATGTGCTCTTCAATAATTGGGTCAACACCATAAAAATCTACACCGGCGTCATGGCACGCTCGAAACATAGAGTCTGCAGCATAGGGAGTGTATCCGCAGCCAACATCAACTAATTTTTTTCCTTTTAATTTTGCCAAAACAGCACGTTCACTTCGATCATTAAAAAAAACTTTACGATAATATGAGAAAGGTCGGCTTGTATTAATCATTCCGCCGCTATAACGCGCCATTTCTCTAACTTGGAGTCGTGTAAACCAGTATGACGAAATTGCAATTAGATTATTGATTAGTGTCTCCTTGATTCGTATGCAGTACCTACACCTTACTCGCCACTCAAAATAGTTACTATGCAACAAAGGTAGGACGTGTAGTGGATATTATCAAGCACTATACTGCGAAATCATGACAAGGTGTAAAGCATCAATGGTTATAAAGTATACACGATTTCACTTTCCTAATTGATAATATGGACTACACTTAGTGGAGCGGTTATAAAAAGCGAGTATTGGTGTCATCTAAACGCGCTTCTGCAAAATATAGGTATTGATCTGCCAAAAACTGGGTATCTATACGCTAGATATGCAGGCTGATTTACCTATAAACTAAATTGACTCGTTATTTCTCTCATTGAACTAAAAATTATCGTTCAATGGTTGAAAGCAATTACAGCAGCAACGAATTATGACTAACATAAAAGAGGGAATTATTATGAATAAATCCATGCTAATAAGCGTCGTTATATGCAGCATTGCGACGCTTACACCTGCTAATTCATCGGCGGCCTTGCTAGCCTCGGGTGATACTATTGCACTTGCTGGCACTACGGTGGCCATGCAACCTGAATTAGCTGGCACGGTTATCTTAGACAGCTCAATCTATGACTCGGTAGCACCTAGTGGCAACAATGTTTTTCAAGTAGGGATTGAGGTCACAAACAGAGTCGTTAGATCCACTCTAGACGGCAGCTTAATATTTGCACCAAGAATAGTGCCTACATTAAATAATACAGGCGGCAACTTTTTGATAGACCGCGTGGTAACAGACGGGTTTACTGATTTTACCTTAGATGTAAACTATCGCTCAGATGGCTTAGGTGACAGAGGGCCAAATAATGCTTCTCGCTCAGTGAGCGGTGATCAACTCAGTTTCGACTTTCTTTTTCCGCTTGTAGTATCTAATTTATTCGAAAACCCACAAGAGCAAAGCTATTTCTTTTCAATACACGCTAACGCTACGGCTTATGCAAATACTGGGAGTATGAGTATATTTGGTAGACACCTTAATTATCCGGGTGAGACCTTTGAATTTAATTATACAGGACTAGCCGTACCAATAGTGGCATCAGCACAAGTTGCAGAGCCTATCATTCGGACGCTATTTTTCATTTGTTTAGTATGTTTATTGGGCTTTAAAAATTCTCAGCAATAAAAGTGTTAACAACAGTTAAACGAAATGCACAAACTATTTTTTTAATCGTGGTGGTTCTTTGGTGACAACCACGGTTCATTTTGCACTCGCAACATTGCTTCCATTCGGTTGGCTACATTGAGCTTGCTTAAAATTGATGATACGTGATTTTCAACAGTTCGCTGTGAACGTGATAACAGGTCCGCAATATCTTGGTTGCTTGAACCAGAAATGACATAACTCAAAACCAGTTGTTCTTTTACGGTTAGCCCCGCAGGATGTTGACGTGTTAATTTATAAGGGCCGCGGCGTAGTCGTGGAAGTTTACTTAAAAGTCCGAATTTTTTGGCTATTTCCCGCGTTTTCATGATAGCTGCTGTGGCCTTGATTGATTCGAATATTCGATATGCCCTGGGCAGGGCCTCAGGTGCTTCAGACGGTTCAACTTGGAGTAAACTTAGTGCAGAATTATACGGCATCCCCATCGACATCCATAGCTCAGCTGCTTGAGTATATTGACTATCCAACTCAAGTTGGTAAGGTTTAGGCAGCGTTAAGCTTGAACGACAACTTAAATCGAAACCAAATCGATGAATCCACTCTGTCAATTCGCCTGCCCGCCAATGATCAAGATTCGATGCGTCTATGTCGGTTAGCCACTTTAGCTGTGCAAAAGCTGCGTCTTTTTTATTGTGTAACCAAGCGGCCTCTATGGCAGTCAATCGTGCCGGAATAATGTATTGTAATTCATCAGTGGCGAAGGAGTTTTCCAAAGATTGCAACAAATGCTTTTCAAAGCTCGTCCGGCCCAATCTTAGCTGCGTGCGCGCTAAAACAGTAAGCGCAGGTAACTGCATAAGCAAGGTTAGCTTAGATAGCCCAATTACACCCTCTGATATTGTTTCTGCGTCTTCCAATCGGCCTTGTTCCATGCGCAGTTGAGATTGAATGCCGAGTAAATAGTAGGTCCATGAATCTAGGTCATACGACGTATCATAGGCAATGCCTTTGGTAATTAGCTTCTCGGCCAACTCTAGTTTCTTATAGCGTACGCTATAATCTGAAAAATTAGTGTACGCACGCGCGGCATGTTCATGAAAACTGTGTTTTATGGCTATTTCCAAGCTTTCGTATAAAAGCGCTTCGCCTTTTTCGTCACCCCTTAAGGCAAGTGCTGATCCCATATTATTAAGTGCATGAGCGCGGATTTCGGCGTTAGGCAATATTTTTTCTAATTCAAGAGCACGCTGACCCCAATCTAACGCCGCCTCCATTCGATCATTTAACATATCAAGCTGTGATCTAAACGAATATGCCATTGCACGTTCGCTCGAAACTGGAATGCTTTCTAATATATTGATAGCCTCATTGGCGAAGTGTTCCGCCTCTGCAGCCTCGCCGCGATACCAATGTAGTCGGGACAAACAGCGTAAATTCTCACCTACTTTGTCTTTTCGACTAAGCGCTCGCCATAGCGTAATAGCGTGTCTTCGCGCTTCAATTACGTCTTCATCAATGCGCAATGTGAGTCCTGTTTCATAGGCCCAATCTTCGTAAAGCTGGGCTGCTAGTTCGGTTTCAGCCTCATCAACAAAGCGTAGGGCGGTAGCCAAATACGCCGCGGCTTCTCGATGCGCTCCCGTTTTAGCCGCATTCTTAGAGGCAATTGGCGCGTATTTAAGCACGCGCTTGGCATCTAGGGCTGCCGCTGAATGATGGATGAGTAAAGCTAAACCATCGTTACTTTGGCAAGCTTCAAGCGCCGCAACTATTTGACTGTGCAAACGCTTTTGTTGGTTAATTGATATTCCCGCCATGGTGCCTAATCTGGCCAGTTCGTGGCGAAAGCGAAAATTACCGTCGCTATCAATAATAAGTAACTTGCGCGCCACACAAGCCATGGCACAGGTTTCACCGTGCGGACCACAAAGCGGTTCAATCAGTTCTAGTGCCACGCTATTGGGAATTAAACTAATGGTTTCAAGGAAGCTTCGTTCAGCCTTCGCTAAATGAATAAGCCTTGAATTTATCGCTTCTTTTACAGATGCTGGAATGTAATTTTTATCGGTATTTTCTGCCGCCAACAGCTCTGTAATGTAAAAGGGGTTGCCCGCGGTAATTTGTAACAATGTTGCGCTATTGTGATTACTCCTTGCAGCCAATTGGCTAATACCTTCCTCGGTTAATGGCGGAATTTGAATTCTAGAAGTATGAAATGAAGGTAAGACATCTAATACTGTTCTTAAGGGATGTCGCTCGCTCACTTCATCGTCTCGGTAGCTAAGCACTAGTAAACATTTGACAAAAGCGATTCGCCGAGCCAAAAATTTGAATAAATCGAGTGTGGCATGATCTGCCCAATGCACGTCCTCAAAAAGAAGAATAATAGGTTCATTCAATGATTCCAGCGTTTGATAAAGCTGAGAATATATACTTGATGGTGAAGCACCAACTTCAAGTAAGCTTAGTAATGGCATTGACAGTTTACAAGCAATGTCGTGCACGGGGCCAAAAGGTCGTGGCGTAAATAGGGGGTCGCAGCCACTCCAATAAAAAGTAGCGCGCTTTTCAAATACCCGCCTTGCTTCTTCAAGAAAAGACGTTTTGCCGATCCCAGCCTCACCACTAACCAAAGCTATACCGCCACTACCGCTGATTAATTTATCAAGCGCTTGGCCAAATTGTGCTATGGCATTTTGTCGCTCTACTAACATTTTTTAATCAATCCTTGTCAATACTTTGCTATTGACCATGAAACAAACGTTTCATATTGACTAACAGTTCTACCCTAAGTATGTAGGCCTTGTAAATCGATTTTCCAAAAAGTAGGTAGTGCAACACGAAAAATGAGTATCGTTACTCATGGGTTATAAAACGCTTACGCTCTAGCATTATGTTAGTAAAGCATAGTATTAGTGTAAGACGTTAATAAAGTTTGATAAGAAAACGGGCCATTTTGTATTATTCTATTGTTAGTGTTTGATAAAAATTAGAACATTAAAGATGGGAGGTTCGATTATATAGTTTGAATTTTTTAGCACACTCGACATCCGTCTAAGTCCTTTTTGGGCTGAAACCCGCTGTTAGAAAAATGTCTGCTTTCGGCCCCTGCACTACCAGATAGCGGACATTAGCTCTACCTATTTTTTGATTAGTTTTATAGATTAACTACTCATTGAATGCGTTTAATAACAAAACAACTTGACTCTTTTGTATATGATGACAATATACATTTATGATTGATTGGAACATAGTTGCCGGCTTTGACTGGGACGCAGGAAACGAGCGAAAAAACGTCGACAAACATCGGGTAAGCAAGCTCGAGTCAGAACAAGTGTTTTTTAACCAACCACTTCTGATATTACAAGACTCTAAACATAGTGGCGAAGAAAATCGTTTCCATGTTTTAGGGAAAAGCGACAATTGCAGACTAATACATGTGACCTTCACTTTGCGTAGCAAAGACACCTTGGTTAGAGTCATTTCTGCGAGAGATATGCATAAAAAAGAGAGGAAAGTGTATGAGCAAGCGTAAACAGGTTCCACACTTCGAGAACGAAAGTGACGAGCGCAACTATTGGGAGCAAACTGATTCAACAGAACATATGGATTGGTCACATGCAAAAAGAGTAATGTTGCCAAACATAAAGCCTTCTACGAAAACAATATCGTTAAGATTGCCCGAAAGCCTATTGCACAGCATTAAAGTTGAAGCAAATAAGCGAGACATGCCATATCAGTCCCTTATTAAATCTTGGCTTGCTAGTGACGTGAAATCGATATCAGAGAGTGGCAAAACTTCCAATTAGGCCACCAATCGGATGCCGGACATATATCGTTCACCTAACACTGCGGCATTTCAAGAGCCCGGATATGCGCGAGCAATCTTTCTACTTTTATCCACTTTATCCTTGAAATGAATAGGGAGTCCATATACGCAAAGACGGTGAGCGCTTCAATCTCTTAAGCAAACGGTATTACATGGCAATGGGGACCTCGCACATTACACGTCATAGTTAATATCGAGGAATGTTAACGAGGTTTCCAATCAAGTTGGAAATGACGATTCTTTGTAGTTGCAACGATGATGCTTCTTTGTTTATAAAGTTAGCATCCGCTTTGTGCGACTAAAAATATTGGTGTGTTCCAAGGAGATCCCAAATCAAGTTCTAGCTCTTCTACACATATTTGAACTAAACGCTTTTTCTACGATCAGAT
>RCMY010000780.1_pt1 | contig 30364 bp, 23 predicted proteins | sample 2041341 | NCBI WGS metagenome assembly RCMY01 (sample SAMN09708234, study PRJNA481090) | Marine sediment metagenome, whole genome shotgun sequencing project. | reverse complement strand
TGCTGCCCAGATGAACAGGCTGTCTGTTGATGCCTTATCTCTGTAAAATGCTATTACCGGATCTGACAAGGGCATATCAGCTTTTGTAGCTGTTTTTATTGTTCTTGATGCTACTCCGAATGATTGGTTGTATATTCTTACACCGTTATTATATAAATTATCATACATACCTCTCTGCACTACTATACAGCTGTTACTTCCATCAGAACATATAGTCCCTGCTGCTTCACCCCTGATTTGTACTTTTGGAGCTACACCTATTGTATTCCCGCCTATTATTTCCGATACAAGGCTTCCGTGTATATTTGTACTTCCGGCATATTTATTGTCTTTTGTTATACGGCTTTTACCGTTTGAATCTCTGAATTCGATATTATTGACATCAAAGTTACTGTCTACTACACCAACTGTAACTCCAGTACCATCTATTTTATTTACTTTAGCTTCTTTTGCACTATGCGGATCTTCTTGATTAAAAGGAATATCTCTAGTCACATCAATCGGAGTCGGTGTTGCAGTTCCTCCTCCGCCACTGTTTCCTTCGCCCCCGCCAGAGCTTGAACAGCTTACTAAAGCTGTTGCCAAAGTTATAATAAACATAATTTTCTTATTCATTGTTGTTCCTCCTCTATTCATTAATATTAGATACAAGAAACTAGAGTCGTGTGTTTCTTCTTGTATCCAATTTTGAATAAGGAGTCATTTTCTAAAATATATTTTGTTTCGATTTGTAATAATTACATATTTCTTTTCTTATCATGTGAGTTATTATATAATTTATTTTCATTGATGTCAACATTATTTTCACAAACAAATGTACGTACAAAATAATAATATATTTTTACTACAATAATTCATTATTTTATTTCATTTATGAATTCAATATTTATTATTGTTAGATGATGTTTAAGTTTTTATATGATTATTTGCTTCTAAGTATTTTCACTGGCTATTTTACGAAAAAACAAATAAATAAATTATATTTAACTAACCTTTTTTAAATTTATTTTTATTGTAATATATGATTTTAATTGCATATAAAAAACCCGGAATCCCGGGTTTCCTTTGCTTATATTAAGCTTTTTGTTATTTCCAGAGCTTTATCATAATCAGGATGCTCTGCTATTTCTTTACAATACTCTACATGTCTTATTATTCCATCTTTATCTATTACTACTATTCCACGTTCAAGGAGTCTTAATTCCTTTACCACGAAACCATATTTATAACCAAAATCCAAATCTCTGTGATCTGAAACAGTCACTTCATTTTCTATTCCCTCAGCTGCACAAAATCTTCCAAGTGCAAAAGGCAGATCAACAGAAATCGTAATAACAGAAACATCATCTTTCAGCTTTCCTGCTTCTTCGTTAAATCTTTTTGCCTGCAATGCACACACACTTGTGTCCACAGATGGAAACGATGTCAATATAACGACTCTTCCTTTATAATCACTTAATTTTAATTCAGACAGATCTGTTTTTAAGGCTGTAAAATCTGGAGCCTTATCTCCGGGCTTTACTTCCTCACCCACTAGTGTTACCGGATTTCCTTTAAATGTTACGATACCTTTTCTTTCTAACATCTTAATTCCTCCTATTTTAAAAATCTTATAATCATTTTATATTTGAATACTCAAATATATTCTAGCATAAAAAAATTAAAAATAAAATATTAACTTTTTTATTAATCACAAAGTCTCTTTTCATAGCAGAAAAAAGTATCTTTTAATCTTGGAACTTTTATTTCGCCGACAAATTTATATCCCACTTTTTCAAAAAATCTTTGTGCTTTTATATTTTTAGAATTTGTATCGGTTCTCATGTAATATTTTCCTTTTTTAATAATTTCCTTTTCTATATTCTCCATTAAAAAAGCCGCTACTCCTTCATTTCTGTATACATTATCTACAGCCAGTCTATGTATCACATAATCACTTTTTTGAGATTTCCATTCCAAATTATCATATTCTTCAAAAGAATCAAAATTGGCAACACTGATTCCCATTACTTCGTCACGGTCATTTACCGCAGCATAAAGTGTCCCCTCTTTTATATCATTTATAAAAACTTCTCTGTTTGGATATGAATCGTCCCACTGAAAATTCCCGTTTTCATTCATTTCTTTTACTGTTTCGTCAATAATTTTCATTATTTTGTCCAGATCTTCATTTTTTGCATGTCTCATTTTCATATTATGCTCCTTTTCCTGTAAATATTTATTAAAATAAAGCCATACCAAAAACGGTATGGCATTAATTACTAATTTGCATTATATTCTATTTCTACTTTTACATTGTCTAAATATTCTTTTACTTCATACCGAAGCTTCCCGCTTGTAAATACTGCTTCCGAGATCGTCTCGTAGCCGCTTGAAGTCTCATTTGAAACAGGGGCAGTTTTCAGCTGTTTTTCTACATTCTTTACTACTGTATTATAGTATCCGTTTTTATATGTAATGATTATAGACTGAAGCTCTCCAGCATCCCATCCGCTTGGTGATTCGCCGTCAGCCAGAGAATAAAAAGCATCTCCGCTCATCCCAAACCATGTCTCTCTCTTCTCAAGCCCTGCAAGAACTTGTTTTCCATTATCATCAGTTATAAAAACATCTTTTGTTCCTTTTACCTGTAATCTCAATTTATCCGCGGGTAATCCAAACCAATTATCCATTGACATCTTCACCAAAACCGGCTTTTCAACTTTAGTTTTTGCTTCTGTTTTTACAGTCTTGGTAGTTTTAGTAGATTTGGTAGATTTTACTGCTGCCAGACCTTGTGCAGAAAATGCAAGCATTACTATTCCCACTAATATACATATTTTCTTGTTCATTTGTTCCTCCTTTTACTATAATAAGATTTCATACATGTACTTTCTTGTCTGTATCTTTTATATTATATCACAACACTATTGTTTTCATTATTTTTTTTGATTTTTTTTCAGTTTAATTAATCAGCTCATTTTCTTATATTTATTCTGCGATTATCTGCACACGACCAACCTGATCTTCTTCTTCCAGCATTACTTTTATTCCGTGAGGGTGAAACTGACTGTTTGTCAGAATTTTTTTCACATGTCCCCGTGTAAGCTTTCCTGTACGCTGATCTTTTTTCAGGACTATATCTACCAAGGCTCCTATTTTTATATCTTTTCTATTTTGACCGTTCATTTTTCCTCCAGTTATCTTCTTTAATTTTTTTAGTTCATCAAGCTAACATTTACTGCTGTTCCTTTATTATATTATTCAAGGCTTCAGCACATTTTATTCCGTCTACTGCAGCAGAAATAATACCGCCAGCATGACCTGCACCTTCTCCGCATGGAATCAGACCTTTTATACTGGAAAACATTTTATCATCGCGCGGTATTCTCACAGGTGAGGAACTTCGGCTTTCTACAGCTGTGATTACAGAATCAAAGCCGGCAAAGCCCCTTATTTTTTTATCCATTTCCCGTATTCCTTCTTTAAGTGACTCTGCTATAAATTTTGGAAAACAGTCATTCAGGTTGCTTAGTTTATAGCCTATGCTGTAGCTTGGAATAACATTTCCAAGTTTTTCAGACTTTTTATTTTTCAAAAAATCACCTACAAGCTGTACAGGTGCTTTATATTTACCGCCCCCGAGCTCAAAAGCCTTTTTTTCAAGCCTTCTTTGGAATTCTACTCCTGCAAGTACGTCATCACCCCGGAAATCTTCAGGATATACATTTACAAGCACTGCTGAATTGGCATTTTCTTTGTTTCTTTTGTAATAGCTCATCCCGTTTACCGCAAGAAGCCCATCTTCACTCGCTGCCGGAACTACCACTCCGCCCGGACACATACAGAAGGTATAAACACCTCTTCCGTTTGATGATTTTACATTTATTTTATATTCTGCCGGCGGAAGCTCGTCTGCAAGTTTTCCATACTGGCTTTTATTTATCATATCCTGTTTATGCTCTATTCTTACGCCCACAGAAAACGGCTTTTGCTGCATTTCTATTTTTTTCTCGTTAAGCATATAAAAAGTATCCCGTGCGCTGTGTCCCACTGCAAGAATAAGATAATCCGTTTCCATCAGATACTCTCCGTCCGGTCCTGAGACTTTTATCCCCTGAAGTCTGCCGTCCGAATGATTTATAGAAGTAAGCTTATTCTGGAATCTGTATTCTCCGCCGAGACCTTCTATTTTTTTCCTTATATTTCTGAGTATTCCTATTAATCTGTCTGTTCCCACATGAGGCTTAGACATATAAGCAAGTTCTTCTCCCCCACCTGCTTCGATAAATTCATTTATCACCTTTTTTATTCTGATATTATGAGTATTTGTAGTAAGTTTCCCGTCCGAAAATGTTCCGGCTCCTCCTTCACCAAACTGTACATTTGATTCAGTATTCAAAATACCAGTTTTAAAAAAGTCATAGACATCTTTTTTTCTTTCATCTACATTTTTTCCTCTTTCAAGTATAACCGGTTTCAGTCCTGCTTCTGCCAGAATAAGCGCGGCAAATATTCCCGCTGGACCGCTTCCTGCTACTACAGGCCTTTTTTCAGGTATATTTGATAGTTTTTCAGTTTTATAAATGAAAGTCTCCGTTTTTTTTACATTTTTATTTTCTAAAAATCTGTCTTCATCAGAAATCATTATGTCCACAGAATACACATATATAATGTTACTCTTATTTCTTGCATCTATTGACTGTCCCGTTATTTTGAATTCCTTTATTTCGTCTGTTCTTACTCCCAGTATTTCCGCAGCTTGCTTTAATACATCTTCTTTAGAGTGTTTTACAGGTATTTTTATATTATTTATTCTCAACATATCCAAAATCCTTTACTTTTTTCATAGATTTATTTTCCGGCGGCACTTTTTCCTGCAAGATAGCCCGAAGCCCATGCCCATTGAAGATTATATCCTCCGCAGTCCCCAAAAATATCAAGCACCTCTCCGGCAAAATATAAATTTTTCACTTTCTTTGATTCCATAGTCTTGGGATTTACTCCCTCTGTTTTTACTCCTCCTGCTGTTACCTGAGCATTCCTGAAACCTGTCGTTTCCTGAATTTTTATATCATAATTTTTTATCAAAAATGCAATTTTGGCAATTCTTTCATCAGAAAGTTTTTCTACAGAGAGAGAAAGCTTTTCTATTCCCGATCGTTTCAGCAAAAGCTGTCCCAACTTTTTATTTATCATACCCACTAAAAAGTCCTCCATTGTCAGATGACTCAGATTTTCTTTTCTTACAGTAAGCATTTTCTCTATATCCCGGATATTATAATCGGGCATTAAGTCAGCCCTGAATATAAGATTATCATATAAAGCTGTTAAATATGACAGATTAAAAATTACCGGACCTGATATGCCGTAATCAGTAAATAAAAGTTCTCCTTCAGAAGAATTCAGCTCTTTTCCTTTATAATACGCCGTAATTTTTGCATTTACTTTTATTCCGTGCAGACCCTTTACAGGATCTTTTTCTGTTTTCAGCTGTACAAGTGCAGGCCTAAGCTCTGTGGACTTATGCCCCATCATTTCAGCAAGCCTGTACCCGCTCCCATTTGATCCAAGCTCGGGATAAGAACATCCTCCTGCTGCTATAATCAGTTTTTTGCATGTTATTATTTTGTTTCCATCATTTGAAAAAATTTTAAACAATGAATTTTCATATTTTATTCTGGAAACATCAAAATTAGTATAAATTGGTATTTCCAGTCTCTGTGTTTCAAATCTGAGTGCATCTACCACAGCTGAAGCCTGTCCGCTGTAAGGATATACTTTTCCGTTTTCTTCTATTTTATGTACTATACCAAGTTTCTCAAAAAAATCCACTGCATTTTCAGGACCGAATATTTCCAGCACATCCCTTGCGAATTCTCTGTCTTCCCCGTAATAATTAGAAATACCGGCATTGATATTCGTATAATTGCATCTTCCGTTTCCTGTTGCCAAAACTTTTTTCAAAACTCTGTCTTTTCTTTCCATAATAATAATATCCAAACCATTTTCCTTAGCTGTAACCGCAGCCATGAATCCTGCCGCGCCTCCGCCTATAACTGCTGCTTCTGTGTACATTTTACCAACTCCTGGTTTTTTTCTTTATTTATCATACTACCATAATAAGAAGGGAATATCAAAATTTTATTTTCCGCAGTAAAAGTAAAGCCCTGAGTCTTCACAGGACTTTTATTTATTGAATTAGTCCATAAAAATCTCATTGCCTAATAATCAGCTGCAATTTCTTTTTCATCTAAAAAATGATTTTTTACATACAGCAAATTGTTCATATTCCTATATTATTCATCGTTTTAGTTCCAGTCTTGCTCCCTGCTGCATTAGCTCAGGAAGCTTTATTACTTCCGAGGAATTAAGTGCCAGCTTATCTGTAACAGTATATTTTTTCTGCTCTCCGTTTAGATTTTCAGTTCTGCTAAATAAATAAGTTATTTGCTTTCCCGGTTCATAAAAAATTTCTATATCATCAAGAAGATCATAATTAGTATCTTTCAAATCTGTTATTTCTATTTTTATGCCCTTACCCCGTGTGGTGATCTTTTGGTTGGGAAGCTTACTAAATGCTTTCATATTGCTCAGAAGAAAGTTTCGCACATTTTCTGTATTTCTGTCAAAATATCCTATATCCGTTTCGTCTTCCGAAAGAGTATCTATTATTACTGCAGCCTTTACCCCTTCCTGTTTCAGGACAATAGAACGCAGATACACTGCTCCGTCTATTTTATATCTGTGTTCTCCGTTTCTGTTACTGTAGCTGTTCCCTTTTTTATCCACACTAAAAGTATTCGTGCTCTGTCCCTCGTAAAATGAGAGATATGCACTGTCCTGCGAGGTATATTTAAAATATTTCATTTCTGCTATTTCTTTTTCCATTTCTTTATATACTTCTTCCCTGCTTTTCGCTTTATTTCCTGTAAAGCATGCAGCCGTTATTATCAAAAGCAATAATGCCGATATTATTTTTTTCATAACTCCTCCGTTTTTAATCTTTATGATCATTATACAATAATTTGCCGCTTTAAACAATTTAGTAAGACACTATATAAATACAGCCTCTGCTGGCACAAAGGCTGTTTTAAAACAGTTCTTCTTAACCCTGTTTTTGTGTGGACAGCTTAAGAACTGCTAGGGCTAAAATTAATATTATCATATCAGACATCCGGAACCTCCCCCTTCAGATAAATAAATAATGCCAGCAAAATAAAGTGCTAACATTACATATTCTTCCCTAATAATATCAGAATTATTCATTCTCTTCTGACTAATCGAATAAAATACAGGTACTTTAGCAATTAAAACAAAGAACTGCCAAAATACCATTTCAGGATGTTCTTCGAAAGTCTGCTATTCTGACCTATTAAATATTGCCACTATAAAAAGACGGATAGCTCCGCCTTTTTTTCTGGAGTTTCCTTAATATGTCTGAACCCAATAATTAAAAACTGTTTTTTCATTACATGTTTCCCAGCCTGCCAGAGCCGGTTTAATCTCTATGATATGAAGATATAACCAATCTTCATAAGTCATTATACTAAAAAAATATGCTTATGTCAAAAAATATTTTTAATTTATGTTTCTACATTTATACACTCTTAAATTATTTTATTTTTAATTTTTTCACAATATAAATAAAACAAATTTAGAGGATAAAAAAAAGTACCTTTTTATTAAAAATCAAGGCACTTTTTTTTATTTACATTACCTGTTCTGTTCTTGCTATTATATCCTCTTGTGTAATAGGATCCAGTGTCACAAACTGTGCACAGTATCCTGCCACTCTTACTACTATATCTCTGTATTTTTCCGGATCTTCCTTTGCCGCCTGAAGTGTATCTCGCGAAATTATATTAAACTGTATATGCCATCCTTTCAGATTTATAAAAGTCTTTATAATTCCCACAAATTTTTCAAACTGATCCTCTGATTTTATCAAATCAGGAGAATATTTTTGATTTAGAAGCTGACCGCCTGTTATCAGAAGTGTCGGAAGTTTTACTATTGAATTCAGCACTGCTGTAGGCCCTTTTACATCTGTTCCCTGTGTAGGCGAGGCTCCTTCGGCAGCAGGTGTATAAGCATATCTTCCGTCTGGTGTAGCACCTGTTACAGTTCCCATAGGCACATTAGAGGAGATTCCAGAGGTAGACAGACCGTAGCCTCCGTTTATCGGCCCTCTTCCATATCTTGTATTCTTATACTTTGCAATCTCTTCAATATAAGGCTCGTATGTTTTTACTGTAAATCTGTCTATTTCATCTATGTCATTTCCGTATTTAGGTACATTCAGCAGGATATTTCTTACTCTTTCTCCATCTATACCCTCAAAATTATTTTTTAATGCCTCAAAAACTTCTTCCTTAGTAAGAACCTTATCTTCAAAAACTATTTTTTTCAAAGCATACATTGCATTTGCAGCATTAGATAGCCCTACCTGGAGACCGGCAATAATATCATATTTTGCTCCGCCTTCTTTTGCTGTTTTTCCTCTTTCTATACAGCTGTCTATCAGACTTGAACATAGTATATCAGGAAACTCTTCAAGATGCGTATCGGCAAGTACATCAAGAGCAACACTTAATCTTGTATAATATGCAATATTTTTTTCCCATGATTTCCATAAATCATCAAAGCTTTCAAAATCAAGCAATGTTCCGTTACCCTGATATAAAGTCATTCCTGTTCTCGGATCATGACCGTCATTTATTACTAACTCCACTATTTTGATAAAATTCAGAAAAGTCATTCCAGTACATCTGTAACCCCATTTTCCCGGAACAGCTACTTCCACACATCCTACCATAGTGTAATTATAAGCATCCTTGAATTCTACGCCTTTGTTTAATAATGCAGGAATAATTATTTCATCTGTATGCATAGCCGGCATTCCATAACCTGTAGCTGCCACACTTGCACTTTCTCTGATGAATTTTTCCGGTGAATTGGAATGAAATCTGACTGCCAGATTAGGCTGTGTCATTTTATTTTCTGCCACACTTTCTAAAATCAGATAAGTCAGCTCATTACACGCATCACTTCCGTCGTAATTAGACCCTCCTATTGTTACATTCTGATATGTAGGATATCCTGCCCCGTAACCCGAATGTGAAGTAGGTCTTACCTTAATCACTGTATAGAGCTTTACCCACAGACATTGCAGCAGCTCCTTTGCAAACTCTCTGTCCATAGTTTTATCAGTTATAACATCCTTTTTATAAAACTCGTATAAATACTGGTCTGTTCTTCCAAGAGAGGCTGAATGTCCGTTACTTTCTATCTGTATTACCAAATGGATGAACCATATAAGCTGTACTGCTTCCCAAAAAGTTTTCGGTGAATTTTCAGGAACATTTTTACAGTTTTCTGCTATAGTCAAAAGCTCCTTTTTTCTTTTTTCATCTGTTTCTTTTTCTGCAAATTCAGAAGCAAGACTTGAAAATCTGTGTGCAAAATCTATAACTGCTTCGTTAAGAATAACAATGGAATCCAGGAAATCTCTTTTATCATATCCTCCGAATACTGTGATATCTACTTTGTCTCTTGCCTCGACAGCTTCATTTATTATCCCTCTTAATCCCACCTTTAATGCTTTTTCAAAATCCGGTACTATATGTCCGTCTCCTGATGTCATATTCCCTTCTCCGTGCACTGCTTTTACCTGTGAAGCTTTCTGTAATTCTTCGGGCATCTGTGCATAACATTTTTCTCTTAATGTTTTCCCCTGCCAGTATTCGCAAATTTCCAAAACTTCTTTTTTATGCTCTTCGGGAAGATGAAATTTATCCCCGTCTCTGTGGTCAAAGTTTCCTTTTTCATTCAGCTCTTCAATTATCCATTCTACAGCATATTCAGGAAATAAAGGTGCTGTTCTCACATCAGAGGACTGGTTCCCTACTATGAGCTCCCCGTCTTTTATGTAAATACTCATATTTTCCAGAACTTCCTTCACTGCCAAAGCTCTTTTTATATATTTTGATTTTTCTTCATTTTCTTTATATGCTTTTGTAAGGTATCTTGCTCTCTCTACACATACTCCCGGCTCTTTAGCAAGTGCTTCTTCCCTTAATCTTGCCACTCTCTCACTTTTCAATTCATAAGTTTTCATACTTATTCCTCCTTTGATTTTTTCTTATTATTTTTTATTACCCGTTTATCTTGCATTTCAATCCGCCTGCTTCCACCATTTCTCTGACTTTTTCCAAATCCTCCGGCGTATGCTTTTTGTAATCATTTCCCATATAAGTCATCTTCAACTGTCTGTATTTTTCAAGTCCTAATGTATGATAGGGAAGTATATGAATTTCGTTTAGTTTCATTTCTCTTACAAACTCGATAGTTTTAATTATATTATCTTCTGTATCATTTACTCCTTTCAGCAGAGGCACCCTGATTATAATATTTTTATGCCATTCTGAAAGCTTTTTCAGGTTAGCCAGAATTATTTTATTCGAAACTCCTGTTATTTCTTCATGTATCTTTTCATCCATATGTTTAATATCAAATAAAATATAATCCGTGACCTTTGCCACTTTTTCCAGCCCTGAATAATTTCCGAAACCTGAGGTTTCTATCGCTGTACTTATGTATTCCTCTTTTACTTTTTTTATCAGTTCATAAGCAAAATCTGAATTCATAAGCACTTCACCTCCTGATACAGTAAGACCCCCGTTTGAATTCTTATAGTAAGGATAATCCTTCATTACCTCATCAAAGACTTCATCTGCCGTCATTTTTTCGGAAGTATTTTTTAATGCTCCAACCGGACAGCTTTGTATAATTTTATTTACATCACTGCATCTTTCCGGAAAAAATTTCCATTCATCATCAAATTCCACAGAATTATTTTCTGATGCTTCCACACATCTTCTGCACTTTATGCATTTTTTTTCATTATAATAAATTTGATTCAATGACAGCTGAGTTTCAGGATTAGAGCACCATATGCATTTCAAAGGACAGCCTTTTAAGAATACCACTGTTCTGATGCCCGGTCCGTCGTGTATCCCCAATCTTTCTATTTCACAAACATAGGTTTTCATTTTCCCCTCGCCTCCTTTTTCATTTCAATTACTTTCGTTTATTTTTATTTTATTTCATTCATTGAAAATTGTCAAGCTATATTTTTAAAAATATATTTTTTTAATTACACCAGCCACTTAACATAATAAGAAATGTCCCAAAATCTATAAAATAATTTTGGGACAAATTTTTGAATTTTTTATATTAACTGATTTATATCATTACATATAAACTGTGCTTTTGAGCCGAAAACTGCCTGTACTCCGTTCTTTCCTACTTTTAATACTCCTGCTGCCCCGAGTCTTTTTAGTACATTATCATCTACTTTTTCGACATTCACCACTTCCACTCTCAGTCTGGTTATACACGAATCCACAGAAACTATATTATCTTTTCCTCCTAATGCCTGCAAAACAGAATCTGCAAGTCCTCCTGAGAATATCTCACCCTCTTCGCCTTCCAGTTCCACTTCAGCTTCTCTTCCCGGTGTTGCCAGATTAAACAATCTGATAGAAGCTCTGAATACAGCATAATATACCACTGCAAATACCAGTCCTACTATAATTGCCAATACCCATCTTGTCTGGAAGCCCTGAGTAGACGGCAGAACCCCAAAGCCTATAAAATCTATAAGCCCGCCTGAGAAAGTAGATTCTACCCTTACTTTTAGAATATTCATTATCATAAATGATAATCCTGCAAATACCGAGTGAACCATAAATAATACCGGAGCCACAAATAAAAATGCAAATTCAATCGGTTCTGTTATTCCTGTAAGAAATGATGTCAGCGCCGCAGAGAAAAGTATTCCGCCCACTATTTTTTTTCTTTCCGGTTTTGCCTCATGATACATTGCCAGTGCTGCTGCCGGAAGTCCGAACATCATAAAGGGAAACTTTCCTGCCATGAATTTTCCTGCTCCCTGATAAGTAGCCGAATCAAATGATTTTACTCCGTCTTTCAGCATCGCAAACCATATAGTCTGATCTCCCGTTACTATCTGTCCCGATTTAGTAGTATATTCTCCAAACTGCCACCAGAACGGCGGATAAAATATATGGTGAAGTCCGAAAGGTACAAGAGCTCTTTCCACCAGTCCGAAAAGGAAAGTAGATATATTAGTATTTGATTCATTTGCATAATAAGATAATGCAGCTACCCCCGCCTGAACAGGCTTCCATAGAAACGGCATACACAGACCTATTATAAATGCTACTGCCGCTGTTATTATCGGTACAAATCTTTTTCCTGCAAAAAACCCGAGATAAGCCGGCAATTCAATATTATAAAATTTCTTAAACATTATGGCCGCTATTACTCCTGCAGCCAAGCCTCCGAAAACTCCTGTCTGCAATGTAGGTATTCCCATTATCGATGCATATGCGGGGTTCTTCCCTATCATTTCAGGTGTAACACCTGCTGTTATCCCCATTACTGTATTCATAACCAAAAACGCTACTATCGACGCCAAACCGGCAATACCGTCATTAGTTAGTCCTACAGCTACTCCCACACAGAATAACAGCGGCAGATTACTGAATATAATACCTCCTGTCTGTTCCATCAACGGAATCCCTAATTTATTTCCAAGAGCCAGCAGAAGTCCTGCTGCAGGAAGTACTGCCACTGGTGTTAAAAGTGCCTTTCCTATTTTTTGTAACTCAGTGAATAATTTCATATTCAATTCCTCCTAGTTTATATATAATTTATTTATTCATCATTTATGCTTCAAGCAGACTCTGCCCGGTTTTTTCATCTGTTATCAAAACATTAATAAAATTAGAATTTATCGCGGTTTTTATAGCATTTACTTTTTTGTCCCCCACAGCAATCCCTATTACATTTCTCATTTTCCTGAAACGCTCTATTTCTATCCCTATTTTTCTTTTATCAATTTCTGTTTTTATAATTTTTCCCTCTGCATCATAAAACCTCGTACATATTTCACCCACAGGCTGCTCGGATTTTAGCAGCGCCCACATATTTTTCGGCGCCGGAAGTCCTGAATCCCACAATACATTGATATCTTTTTCAAAGGTTCCTATTCCTACTACCACTGTCTGAAGTCTTTCCCATATATTACGTATATTTCTGAAAAACTTTGAATTATAAATCTCGTCTTTTATCGGTTCACTGTTCATAATCAGAGGAAAATCTATAAAGTATCCTTTTCCGTTATACATTTCCGAAAGATTATTTATCATTGCATTTATATGGGTGTATTCCTTCAGATTACCGTAACCGCCGGTCAGAGCTATAAAATTCAGTTTTTTATTCTTTTGGGAAAGCTTATATTTGGAAAAATCACATAATGTCTTTCCCCAGGTTATACCCACTATTTCATTTTTATTTGTTACTTTTTGCAGATATTGATGTGCCTTTTCATGTACTTCTTCGAGCATTCCCGGTCCGGATTTCACTATTATGATATCTTTCATACTATATTTTTTTCTTAACTCTCCGGCAATTCCTGCCTGCTTTGTATGCCCTTCATCAATACTTATTTTTACTATTCCTTCTGTTCTTGATTTTTTCAGCAGTCTGCTTACAGTGCTTCTTTCTACACCGATTTTCTTAGCAATCTGACTTTGAGTACATTCATCAAGATAATAAAGTTTGGCAACCTTTACCAGTAATTCATGCTCCATTCTCATCAATCCTACCTTATTTTTTCTTAAATTCACATTTGTGTTCTGTTTTGATATTTTTCATTTCACCTATATATACTATATTTTCAGTTATTGTCAAGCCGAGAAAATGTAATAGCTTTAAGTTTATACTGAATATTATTTTCTTTCTTTTTAAATAAAAATATATTCAACTTAGATTTAACAATATAGAGTTTTTTTCTTTTAATTTATTTTTTATTTTTTGTTTCGTTATATTATTTTTTTAATTTCATTTACTTTTTATTGTTTTTATTTTATTTTGTTATTTTTTTTACAAAAAAAATGAAAATAATCAAAATAAGGGATTTTCTATTGTTTTACAAACGTAAAAACTTTATATAGTAAAAAGAATTTTTTTATTATATAATGAAATGAAAGATATCAAAACTAAACTATATTTAAGGCAAAAGAGGTGAAAAATGTTTTTAGATGAGCGCTTAAACTCCATAATGGAGATTTTAAATAAAGAAAAAAAAGTAAAAGTAAATGATCTGGCAAAGCATTTTAGCATATCCGAGGTTATGATCAGGAAGGATCTGCAGAGACTCGAAACAGAAGGAAAGCTGAAAAGAACACACGGAGGGGCCATACTAAGAAAAGAAATAGTCCATCTTTCCACACTTGATGAACGCCTCATTAATAAAACCATACAAAAGAGTCATATTGCTAAAAAAATTTTTGCATCTATTTCTGAAAATGAAACTATATTTCTTGATGTTTCCAGTATAAATTACATGGTAGCCGAGCTGCTTGCAGAAGAAGATAAAAATCTTGTTCTTATTACAAATATGCCCAGTATATCAGCTCTTTTCAGAAAAGACAGCGGAACGGAAATTATTATAACAGGCGGAAATTATAATAAGGAGATCGGCGGAATTGTGGGAAGCGAAGCAATAAACTGTATTAATAAATATAAAGTAGACAAAGCATATCTCGGAAGCTGCGGTATAAATCTAGAAACAGGAGCTGTTATGAATTTTCAGTCCGAAGACGGCAACACTAAAAAGGCTGTTCTTTCCATTGCCAAGAAAAAATTTCTTATAGTAGAAACAAAAAAATTCGAATGTGAAGGAACGTTTTGTTTTTCATCATTGAATGAATTCGATGCTGTTATCACTGAAAAAAAACAAGAACAGCTTTCACCTAATATAAAAAAACTTATAAAAAAATTTATGATTGAGTTTATATAATAAGTATTTATCAAAAATAAAAACACAAAACTTTATAATTTTATTACAGGTTTTGTGTTTTTTTTTCTGCAAATAAAAAAATATGTCCAAAATCATTTTTCTTCTATGATTTCAGACATATTCCCGCTTTATAAACTGCTATTTTTCCAGCAATTTTTTTCCGGTTTCCATATCAGTTATCAAAACATTAATATATTTCCCCATTATAGCACCGTAAATTGCATTTGTTTTTTCCACACCGCCGGCAATACCCACAGAATAAGGCATTTGTGTCAGTTTTTCAAGTCCAATTCCTATTACTCTGTCATCCAGTATTGTTTTTACTGTCTTTCCGTCTATATCATAAAATTTCGAACAAATTTCCCCTATAGCTTTGCGTTTCCCGGCTTTTTCCCTGATCTCTCCCAGATTATTCAGTTCTTTCAATTCCGAAAGCCCTATTTCCCACAAAACATTTGAAGATTTTTCCGTAGCACCTATTCCGACAACCACTATTCGGAGCTTCTCCCAGATCTCTATAATCTTTTTAAAAAATGTGGAATTCATAATTTGTTCTCTCATTTCAGGACTATCTACGATCAGAGGTGATTCTATAAAATACGGCGTTCCCTTATATAATGACGCAAGATTATAAATCATGGAATTTATAGACATATAATCCTTCATGTTATTATAGCCGCCCAAAAGAGGTATAAAATCTATTTTTTTATTTACATTCAGAGGCTTATAAAGAGAAAATTCCCTTATGGTCTTTCCCCAGGTTATGCCTATTATTTCGTTATTTTCTGCTATTGTTTCCAGATAGGCATGTGCAGCTCCTGCTATATTTATAAGAATATTCTCATCACTTGCAACCAGCTGTACGCTTTTCAGCCCGTATTTTTCCTTTAGCCTTGTTTCAAGCTCAAGCTGTTCCAGATACATATCATTTATTATTATTTTTACTATACCCAGCTCTTTTGCTTTTTTCAAAAGTCTGCTTACTTTTGTACGTTCTATTTTTAAAGTTTCAGATATCTGATTTTGCGTTAACTCATCGTAATAGTATAATTTACAAATCGTTGACAACAGCTTTTTATCAATCATCATTTTTCCCTTCCTGATATTTATTAAATGCAGGGTTCTTTTATTAATATAATATATAATTTTTCGTATATTTTGTCAATTAATTTATATATTCCATACCATTATAAATAAGTATCTGAACAAGAATTTTAAATATATATATTTTATATACTTTCAGTAAAAAACAAAAGAATTGTTTAAAAACAATTATCTGTATTTAACAGTATCCTGATTAAAAATTTTGCAGTCAAAACAAGTCCGTAAAAAATATTAAACAGAATTTTTTAGTTTTAAAACAATTCTTCAGAAAATATTGTGCTGATGCAGTATCCTGTTCAACCTTGATTAAGTTGGCCAATGCACCAGCTGAATTTATTAATAAGTTAAAATTATATTTATAAAATGTCCAGAAGTGTTTTTCCATTTCCGTATGCTTTTCCCCAGTCAGAATTAAACTTATCTATACTCCAGTCCGTATATGGATGATAAATCAGCTGTTTCAAAACATCTGTTCCCACTGTAACAGCCTCTGCACCGGCAAGTATTGCATCATGAACTTGTTTTACATTCTTAAACGAAGCACCCAGTATTTTTGCCTTGTTATTTTTGTCTCTGCTGATTATTTTATATGCTTCTTCCACTACTCTTACCCCGTCACCGTTTATATTATCTGCTCTGTTAACATAAGGAGCCATATAATCAGCACCTGCCTGAACAGCCATTACTATCTGCTGTGATGTCAGTATTCCAGTCGCAGTAATATTAAACCCTTCTTTTTTCAGTATTCCCATAGCCTTCAGCCCTTCAGCCGATACTGGAATCTTTATAAAGAGATTAGCCTTAAAAGTCTCCTTCAGTAATTTTGCTTCCTTTACTATTACATCCGCAGTCATTCCCAATACCTGCACATGAAGCATTTTTTCAGTTCCTATTATTTCGATAATTCCATTTATTGCCTCTTTGTAATCCTTTTTTTCCTTTGCAATTATCGACGGATTTGTCGTTACTCCTGTTATTGGGAAATACGCGTTAATTTCTCTAATCTCATTAAGATCAGCCGTGTCTAATAAATATTCCATTTTTCCTCCTGTTATTTTATTTTAAAATTTTATTTTCATTCATGCACATATGTGTATCAAAAACACATTCTTATATTCTATTTATACTTTTATTTTTTTAAATTGTCAAGTTTTTATTTAACAGAATAAATTTACATAACTGCCAAATCTGTGTTAGCACATTTTTATATTTTATCTGCACTGTTTTTCATGTATTACTGTTCTGAAATTCTTTAAATCGCTTGTTAATACTGGATATTTTTACCTTAATATTCTTTACAGCGGGTATTTTTCCAGTCTTTCAATGCTTATATTTTAATTAACAAAATATTTGAAAATATAATTTGATAATTTAAAAATAAAATGTTAGAATTAAACAATTTAAATTATACAAGGAGGGAACACAAATGGACAAAATAATTTTATCACCGTCAAAATACGTTCAAGGATATAACACTATTGAAAGACTTGAAGTTTATACCTCAAGCTTAGGAAAAAATTCACTTATCATTGCTGATGATTTTATTACAAAAATTATTAAAGAACCTGTTTCAAACAGCTATCAAAGCAGCAGCAGCAACATATTATTCGAAAAATTCAACGGAGAATGTTCAAAAACAGAAATCAACAGACTTATGGAAATAATACAGCAGAATAAAATAGACTCCATTGTAGGAATAGGCGGGGGAAAAACTCTGGATACAGCTAAAGCAGTATCATACTACGCAAAGATCCCTGTAGTGATAGTGCCTACCATTGCTTCTACTGATGCTCCGTGCAGTGCTTTGTCTGTAATATACACTGATGAAGGTGTTTTCAGCGAGTATCTGTTCCTTTCCAAAAATCCTGATCTTGTTATTATGGATACAAAAATTATAGCTAATGCTCCGGTAAGATTACTGGCCGCAGGAATGGGGGATGCTTTGGCAACTTATTTTGAAGCACGTGCCTGTACTGCCGCCAATAAAAAGACTATGGCAGGCGGCACTGCTACCAAAGCATCTGCTGCGCTTGCTGAATTATGCTATAATACACTTCTGTCTGACGGATATCTTGCTAAATTATCTGTTGAAAATAAAGTTGTCACTAAATCTCTCGAAAATATAATTGAAGCAAATACTTATCTGAGCGGGGTAGGTTTTGAAAGCGGCGGACTTGCGGCAGCACACGCTATACATAACGGACTTACAGTTGTAGAAGAACTTCATCATTTATACCATGGAGAAAAAGTAACTTTCGGCGTGCTGGTGCAGCTGGTTTTGGAAAATGCACCAAAAAATGAAATAGAAGATGTTTTGTCATTCTGTAAAAAAATCAACCTTCCGGTTTGCTTTAAAGATATGGGAATCGAAAATATAAATAAAGAAAAAATTTACGAAGCAGCCAAACTTGCATGTGCAGAAGGAGAAACTATTTATAATATGCCCTTTGAAGTAACTGTTGATGATGTATACTCGGCAATTCTTACGGCAAATTCACTTGGTGAAGATTTTAGTTCTTAATTTTATTAATTTATAATTTTAGATGTAAAAAACCTGACTTTTGTTCAGGTTTTTTTGGTATTTTGTTCCCTTTTACAGTAATTTCTTATAAAATATAATTTAAAAAAATTATTTTTCTTCTATTGACAAAACCATAAATTAGGGTTATATATTATTATAAGCAATTTTTTTCTCAAACAACACAAAATTGCAATTTTTTTAGACTTTTTTACGATTTTGTGCAATGTAAGAACAAAATTTCAAAGCACCGCAAATAATGTTAATACAAATTTTTTTAGACTTTTTTGCAATTTTGTGCTAATAGTATACAAAATTTCAAAAGGAGGTGACAAAAGTGATTCAACTAATAATATTAATTATCCTGGTTTGGGCTCTGCAATGTGTTTTCACTCTGTTTCAGCTGAAATATTTTAACAGGGAATATATAAATCTGCGAAAAAAAGGATTTGTACTTATCGGAAAACAGAGATCCAGAATCAGCAGAGGCTGTGTAATACTTCTTCTTATCACAAGAGACGGAGAAATTCTGGACGGCAAGGTTATGAACGGTTATACAGTATTCACAAGATTCAAAACCTTAGCTTCCGTTAAAAACAGAAATATCATGGAAAACTGGGAAGATGAAAAGATAGATAGTGTTATAAAAAAAGCATTGTATAATGCACAGTCTAATTATATCAAAGAGCTGGAAATGTTAAATACACAAAATATCCCTGCATAATCTTTCAGCTAAAAATAAATTTTAGGAGGAACTATATGGAATTTTTATCAAAACTGGCCACAGGATTTATTGGTCTGTTTCAGGAAGGCGGAACTGTTTTTGTAGGTTTAGTATCAGGAATACTTCCCCTTTTAATATGTCTGCTTGTGGCAATGAATGCGCTTATTAAATTTGTTGGTGAGGATAAAATAGAAAGATTGGCTCAAAAATCTGCTATTCACCCGTTATTAAGATATCTTGTACTGCCTACAGTGGGAACATTCTTCTTTATTAATCCTATGACTATGTCTCTGGGAAGATTTCTTCCGGAAAAATATAAGCCGAGCTATTATTCTGCTTCTACATATGCGTGTCATACAATGAACGGTTTATTTCCTCATATTAATCCCGGCGAATTATTTGTTTTTCTCGGAGTAGCAAATGGCATTACACAGCTGGGACTTCCTATTTCGGATCTGGCACTCAGATATTTTCTTGTAGGGGTCGTTACTAATTTTTTCAGAGGATGGGTAACAGACTTTACTACTTCCTATGTGGAAAAACAGCAGGGTGTAAAGCTTCCTGCAGAAATAAAATTATAGAGGAGGATATTTATGTATAAAAAAGTAATAGTTCATGCCGGTGACGGAGGTTTTGGAGGTCCGCTGATAATTACCCCTGATGAAAAGAAAAACGTTATTCTTTATGTAACAGGAGGACATATTCCTGAAGTAGCAAAAGTTCTTGCCGAAAAAACAGGCGGTGAACTGGTTGACGGTTTTAAGACAAAAGTAGAAGATGAGCAAATTGCAGCTGTAATAATAGACTGCGGAGGTAATCTCAGATGCGGAATTTATCCGAAAAAAAGAGTCCCTACTATAAATATCATGGCAACAGGTAAAAGCGGAGCTCTTGCTCAGTATATAACTGAAGATATTTATGTTTCAGCTGTTAAACCATCTAATATAGCAGAATATACCGGAGAAGAAAGTGCGACCGTACCAGCTCCAGCTGCCGTAAAAGAGGCTGCTGCGGAAAATAAGCAGCCAAAATATTCAACTGACAAAAAAATCAGTCAGCAGTCTTCGGGATTAATGGGAAAAATCGGTATGGGAATGGGTAATCTGGTAAGTACTCTTTATCAGGCCGGAAGAGAAACTATAGATACCATAATAAAAACAATACTTCCTTTTATGGCATTTGTTGCTATGCTTATAGGTGTTATACTGAAATCAGGAATCGGAGATGTTATCGCCAAGGCTCTTACTCCTCTGGCAAGTACTCTTCCGGGACTGCTTATAATTTCACTGATATGTTCTTTCCCACTTTTATCTCCGTTTTTAGGGCCGGGAGCTGTAATAGCACAGGTAATAGGAGTTCTTGTAGGTGTGGAAATAGGAAAAGGAAATATACCCGCACAGTTTGCACTGCCGGCATTATTTGCCATTAATTCACAGGCTGCTTGTGACTTTATTCCTGTTGGTCTGGGACTGGCAGAGGCAGAGGTAGAAACAGTAGAAGTCGGGGTTCCTTCAGTATTGTACGCACGTTTCCTCACAGGAGCACCTACAGTATTCATAGCATGGCTTGCAAGCTTTGGTATGTATTCAAAATAATTCACAGCAGATCAAACTACACTAGTGTACTATGATATTTATAGGAAAACAGACACAACAATACACTAAATCTGATACAAACGAAAGGGATGATTTAAATTGGAAAAACAAGTCGCAATAGTAGTAGGAGGCGGACAAACCCTCGGGGAGTTTCTTTCCAAAGGATTGGCCGAAGCCGGCTATGATGTATTGACAGCAGATATAAACGGAGAAAATGCCGAAAAAGTAAAAGATGAAATTAGCAGCAAATATCAGGGAAACTTTCAAAGCTTTCAGGTAAATGCAGCCAATGAAGAGGAAGTTATAAACCTGAGAAAATTTGCAGAACAAAATTACAAGCATGTTGATCTTCTTGTATATAATGCCGGAGTGGCAAGAAGTTCGAAAATTGACAGCTTTGATCTCAGAGACTGGGATATCTCTGTATCTGTAAATCTTACCGGATATTTTCTGTGTGCAAGGGAAATATCAAAAATCATGATAAAACAAGGTTTTGGAAATATTATACAAATAAATACAAAATCCGGTAAAGTAGGAAGCAAGCATAATTCAGCATACTCTGCTTCAAAATTCGGGGGTGTCGGGTTAACCCAGTCGCTTGCTCTGGATCTTGCAGAACATAATATCAGGGTAAACAGTCTTATGCTGGGTAATTTACTTAAATCCCCTATGTTCCAGAGTCTTCTGCCGCAATATGCCAAAAAACTCGGAGTTTCCGAGGATCAGGTAGAAAAAATCTACAGAGATAAAGTACCGCTAAAAAGAGGCTGTGAATATCAGGATGTTCTGAATATCCTTCTGTTTTATGCTTCTGAAAAAGCTTCTTACTGTACGGGTCAGTCTATTAATATTACCGGCGGACAGGTTATGTTTTAATTTTTTAAATAAAAATTCTTTCTAAAAAGCTGTATCAAATTAGATACAGTTTTTTATTTTTATAAATCCTGAAAATTGTCATTCATCTTTTTAATAAGCTATTTAAGTATAATATTCTGTTTACTTCAAATAAATAAGATATTATCTGCAATAAAATCTGTTGTGTTTTTTATTTTAAAAGGTTAAAATAAATTATAAGAAACGAGGTGATGTTATGAGAAGATCAGCAAATATTCTTATCCTGATTTTATTTTTTCTTGTATGCTTTTCAGCTCCGGGATATAAGACTACAAAAGAAGCCGGTCTCAGACTAAAAAAAGACACACTTATACAAAATAATCTTCTTATAGAACAGGCATTTAAAGATTCTGTTTCCAGACAAAAAACAGAAATAGAAAAACTTGATATTCATTCTGAAAATATTTCTGAAGAAATGCTGCAGGTTTCTTATTTCTCCTATCTGCTTCTTAATATTAAATTTCTGACCACAAAATATGAGATTCAGGAAATTCATTACCTTTCTCCCGATGACGCTCTTGTTTTAGTAAAAATAAGTGTTCCGGATATAGATATACTTATCCAAAATAAAGACTTTAATGATTTTATAGATAAAAAACTTATTGAAAGACTAGGCAGTGCTTATGCTACAGATATTGAAAAATTTTCTGATCAGGAAGTAAATGAGCTTTATTTTCTTACTTTTATTGTAATTTCTGAATCTGTACTAGAATATGTCCCTAAAATAAAAGATTTCAAAAGTCAGATTATCAGTATAAAAGTCAAAAAGGCAAATAATATATGGACTTTGGAAAATTCTGTATATGATTATACCGAATTTTGAATATAAAATTATAAATAAACTGAAAATATAACTATGACTTCTATACTAAAAAAAGAGGCAGCTGCCTCTTTTTTAAAATTTCCCTATTATATTTATAAACCATCCCTGAGCATTTATATCCGTATCCCTCAGATCATCCTGAAAATTTGAAAAATTATATCCTACACCTATTTTCAGATTTTCTCCTATATGCTTGTATATTCCTACTAATGCACCGTGTTTTAAATTCTCCGTATTATTATTTTCTCCTATATCAGCAAGAAACCGGTATTCTGCCATCAGATCCCAATTCTTTATCACTTCATATTCCTGTCTGAATCCCAGCAGCGCAAAGTTTTTTTCTACTTTTATATTTCTTCCGTCTGAAGTTTTATAATAGTCATCTTCAAATTTTACCGCTGCTTTCATACCTGTTGTAAATCTTTTGGTAAGTTTGTAGTTCCCCTCTGCTTCAAATATGTGTTTTGATTCTTCAAGATAAGAAGTTTCCCTGTCAGTTTCATTTTCTTTGTTTAATATATAGCTGTATCTGCCCAGCATGTTAAGCCTGTTATTGTGTATAGGTCTGTAAGCTATTCCTATTCCTGCTTCAGCATACTCATTAATAGTTCTGTTTGTCCTTTTATCTTTGGAAATCGTATAATCACCTTTGGCAAGAAATCTCAAAGATTCTGTTACTTTGTAGCTTGCTGAATTCAGCAGTACATATTGGACTTCATCTGTTGCATCCCCTTTATCCATTCTGTACTCCAATTTATTTTGAAGCTGGAAATTTGATTTTATAAGACTTGACGACAGGCTCACTGCTGTTCTGTCATAAGAAGGTCCATTGTTGGGATTTACCCTTCCATACTGATATGAAACTCCTGCTCTGTAATTATCAGTAAGACTGTAGTCAGCTCCGTATGATTCCAGATAACTTTTTTCATCTCTTTCTTTTAAAAACTGATTTTCTGCATATACTGAAAACTTGTCTGTTATTCTTGCCCTCTGACCGATTACAACTTTATCAGAATTTTCCGAAATACTGTTCCAAAGATCATATCCCATATAAACACTGTAATTATTAGTTATTTTATAATCAGCAGTAATCTCTGCGCCTGATGTATCATTATCCCCGAGCTTACCTTCTGCTTTTACTGTCAGTCTGTCATTCCATCTGCTTTCCACTCCCAGTCTGTAAAGTGATCTGTTATCATAATTCTTCTGCTTTACAGCTTCCTGAATTACTCCGTAAATATCCAGATTGGGAGTTACTTTATAATCAGCTCTTGCTGCAAGAATTAGTGCTTCTTTATCCTCTTCATTCGTCATTTTTTCTGTCTTATTTTCCAATGCTGCCGATAATCTCAGTTTTTCACTTACTGCATATTCTATCTGTCCGGTTATAGATTCCTTAGTCTCTATTCTTCCGTCTAAATAGTAATCTTTTTCTGTATTCTCATATTTTGTACGAAAATATAATCCGTCTGCGGGATTCAGCTTTATTTCCCCTCCGTAAGCCTCCAGAGCATAGTCATTACTGTACTGTCCGCCGGAAAAACCGCTTCCTACATTTAAATACCAGCCGTTTACCTCATTTCCATACGGCTTAAATAAGTTCTTGTTCAAATCATAAAGATTTAATACTCCCCTGAGTGAATAGGCTCTTCCGCTGCTTCTTTCAAGAGGATTGCTGTTTTTATTGGTAAACTCCAGACCACCGTTATAAGATATATAATAATTATCTATATTTCTTGATTTGGATTCACTGTATTCTCCTCTTAAATATGTACCGTCCGAATATCTTAAAGTGGCATCTCCGCCATAAACTTCATAATCAGAACTGTTATCCTTTTCTTCCTTTATGTAAGTACCGCCTATTTGCAGATGTTCACCTATCCATGCACTTCCTCTTCCTCCGTAAGTCATATTGCTCAATGACTCTGATGTTCCCGGCTCATAATCATATTCTGCCACAAGATATAATTCACTTCCGGACTTTCCGTCTTCCTGTATCAAATCACTGTATGAATCTGCCACATGGTCTTTAAGCGGTTTTCTCAGAGTAACTCTTCCTTGATAATTATCTATTTCATAATCTTTTCCTTCTACAAGGTAAACTACTTTTTCTGTGATCCCCGAGTCTTTATTCCTTACTTCTACACTTATTTTTTCAGTATCCCTGATGACTTCTCCGTTTTTTAGAAAATAAAGACTTCCCCCTGTTCCTAAAAATTCATTTTTTGCATGAATTGTTTCAGCTTCTGAGCCAAAAGCCGTAATATTATATTTATCTTCACCGAAGCTTGTGGTTTTAGAGCTTACAAGCTCTCCTTTAGCCCCGTATAATGTTCTGTTCACCTGTGAAAATTCCGGACCGCTCAGTCCTGTACCGTAAGTTCCCCACATTATACTGGACTTCTTATACTCCAGCTGACCAAATATTTTTCCCTGCTGTAAATAACTGTTTGCATTTGTTATTATAGAATCATCACCGTATGTGGGATAAAAATTATCTTCTCTTATTCTAAAAAATACATCTTCTCTGTCTCTTTTGAAAAAATCATCAAATAAATCCTTTATATCACTGTCCTTAGTGTCAAACTGCAGTCTTCCCCTCAGATTATCATTAAACTTTGCTTCTCCGTCAAAAGCTATCCTTCCCCGTTTGAAAAGTTTTCCATTCATTTCATTGCCGTCGATATCTTTATATTCATCGGTATTGGAATATTGCCCTATTGTAAAGTCGGCTATTCCGACACCAAAGAAATATCTGTTGTCTATTTCAACTTTCAAATTATGCTCTTCTATATTTCCGTTTTTATCTATTGCCTGTATCAAAAGGCTGCTCTCTCCCGAAGGAATCAATCTTTCCACTTTTACAGCATCTGTTTCTTTATCTATCGAATAATTATCCCCGTTTATCTTCAAGGTTTGGATGTTGGTAAGATTATTTCCTGAGATAATTACTTTTCCAAAAGTACTTTTTATATTTCTTATTCTTAATTCAGCGTTACTGTATACTTGATCTTTATACTCTTTACCAAAATCATATGTATTTTCCTTTGACTTTCTGCTTATCAAATCTATTATTCCCAGATTTGTTTCATCAAAATCTCCTGATTTATCATATACTTTTAATTTATATGTAAGCTGATTTCCCGGAATAAAATAGTCGGAGCTTTTTGGTTTCCAGCTTATCGTATCTTCATTTTTTAATTCTTTTCCTTTAATCACTGCTACAGGATTTAGTGTATTTTTATCTTCTCCCCTGTAAATTTTTAGTTCATATCCTGTAATATAATCACTGTAATTAAGCTTTACCCTGAAATCAAGTTCTTCTTCCGTAAATTTCCTTCCGTTTACTACCGGACTGGTAAGCAGTTCTACATTCATTTCAGGATCTACTTTTATAACTTCAGTAGAAGTCCATATAGTTCCGTTCCCCACATTTATCCTGTGATTTTCTCTGTTTAACTGTGTTTCATCAAATTTATTATCCGATTCACTTTTATATAAAACTTCCTCTATTTCTATTGTATCTGTTGTCAAACTCTCAGGATCAGATATTACTTCATCAGGATCATCTGACCCGTCTGTATTTTCAGTTTTAATTTCTTCATCTTCTCTGCTGCTTTTTACTATAAATCTTTCAGACTGATCAGGGATAGGGCCGTTTAAGCCCTTTCCCGTCAACAGAAGTGAGTTCAGGCATATCGAAAAAAACAACAGAGATTTTTTATTTTTAAGATTCAACATGCTATTCCTCACCTCTTTTCTCAGACTGCACTCCAAAGTTGAATTCATTTAATCCGTATTGTGTTATTAATTTTACTCTAGGATTTTCGGTAATTACTTTCATTCCTTTCGGCAGTGATGCTTCATCTACTTTTATTATGAAATTTTTTCCTCTTTCCTTTTCTACATATTCGTCAGGAACATGATATCTGCCATACTCATCAGTAGTTACAGTTATTCCTGTTGGAGTTCTTAATTTTGCACCTGCTATCCCCTCTTCCTGAATTCCCACATTCTCTATTGTAACTTCCTGAATATACTTAGTACCGCTTCTTTTTATTTCTTTGCTTATATAGAATTCCTGTGATGACATTCCCGACTTTACATCTCCCTTGCTGCCCAGAGTACTTATTATTCCTTTATTATATGTAAGCTCCATTCCTTCTTTTGTTGTAATTGTCATGAATGTTTCCTGTATTTCGGGAGTTTTTATTTCTGTTCTCACAATTACTTTATTTACTCCTTTTAGAGTCTTGTTTAATGATTTTCCTTCTATTTTTTCTATCTTTATACCGTTAAAAATCAAATCATTATCATTAACTTTCTTTCTTGATATTTCTTTTCCAGATGCATCCAGCATAATTAATTCTGCTGTATTATCAACATAATCTGATCCGTTTACTGCGTCCTTAATTATTATTTTATTTGCTCCCGCATCATTTTGTATTCCGTCTCCATTCACATCTTCAAAGACTTTTCCTATTATACTTGCACTATTCGCAATACTGTTTCCTGTTACCTGAACCGTTGCACTTGCAGCACCAGTGACTTCCTGGCTGTCTTCCCTTGCAATTGCAGATGTTTTGTATTTTCCCGGCTGTATTGTAGTTCCTATTTTAGCAGCATAAGTTATTATTATTTCTTCTTTAGGATTCAGATCGAAAGTACTGAAGATTACATCTCCCGTATTAGATGCCGACAGTCTGCCACCTGCTGCTGATGCTGTTCTTGATTTTGAACTGTCCTTTTTATATGCTACAGTTTCATCAATATAGCTAAATCCTACAGGCAGTAAATTTTTAACATTTAAACCTGTTCTTGTTACTCTTCCTTTGTTATAAACCCTTACAGTATACTCTATTGTTTCGCCTAACTCTACTATATCTTTTGATGCAGTAATACTTATAGTAAGATCCGCTGCTTCTGGTTTTGCTTTTATGGAAGCTGTTTTTAGTTCAGTACCATTCAGAAAACCTGTATTTATAATATCATTATAAGCATCTCTATGTATAACTGCTGAAACAATATACTCTACTTTTGAATTTGGTCCCATATTAATAGTATCATTCAGATCGGAAGTTGTAGTTCCCGTTACACCATAAACCTGCCCGCTTACTACTTTTCCGCTTACTGTCCATCCGTCAAAAGCATTTATTGTATTTCCGTCAAAATCAAAAGTTTTTTGATCCAGTCTTATATCTTTTACTACATTTCCTTTAGCAATTACATTCCCTTTATTTTCAACAGTAATTTTATATTCTACTCTTTCACCCGCAGTATAACCGTTTTCAAAGTTTGTGATTATTTCTTTTACTGCTGTTACTTTACTGTTATCTGTTGCAGGATCTACAGACGGTGTTGACGGTTCTACACTATTTCCGTCAGCTAATCCTGCATTTGTGATTTTTCCTGCTGCATTAGTATTGATAACTGCATTTACTGTATATTCTACTACAGCTCCTGATGACAGTGTCAGTATATCATTTAAATCACCAGTGGTATTTGATGTTACTCCTACACCTGTTCCGGCTGTAACAGCTCCCGCTATCATCCAGCTTGTAAATGAATCTATGCTGTTTCCAAGTAAATCAGTCGTTTTCTGATCTGCCCTTATATCTTTGATACTATAGTTATTTACAGGTGAAACTCCGGTATTTTTTAAAATAATTTTGTATTCTATAGTCTGCCCCGGCATATAACCATTTGATAAGCTTGTAACTAATTCTTTTTTTACAGTTACTTTACTTTTGTCATTTACAGGCTCTGCAGGCGGTGTTGACGGTTCTATTTTATTTCCGTCAGCTAATCCTGCATTTGTGATTTTACCTGCCGCATCAGTATTTATTACTGCTGATATCATATACTCTATCTTTCCGCCGGCAGATAATGATACAATATCATTTAAATCACCTGTAGTACTTGGTGTCACTCCAGACCCTGTCCCGTTTGTAACAGTTCCAGTTATTGTCCATCCTGTAAATGAATCTATGCTGTTTCCGCTTATATCTGTAGTTTTTTGATTGGTTCTTATATCTTTTATCTCATAGCCGCTTACCAACGTAGTCCCTGTATTTTCCAGCACTATTTTATACTGTACTGTCTGACCCGGTGTATAGCCGTTTGATAAATCTGTTATCAATTCTTTTTTAGCTGAAATATTACCTTTATTATTTTCAGGATCAACAGGAGGTGTCGGTGGTTCAACAGGATTTCCATTTCCTACACCTTTATTAGTAATTTTACCTGCTGCATTAGTGTTTATTACTCCAGTTATCAGATATTCTACTTTTCCGCCCGAAGAAAGTGAAATTATATCATTTAGATCCCCTGTAGTATTTGAAGTTACTCCCGCTGCTGAACCGGATACAACAGTTCCCTTTATCTGCCAGCTTGTAAATGTATCTATTGCTGTCCCATACATATCCGTAGTTTTCTGATCTGTTCTTATATCCTTGACATTATACCCCAATGCTAAGACAGTACCTTGATTTTCAACTGTTATCTTATATTGTACTGTCTGACCCGGTGTATAGCCGTTTGACAAATCTGTTACCAGTTCTTTATTTATCCTGATATTATTTACATTATTTTCAGGATCTTTTGGTCCGCTCGGATCTGTTATGTTATTTCCGTTTACTTTTGCCGTATTCCCTATCTTGCCTGCTGCATTTGTATTTACTGTTGCTGTTATTGTATAAGTTACTGTGGAACCTGCTCCCATATTTAATGTATCATTCAGGTTAGCTGTTATTCCGCTGCTGTTTCCGGATACTGAGCCGGTTTTCACTGATGTTATCGTCCAGCTTGTATATGCAGGAACTGATGTGCCGTTTATATCTGTTGTTGTTTCTGATGATAATGTATCTATTGCTGTTGCTCCTATAGCCAGTGCCGTTCCGCTGTTTGTCAGTTTCAGTTCATATGATACCTGCTCACCTGGCGTATAGCCTTGTGATGGTCCGGTATATGTTTTTGTCGCTGTTACATTACTTTTTCCATCTTCCGGATCTTTTGGTCCGCTTGGATCTGTTATGTTATTTCCGTTTACCTTTGCCGTATTCCCTATTTTACCTGCTGCATCTGTATTTACTGTTGCTGTTATTGTATAAGTTACTGCAGAACCTCCAGACATTATCAATGTATCATTTAAGTCTGTTGTTATTCCGCTGCTGTTTCCAGATACCGAACCGGTTTTCACTGATGTTATTGTCCAGCTTGTGTATGCAGGAATTGACGAACCGTTTATGTTGGTTGTTATTTCTGACGATAATGCATCTACTGCTGTTACTCCTGTGGCTAACGCTGTGCCGCTATTTGTTAGTTTTAGTTCATATGTCACCTGTCCGCCCGGTGTATAACCCTGTGATGGTCCTGTGTATGTTTTCACTGCTGTTACATTACCTTTTCCATCTTCCGGGTCTTTTGGTCCGCTTGGATCTGTTATGTCATTTCCGTTTACTTTTGCTGTATTCCCTATTTTACCTGCTGCATCTGTATTTACTGTTGCTGTTATTGTATAAGTTACTGTGGCTCCAGCCCCCATATTTAATGTATCGCTTAAGTCGCTTGTTATTCCGCTGCTGTTTCCAGATACTGAACCGGTTTTCACTGATGTTATCGTCCAGCTTGTGTATGCAGGAACTGATGAACCGTTTATGTTAGTTGTTGTTTCTGACGATAATGCATCTACTGCTGTTACTCCTATGGCTAACGCTGTACCGCTATTTGTTAGTTTCAGTTCATATGTTACCTGTCCGCCCGGTGTATAGCCTTGTGATGGTCCTGTGTATGTTTTCACTGCTGTTACATTATCCTTACCATTTTCCGGGTCTTT
>RCMY010000905.1_pt1 | contig 30372 bp, 31 predicted proteins | sample 2041341 | NCBI WGS metagenome assembly RCMY01 (sample SAMN09708234, study PRJNA481090) | Marine sediment metagenome, whole genome shotgun sequencing project. | reverse complement strand
CAAGCTCGCCAGCCCACTAAAACAAAAAACCCGCCAATTTTGGCGGGTTTTGCTTTCTCTGGTGACCTGGCTGGGGTTTGAACCTATGGCTCTCATCCCAATGAGAATAGGACACTTGCTAATTTTCACTTCTCGTGTTGACGATTTGTGAACTGATTATAATAGAAATTATGTTAATGAACTTTCGTTTTACAAATATAAATATTTTGAAGTCGCCATATTATTTGATATCAAACTATTTCAATTTGAATAGGGGAGGGCATGGGACTTTCCGAAAATTTAGATTTTAAGTTCTTACTAGAGCTGGTATGCGATTAATACTGAACTTCTTAAATATTAGTATTGTACAGCACTCTACGGTAATTTATCGTAACTGACTTTGCAGGTCTCACAAGTATAGCTGTTTTCTTTAATTGTTATCTTATTTAACTTTCTTGCGACGTCCTGCACAAAATTGTTATAGGTGTCTTCGCTTGGATTGCCGCCTTGGCCTTTTTTGAACTTATAATACTCGCCATCCCATTCTTGTTTACCCCAACAATTAGGGCATACGCCCTCTGGTGCCTGGGCCGTTGCTTCGTTATTATCTTTTTTCTTGAAATATAATTTTAGGTTTTCTATTAATCCCATGATGTTTGGTTTATTTGATTAGTGTTTTTTCCAAAGACTGTCCACAAAATAGTGCCTGCAGTCCAAAAAATTCAGATGGATTTCGAATCCGCTTTTGGTGGCCAATAATTCGATATCTTCAAAATTGTATTTTTTCGAGAGCTCTGTCCAAATGAGTTCGTTTATATCAAAATTTACGGTGGTGTTCAACTTTTTTAGTTGAACGGTTTGCTTCCGAAGACTGACAATATAACTCTTTACCTCCCCATTCAAAGGATTGTAATGACAATAAAAATCGAAATCGTCCAACTTAAAATCGGCATCAAACTCTTTATTGATACGCATAAGTAAATTTAGGTTGAATCTTTTTGTAATACCGTGTGCATCAAAATAGGCATTATGTATGGTAATTGGGTTTTTCTTTAAATCGAGACCCAATAACAGTTTATCGCCTTTTTTCATATTTTCTTGAAACAGCCTTAGTAAATGTACCGCATCATCATCTTGATAGTTACCGATATTGCTTCCTAAAAACAACAATAAACTTGGTATTTTGGTTACGGTGTTTTCCTTTTTAAGGATTTCAAAATAATCCCCAACCCTTGGATGAATGGAAAGATTCGGCAATCTCTCTTTTAATCTTATGGTCAATGCATCTATCGCTTCTTGCGAAATGTCAATAGGTACATAATAAAAATCGATTTTATGGTTTACCAAATATTCCAGCAACTTAAAGGTCTTCAATCCGTCTCCAGCTCCCAACTCAACAATATTGAACGGCTCATCAAAATCAAGGGCATCCATTATTTGACCAGCCTGTAAAGACAGAATCTCGAACTCGCTGTCCGTTAAATAATATTCCGGCATTTGCATGATTTCCTGAAAAATGCGACTTCCAGTATCATCATAAAAGTATTTTGAGGATAAATGTTTTTCCTTAGCAGATAAACCTGCTACAACATCTTTCGCGAAGGTATTATTCATTTACGGGGGAAAGTTTTTCTAAGGTTGTCGGTATCAGTTCTGAAATAGTCGGATGCAATACCATAGAATCTCTAATTAATGTATAGGGTTGTCTTGCATACATGACATTTAAAATGCTTGTTATTATCTCATCCCCACCGGAACCTAATACACAGGCCCCGATAATTTGATCCGTATTGGCATTTACCAGTACGTTCATAAAACCATAGGTTTCTGCTTTTTCTTTGGCTCTAGCGATTTTTTTCATTTCTCGTTTTCCTTCGAGCACATTTATTCCTGCCGAAATCGCCTGTGTTTTGGTCATTCCACAACGACCCAAAGGTGGGTCTACGAAAAGGCCGTATGTCATAATACGATTAGAAATTTTTCTTGTTTTATCCCCGAATAAATAGTTTTCCACAATCTGGTAATCGTTGTACGCCGTATGTGTAAAAGCTCCTTTGCCATTACAATCGCCTAAGGCGAAAATGCCTTTTATATTGGTTTCGCAATATTCGTTTACCTGAATAAAACCTCTTTCATTTACCGAAATAGAGGTGTTTTCTATCTTTACGATATCGGTATTGGGCATTCTGCCAATTGCCAATAACAAATGCGACCCGGAAACTTCAGTATTGTCGTTTATTTTTAATGAGACTTCTTCTCCATTATGCGAGGGGACTATTTTTTTGGCATTAAATACGAATTCGATGCCATCGGCTTTTAGGAATTTTAAAATCTCCTCACTAATGTCTCCATCTTCACGATTTATAATACTGTCGCCGCGTTCAATTATAGTGACTTTACTCCCGAAACGTTTAAAAATTTGTCCGAATTCCAATCCAATATAACTTCCGCCTATTATGACTAGATGTTTTGGCAATTCGTTTAGATTCAAAATAGACACATTGGTAAGAAGCGGAATATTTTTGTATTCGTCTGGAATAATTGCACGACCACCAACATTGATAAAAATTTGATTAGCAGTTAAGATTGTATCGTTCACTTGAACCTCATTATCTGAAATAAACTGCGCCTCTCCTTTAAAGAAATGTATGTTTTCGTTGTCTTCGATGCCTTTGTTTATACCCTGATGAGACTTAGCAATTAATGCATCTTTTCTATCTTTTATAGCTTGCATATTAGCCAAAAAGGAACCATCGAAATCAACCCCTACGTCTTGACTATGGGCAAAGTCCCACATTCTTCTTGCACTTGCAACATAGGTTTTAGTGGGCGTACAGCCAACATTTAAGCAGGTGCCACCGACTTGTGTTTTCTCAATAAAAGCGACTTTTATTCCCTTTGAGGCTAAAGAAAATACCAAGGGCGTACCCGCTTGCCCTGAACCAATGATTATACTGTCGAATTCTTGTGTCATTTTTATTTCTTTACCAATCTAATACCAGAGAACATCCATTGTAATGACGGATGAAAAAAGTTTCTATATGTATGTCTGCTATGATTTTTTGTGGTTGCGACGGATGCGCCTCTTAATACTTGTAAACCAACCATGAACTTTCCATTGTATTCGCCTAGGGCACCTTCTGCTTTTGTAAAATCAGGATAGGGTTGATAGGCGCTTGCCGTCCATTCCCATAGCTGTCCCCAATTTAATTTCGTGGCAGCTACTTCCCATTCAAATTCGGTAGGTAATCGCATACCTTTCCATTCGGCGAAAGCGAAAGCTTCGTAATAACTGATGTGCATAATCGGTTCATCTAGATTGATGTCTTCCAATCCCTGGAAGTTATAATACTTCCATTTTCCGTTGGTAAAATGCCAATACAAAGGGGCTTTGATACTATTGTTGTTGATGAAATCCCATCCTTCAGAATGCCACAGGTTAAAATTTTGGTAGCCACCAGCTTCAATAAATTCGAGATACTCTTTGTTGGTTATCAGTTTGTTTGAAATTTCAAAGGGATGCAAAAAAACCTTATGCGCACCTAACTCGTTGTCAAAACAAAAATCGTTTCCTTTGTGTCCTATCTCATAAATACCTTCTTCAAAAGGGATATATTCTTGTTCCTGAGGTTCTTTTTCAATGAAAAAATCGCCTTCATATTTTGGAAATGTGGGTTGATGCCCTAAAATATACTTGATGTCATACCCTAATAATTCCTGATGTTGCTGTTCGTGATTGATGCCGATCTCCACTAATTCTAAAAGTTCTTTCGATTGATTTTTACCTAATAAATCGACTATATTTTGAGTAACATATTCACGGTACTCATACACTTCTTTTACGGTGGGTCGTGTCATCAATCCCCTGTTTGGTCTTAGAACACGTTCGCCTGCATTGTTGTAATAACTATTGAACAGATAGGCAAAATCATCGTTAAAAACCTGATATCCTTCCTTGAATTGCCTTAAAACAAATTGCTCAAAAAACCAAGTAGAGTGCGCTAAATGCCATTTTGGTGGAGACACATCTATAATTGGCTGAACTGAATAGTCTTCAATTTCCAAGGGTTTGCAAATAGTTTCCGTTCGAAGTCGGGTTTCCTTGAATTTATCTAAAATCGATTTTAACAATGCGAGGGTCGTTTAAAATTTATGTTCATAGTTTTCAGGACTTAGATGTTTTAATTTATCTCCATCCGCATAGGTAGAAAATTGCTCGAGCAATAGTTTTAACTTCGGGTCGATGAAGGATTTGCAAAATGGTTTCTCAGGATTTTTATAATAATAGTTCTCGATTTCCAACCCTGATGGTTTGAACATTCGGTAGGGCAATACCCGAGTTATTAAACTATTGTCGAACTTGGCCTGTAAACCTTTCAAAATCTGGTTTGCTACCAATTGCTGTTCTGCTTTAAAATAATAAATAGCGGAGCGATACTTTTTACGCATGCTATGCTCAGAGGTGCTTTTATGGGTATGTAAATGAATCTCGACCAAAGCTAACAATGATATTTGGTCAGCATCAAAATATACGATTACCGCCTCGGAAAAAGTAACTGCCTCTCCTTCGGAAGCAATCCATCCCTGTTCCACTTTTTCAATTCCCTTTAAAGATTGAAAAACTGCTTCGGTACACCAATGGCAGCCACCACCGAATCCTATTTTTTGAATAGTTCCCATTATAGACTGTGATTGTGAAAATGTTGTTCCTTTCTTAATTTAACCGCTCTAAAACCATATATAATTAGCAATATTAAAGCGATAAAAACCAAAACCGTACCCAAATAGAGTGCTATACTAGCTAAGTTGTAATAGGAGCTTTCGTTCAAAAGTGCACCAAGAATTCCAGACAAAACGTAAAACCCCGTAGCCGAATAAAGCAATACCGAAGCCCTAGTCAAAAGGCCAAGCTGTTTTATTTTTTGGTCAGAAATCCTATGTTGAAAAGGGGTGCATTTTACCTCTAACAATTTTCCGATTTCACTGCTTAGCGTCATCATTTGACTTGTCGTTGATAAAATAAGCATTCCCAGTCCTGGCAATATCGTTATGGGAAGATACCATTCTTGCATATACTTTTATTTACTTATTTCAACACCTTTCCAGAAGGCTACATGATTTTTGATTCCTTTTGCCAATGCTGATGGATTCTCATAATACCAAGCGGCATCGGTATTCTCCTGCCCATCAACATCCAAAGTATGGTAGGAGGCTTGACCTTTCCATGGACATGTGGTGTGGGTGCCGCTAGACTTAATGAATTCCTTTTTTATGCTCTCAGGTGGGAAATAATGATTGCCCTCGATTATGACTGTATTGTTACTTTCTGCTATTATCTTATTGTTCCAAATTGCTTTCATTGTTCTTATTGTTTTAAGTTAAATTTCGCTCAAAAGTTCGTTGATTCTTAAGTCGAGCCGCAATAGTGCATTGTTAGGGTCTGACCCAAAAATAGAATACCCCAATTCACCTTCTGCATTTACTAGCACCCAATGTGGGGTTCCTCCGGCTACATATTTTCTAAAAGTTGCTGCCTCATTCTCATCCTTATAAAAAGGAAAACGTATGTAGTATTCTTCCTTTGCGCACTGAAAATCATCAAACCCATATTCAGGTCCTTCAAAACGTGTATGTATTCCAATTACATTTATCTTCTCTCTATTTTCTACTACAATCCTATTCGCAAAGGGCAATGCTCTGCCTTTGCAGCCGGGGCATCCTAAATTAAAAAAGAGAATCAAAAGGGGTTTTCCTTTAAAATCTTCTAGTTTAGGAACATCTGTATTGAATATTGGAAGCAGTTCCCAATCCGGTATTTTTTGTTTTAGTTCCATGTTAGTTCTTTGCGCTCTTCCCAATACTGTTTCGGAGCTGTTTTAAATTGGGATAATTCCTTGATTTCATCGTGACTTAATTGAAAGTCCGTTGCTTTTAGGTTTTGTTCCAAATATTCCGGTTTATTAGCACCACTTAAAACTATAGCCCCCTCAAGTTTTGCCAAGCAGAATTGCAAATTGATGGCATCGATCCCCGCCTCATATTTTTTAGAAAGTTCTTCCAATTTTTTATACAAGCTTTGATACCGTGGATAAGCTGTATTTGGAAAAAGTCTGCCATTTGCCAAGGCCTCTTTAATGACCAATTGTTTTCCATCGGATATTACTTGCCGGCCTAATTCATAGATATTCTGGTCCAAAACATTATACGTGCATTGAAACACCTCAAAAAGCTGATCCCCCATAAAATGAACATCCAATCCTTTTTGCAAAACTTCGGATTGATTGCTTCCTGTTGTGGTCAAACCCACCTTTATTTGATACTCATCTTTCAGTTGAAACAATCTTTCTAACACAGCCTCATTTTCAAGGACACCCGACTCCAAGGTCGCTGAATGTATTTGATAATATTTTAGATATGGCAAAAGTTGTTTCGAAACTTTCCATTGCTCGTTAAGCTTTCTTAACGATTGTTCTTTAACCTCATGCACTTTTGCGTCCGGGTCAAAATTGGCAACATAGGTATAGCCCCATTTGGTCGCTACCGTTATGCTTGGGTCATTCTTTTTCGCTACCCAATCTATCAGCAACTGCTCTGCAACCCCATAACCGGGAGCGGTATCAAAATACCGTATTCCGGATTCATACGCATAGTCAAGCATTGATATACCCTTCTCTTTAAACTTTTTCAAAGAGAAGGGTTCCGTGGGGTTCCCCTTTTTGATATTGATATATTGGGGTCTACCTATGGCGGCTGTACCTAATCCTATGTCATTTTTATTCAAAATATGGTGTTTCTCCCTGTGCTAACTTAAGTCGTGTCCACACATTCATGTTTATGACAATAGCCGCAATTTCCGCAATTTCAACTTCCGAAAAATATTGGGTCATAGCGGAATAATATTTTTGAAAACCAACTTTAACGCCTTCGTTAAGTGCATCGCAATATGCTAAAGCCGATTTTTCTTTTGTGGTAAACAATTCGCTGTTGTACCAAGAAGAAATATTATCTACTTTTTCTTCAGCGATGCCTATTTGCCTAGATGTTTTGGCATGCAGAATAATACAATATCCACATTCATTTTTTTGTGCAACCCGCAAACGCAACAATTGTGCTAGCTTCTTGTCAATCGCCAAATCGGCGGTATACCCAAATGCTTTTGCCATTTGTTTTGCCAAATCGTGAAAAGGTGTGCTGTCTGGATCAAAACGTGTGTTTTTAAATTTTACTTCACTCATATTTTTAAGTTTTACTTGTTGTCCTAACTAAGCTTCTGCCTTAAGAAAACTATCTTCGAATCTTAAGAAATGGCACGTATACCCATTGGGGTTTTTTACCAAATAATCTTGGTGGTAATCTTCTGCCGGCCAGAAGGGCGCAAAAGCTTCTAAAGTGGTTACTACCTTACCCTGCCATTTGTTCGAATCGTCTACTATCTTTATTACTTCTTCGGCAATTGCTTTTTCTTCATCATTTTGAAAGAATATCGCCGAACGATAGCTAGATCCTCTATCATTACCTTGTTGGTCAATCGTGCTCGGATTATGAATTCGGAAGAAGAAATCCAAAATTTCCCTAAAAGATGTTTCCGTGGGATCATAAGTTAATTCGATACCTTCTGCATGACCGGGATGGTTTCTATAGGTAGGATTTTCATTTACCCCACCTTGGTAACCTACTTCTGTGTCTTTGATTCCCGGACGTGTTCTAAAAAGATCTTCCATACCCCAGAAACATCCACCTGCAATATATGCTTTTTTAAAATCGCTCATGTTTTTAAGTTTTTAATTCGTAATTCAGTTTGAATTTTTTGTCCATTTCAACAACATAAAATTACCGTTTATAACAGTCATTACACTTATACAAAACTCCTCTAGATTTATCCATTTTCCTCATTGAGGATAGGTTTTACATGTTTTAAAAAGTCTCTTACTTTGGCTTCTGGCATTTCGCAAGGTTTAAGTAATTCCTTTTTTTTCGTTATGTAATAATTGAGACTTATAAAATCGTTTCCACCAAGTTCTTCGCCATATAGTTTTATGGATTTTCCATCATTGAAAATGGTTTTTGTAATTCCGTATTTTTTGTCTTGAAAGACACCTTCGGAGTAGCCTTCTGGTATTTTTTCGATATTTTTAAAAATGGGATTATTCATTCGTACTCGCCCATCTTTCAGTTCACTGCCTCAATGGCGAATCTCATATTATTGAATTCAAAAGCATCGCCTGCCTTTTTGCCTTCCAAACTTTTATAAATAGGTGCTTGTGTCGAGATTCCGATGAAATCCCTATCGTCTATTTTAAAATGTGGTTTCGAAACAGCCACGATCATACATCGTCCATTTACACTTACTACGGCCCCAGGCTTAACGACATCGGTAGGCGCAAAGGAAATTTTATTGATCGTTTCCAAATGATCTACATGAACGTGGGCCTGTTCATCTAACTGATCCGAAATTTCAATGCTTTGCCTATGATGCGATTGATCGTCGTCATCAATAACCTCATTTTTGTTCAGCAAATTCCCGGTCAGGAATTCTTCGTATTTCATTTCAGCTTCGTCGATATGATGTTTTTCCAAGTTGATCAATACTTGCTTTAATTTGTTCTTGTCCATGATTTTTGATTTAAGTGTTTATTATCTATTTAAGAGCTACAGGATAGCATTGAGCAGCCCACCTTGTGTCTTGCCCAATCGGGTCGTTTGGCGAACCATTTTTCATTTTCCGGTTGCTCATCGTAGGGTTTTTTTAGCAGGTTGAACAATTCATCCACCAATTTATAGTCCCCTTTATCGGCATCGGCTATGGCGAGTTGCGCCATATAATTCCGTAGCACATATTTCGGATTTACAGCATTCATATGACCGGCGCGTTCGGCTTGACTTTTAGTTTCCTTTTTTAGCCGCTCGGCGTATTTTAAAAACCAAGTTGTCCATTTTACTTTTATCTCTCCTTTGATTTCATCGGGTTTGTAAAAGGCTTCCGACACCACCACCAACCCACCAACTTTGTTATCGCCTTTAAAATTTGCAAGTTTTCTGAAGAAAATGGTCATATCGGTCTCCGAAAGTTGCAATACCTTCTCCAAATCCTCGATTAATAATTTATCATCGGAATTCGTTGCAAATAACCCTAGTTTAGATTTCATCATTTCCAGTTGGGAAACCTTCACTTCCTCTTGGTATTCAGTCAAGAGCCTCTGTAAAGGTTCGGTCTCTTCGATTAGCGGATAAAGGGCATTCGCTAATTTCAAAAGATTCCAAAGTATGATTTGTGGCTGTGTGCCATAGCGATAGCGTTTGTTAGCCCTATCGGTGGTATTTGGCGTCCAATTTTGATCGTAATCTTCCAGCCACCCGTATGGGCCGTAATCTATGGTCAATCCTAGGATGGACATATTATCGGTATTCATAACCCCGTGAACAAATCCGACCCGCTGCCAATGAACGACCATCTCCATACTTCTTACCGCGACCTCCTTAAGGAGTTTAAGATAGACCTCTTTTGAGGGCTTTCCCAAGTGCGGGTAATGATGCTTTATCGTATAATCCACTAATACCTTTAAGGTTTTAACATCTTGTTGTGCCGCCAATATTTCATAGTTTCCAAAGCGTAAAAAGGATGGTGCCGTACGACAAACGATCGCCCCTTTTTCAAAATCGGGATTACCATCATACATCACATCTCGCAAGACCGTATCGCCACTTAACATTAACGACAACGCTCTTGTCGTAGGCACTCTCAAATGGTACATGGCCTCGCTACATAAATATTCCCTTATTGAAGATCGTAAAACCGCCAGGCCGTCAGCCGTTCTCGAATAGGGAGTTTCTCCCGCGCCCTTAAGCTGCAATGCCCAGTTTTTGCCTTTGTGTTCTACCTCGGCAAGGTTTATGGCACGGCCATCGCCCAGTTGTCCCGCCCAATTGCCGAACTGGTGCCCGCCATAGCACATCGCATAGGGACTAGTATCGGGCAAAAGCTCGGAACCCGAAAAGACTTTCAAAAAGTCTTGTGATTCGGTCGAACCTTTCAATCCGATGGCATCGGCCATTTCGGGCGAAGCATGTATCAATGAAGGATTCGATGGCATCTTCGGTACTACATATGAAAAACAGGCATTCTTTACCTGTCGCCTTGCATTTTCAAGAATCGGGTCTGCTGGTAGTTGCTCGTTGAATTTATCTTTTATGTTCAGTTTTAAAGTCAAAATATGCTCCTTTCTTTTACGGTATAAATTTATCTTCTTTCATTCAGGTTCCACGTATGGATTATTCCTACTGTTTTATACATTTTGCTCAATTTGAGCATATAATTATAAATCTTCGTTGATGTTCAACAATTCTTGTGCAATGCCTTTTTCGCCGGTTGTAAAAAGGGCGTGAATGAGATTGTTCATGACCCTTTTTACAATATCGACATTGGTCGCAGGCAGGTGTTTTTTATCCGCTAATGAATATGGTACGCTCAATAGCATCGTGTCAAAATCATCAACACCCATCATAATGCCATTGTTAAACGGATCAAGGTAAAATTCGATGTTTTCCATTACGGCACCGTCGATTACGTCTTCATCGGCATTGGCGTAGCTCTCGTTTACAAACCCCAGAATAAAATGTGCCGGGGAATTAATCCCAACCAATGGAATATTAAGTCGTTGTGCAACCAAAAGATAGATTGCGGACAAGCCAATGGGGTTGCTGATCTTATTTTCGATGACCTTATTGATATACGAATTGTTGATCGCAGAATAGTCGCGAATGTTACCGTTAAAACCAAAATCGAACAAAATAACCTGATTGAGAACATGGACTATTTCCACATCTGATTTACCTATTATTTCATCCTTTACGGATGCAACAATGGCGTCTATCGTTCTTTCAATTTCGGCCGTCTTCAACTTTGGATATCCGTATTTCGCAATCAATACAAGACCCGCCAATAAGTCTTCGGAACGGAATTCTTTCCAATCGTTCAGGTCTTTGTTTAATTTGGCAAGTTTTAGTTCGTCAAGAATTTTTGCGATCCGTTCTTTTTGCAAATCATTTTCGCTTTCGTCAAAAGCAGTTTGCAAATGTGTAATACCATCTTCCCCTAAAAAGAGAATGGTCTGATGAATCTCGTTGAAGATGATTTCACTAGGATCTTCCAAAAGGCTTATGAGTGCTTTGATACTAGAGTGATCCATGGTTTTCATACTGTTATCCTTTCTTTTGCTTCTTATTTAATTATTTCTTTCCAATACTCGCTCCGGTTTTTTACCGCTTTTATATAGGAGCAAACGGCTACTGCGGAATACTTTTCCTCCGTCAATTTCTCGAAAGTCTTTTCTACCAAGACCTTTCCGATGCCTTGACCACGAAGATTGTACGGTACTTCGGAATGTACCAAGTACATTTTTCCATCCCTTAGGGTATAGTCAACTCTCGCCAACTCGCCGTTGATATCCAAAGTGAAACGTTGGATTTCTTTGTCGTGTATAATATTTAATCTACTGGGTATTAACTTGTTCATCCATTTGATAATATCCTCTTTATACGGATTCCGGAGTTTCTTTTTTCCAATGGTTATTGTGGGGAAATTCAGTTTTCCATTCTCATAAAGACCACGCAACTCTTCAGCGTGGTCTTCGTTTTCTACTACATCCAAAAATTTATATGGCAGTCCTATTTCATCCAATACCAATTGATAGTAATGTGTTTTATGACATCCATTTTCCCCATATAATTTTATCTCTGGAATGTTTTTTACCATTACTTTACACTTTTTAGCACGTCTATTGTAGCATCCACATTCAAATGAAAATCCGCAAAGACTACATTGTTATTTTGATCTATTAAAATAAACCAAGGGGTGCCGCCCGTTTTGTAATTTGTCATGATATTTGATCTCGATTTTCCATCATCGCCCGCATCGTGTCCAAAAGGGATTTTCAGATCATACTTCTTTTGTGTCTCGACCATCTTTTCATAAGTATTCGCATGATGCCCCTCGAAAACGGTCTGCACGGCCAAAAAGACCACTTTATCATTACCTTCCAAGGCCTTGACCATCTTTTGTAGATTAGGCAGGCCAGCGCTATGACAACCAGGGCACCAACTTTGAAAACAATACAGTACCTTGAACCGACCCTCAAAATCGGATAGTTTAATCGGTTCTGTTTTATTTCCGTTGGCATCGACCCAATCTTTTACATTCAATTCGGGAGCTTTGAATACTTTATTTTCTGTTGCTGTTTTCATTATTTTTCCTTTTAGTTTTTTTCTAACTTTTAATTTTCTCTAATTACCCTCTTTCATGTTTCCAATTGCATCGACTCCGAATTGATGCAATAACGCAATCCGCTGGGTTCGGGGCCATCGGGAAATACGTGCCCCAAATGCCCGTCACAGGTATTGCACATGACCTCGACCCTTACCATACCGAATAGGGTATCCTTTTCGTATTTGATGACATTCTCTTTTATGGGTTGGGTAAAACTTGGCCACCCGGTACCTGATTCAAACTTGATCGTAGAATCGAACAACGGAGTATCACAGCACATACAATTGTATTTTCCTGCTTCATGAATGCTACATAAGGCTCCTGAGTGGGGAGCCTCCGTGCCCTTTTTGCGGGTAATTCTGAATTGTTCAGGTGTTAATAATTCGCGCCATTCGGCTTCGGTTTTTTCTACCCGACAATCTGGTTTCGGGTTGCCGTTTACACTAAAACTGATTACATCTTTCCAAGTTAACATCGCTTTTCCTTTCTTTTGATTTTATAAGGCAAATTTACGGGTCAAACACACAAAATATCTTATGTATTTAACCTTTAAATTTGTATATTTTTCTCAAAAAAGGTTACGACTGTATTTTATATTCTGTGGGAGATAATCCTACCTGGGTCTTAAAGAATTTGGAGAAATGTGAGACCTCGTCAAACCCTAAGGTCAACGCAATTTCATTGATATTCTTATCTGAAAAGTCCAACAGGCGTTTACTTTCCAATATGATACGTTCCGTAATGACCTTTAAAGGTGATTTAGTGTAATATCTTGAAAAGAGGTTGGATAAAGATTTAGGAGTCATATGCAACAAATCGGCATATTCCCCTACTTTGTGCTTTTCTCGAAAATGCATTTCGACCAACAAATTGAATTTGCGAATTGTATCCAATTTCGTTTGGGGCATGTCTTCAACGGGTAATACCTTTCGTGCGATACGTACCGATTTTATGAGCAGGCGTTTTAACAGGACCAACAGCATCTCGCCCTGAATATGGTCCATGGTTTCGAACTCCTCTACAAAAATCTCATACAACAGGCTGAAACTTTTTTGCTCCTTCTCGCTGAGCTCCACGACAATGGGGGAAGAGGATCCCAGAAAAAGAAATCCATTGCAGGATACTTCCGCATCGTGATCCCTTATGCAATAAAACTCCCTGTTGAAAGTGTAAACTACTACATCTTTATTCTCAATATCGAGGTCAAATTGGTTTAAGGGGGTAGCGAAAAGCAGATGGTTTTTCTGTAAAAACACCCGATAACCATCTAAGCCTAATTTTAGGTCATCGTTCATTGCCCAGACTATTTTATACAAATCATCCCTTTCGTTAGGCGATTTGTATTTTAGTTCTGATACATCAGTCAGGTTAAATTGACTGTTATTGTGCCCTTTATAGGTGTATTCCATCTTTTCAATTCAGTTTTCTCGATATATAAGGTAAGCCGATATTTTTTAACTATGATTTAAAGGTATTGAAATTTGACACAAGTGAATTGGATTTTATAAACGAGTGGTTCGAGGCTTAGGTCTTGCAAATTAGAGTTCCTTAAAACGGCTAATATAAGAGACGATTATTCCAGTGGGCAGAATTTTTCTTCAGACGGCTCCAAACGTGGTCTCTTTTAGTAGTTTCGTTAATTCACCTTTTATGGGACACTAAAACGATGAGAATTTTAGAAATCCCATAGATATTGTGTCAGCGTAGTTAGACTCCGTTCAGCACATTGTCGTTCCATTGCATTGCAGGTAAATAGCTTCATTGTATAGGTCTTGGACACAACCCCAAACCCAATACTTTGGGGTTACATTCGCTATAACTGAAATGGGAAAATATTTGAAGTTGTAAGTAATTGAAAATCAATTGTATAAAAAAAAGTTAGCAATTATAAAAATTGCTAACTTATTGATAATCAAGTAGTTAAAAAGTGACCTGGCTGGGGTTTGAACCTATGGCTCTTAGCCCAGTGAGAGTCGATACCCTGCTAATTTTCACATCTCGTGTTGACGATTTGTGAACTCAATTATGATAGAAATTATGTCAAAGTAACTTTCGTTATGTAAATATATTGATTTTGGAATGATAGTATTGTTCAGTAATAAATTAAAGGAGCTAAAACTTACTCATATTACTTGACTTCCAGTTAATAATTGGGTGATAGAAATTCGATAGAGTTTAAACTACACATCTATGTATCTTTTATAACTATATCATTGCTTATGCCTCAGCTGACTTAGATCATTGCGCGTCAATACCCCCTATACTGCCTTAGTCCCAGTTTTTAACAACAACCTTAACAATCCACTCATAAAAAAAGGTAACATAAATAAGTCTAACTCTCAAAAATCGTTTGTCATGAATAATAGACTCTACTTAGTTCTTTTCCTGTCATTTTTTCTTATTAATTGTAATAAAGACGATTCAGTGATAGTTAAAGACGATTCAGTGATAGATATTGAAAGGCAAATGGTTGTGAATAAAACCATTTCTTCAGAAGGGGGCCGATTGGCATTAAGTAATATTAATGGAGATTCAGTTATTCTGGAAATACCCCAAGGTGCATTATCCGAGGAGGTTAGCATAACAATGAAAATTTTAGATAACCCACCCGAGAACCCCATTTCAAACATTGTTTTCCCAGGAGTTGACTTTGAACCTCATAATCTATTTTTTAATAAGCCCGCTCAGATTAAGCTCAAATTTGCAGAAAATATTGATCAAGCAGAGACTATATCAATATTTAATATTTTAGAAAATAATGAGATTAGATTAAAACAAACTAACAAAATATCAAATTCACAAATAAATGCAGAAATTATACATTTTAGTTCTTATTCCGCTGGTAAACTCACACAAGATGAACTAGATACTCTAGTCTCTGAAATTTTAAATGGTCAAGGGGATCCAAATGCATTAGGGGTTTCAGATATGCTTGGAGATGTATTCCATCTACTGGCTGTTGCTGATATGGCTGATGTTTTAGGGAACACTGATATAGCAAATAATCTTAGAGATTCTGCAATGGGATTGCTGGAACATTACTTATACGTTATATTAGGTCAAACTCCATCGGATCCATGTGGGGAATTTGAAACAATTCTTAATTTCTTTTCCGCGGTGGTGGAGGATTATTTGGGAAGTTCCGAAGCATTGAACTCCCTAAATTTAGAAATAATGGAATTAGACGAACAATGTGAAACCGACGGGCCTTTTAATATTTGTAAATATATTGACCACATTGAATTATCATTGGAGGCCCTGTCCCTTGGTGGGGGCGAAACACATCAATTAACCCTTTCGGCATACAATAGTGACGGGGAATTATTAGAAGAATATAGTCTTGACGAAGAATGGGAGAGTGATGATCCATCCATAGTCACATTACAAAACGGTCTCGTTACAGCAATAGATCAATGTGGCTCAACAGAAATAACTGTCTCAGTATGTGGTCAAACCGCCAGTTGTACTGTTGAGGTAAGTCCCGATTGCGCAACACAACCACTTCAGATGTGTTGCGATTCAGAATGGGAGGGATCTTTTAGTTTTAGAACAACCGGCAAAATAGGGTATAAAAGTGAATGTGAAAGCAATGATTATTGGGGCTTTCAATACTATAATGACTATGATATTGAAGTTAACTTAAAGTTTGAGACTGTTACTAACGGGGATGTCTCATATTTTCAGGCCACTGCATTTTTTAATACTGAACTTAATGGTGAAAATCTTTCCTGTGCACGAAGGACAGATGAATTACCAGAATATTATCAGATATCGACTCCTTTTAGTTATAGCGGTTATGAGGAATATGGGATATGGGTAGATCCGTCACTCACTGACTTTCACGTTTCCTTTAATAATACTAATTGTGGAGAAGGTGGAACTTGCTTACTTGGAGGTGCGGATCATGTTCAATCAATTATTGGACAAATAGATGGAAATGGATGTACATTGACTATTTTGTATTATGATGTAATACGTGAGAGTATTGATGATGAATACACATATCATGAAAAGCAGGTTCCGCTTGCTCGGGTTAATTAGTAGTATATATTTCGATATAAAAAAGGGATATTGGTATCCCGCGCGCCATAGAAAGAAAGACCGTCAAATCCTGGCGGTCTTTTTTTTAATAAATATGAACCGGGCAATGTTCATAATTTTATACTTTTTATAAATTGTTTTCTTAAGGTTTGCACAAAGGTTTACCTTTTTTGAGTTCTTTCTATTGGTCTAATTACATGTTAAAGCATAATTGGTATGATCATCTTTATTCCAATCTGATGGAACACTGCTTAATTGAGTTTCATTAACCTGAATACAATTAAGGGTATAGTTATATTCGCAATCTAAACTTAACAGCGCATTATTCTGACTAACATCTAATCTTGTAAGGTAGTTGTCATTGAGTCTTAAATCTAACAAAGCAGTATTTTTACTGACGTCTAAACTTGTAAGGTAGTTGTCATTGAGCCTTAAATCTAACAAAGCAGTATTTTTACTGACGTCTAAACTAATGAGTTCGTTGCGATCGCAACCTAGAAATTCCAATCCAGTATTCTGACTGACATCTAAACTAGTGAGCTCATTATTATGACAATCTAATTCTAGTAAGCTAGTATTCTTACTGACATCTAAACTAGTGAGCTCATTATTATGACAATATAATCCTAGTAAGCTAGTATTCTTACTGATATTTAAACTAGTGAGTTTATTAAAACTGGGTTCTAGATGTTCCAAAGCGGTGTTCTGACTGACATCTAAACTAGTCAATTGATTTGAAAAGCACCCCAGATTTACTAATTCTATATTCTGACTGAGGTCTAAACTGGTAATCTGGTTTTCAGAACAAAATAAATTGGTCATGGCAATATTCTGACTGACGTCTAAATTGGTGAGTTTATTGCTACTGCAACTTAGATATGTTAATTTAGTGTTTTTACTTAAATCTAAAGTAGTGAGTTCCATGTTAGAGCATTTCAGTTTTTCTAAATCAGTATTTTGACTAACATCTAAACTTGTGAGTTTGTTTCCGGCACAATACAAATAGTTTAAATTAGTATTCTGACTGACGTCTAAATAGGTGAGTTTGTTTTCCCAGCATATTAATTCGTTTAGAGCTTCAAAATTTTCTATTCCTGTTAAATCTGAAATCTCCGTTTCATTTAAAGAAATTGAGGTAATATCAACAATATTTGAAGTTAAAACATAATCATCCATTTCATCGTCATACCCCAAATCAATTAAAGCCTGTTCAAAAATATCATCTGGAACATAAGTGTATTTTTCGCTGTGGGAACATCCATTATTATCTACTGTTTCTCCAGCTGGTGTATTTAGACAGATATCAACATCATCTATAACACCATCACCGTCTGCATCTTTTTTCCCAAAAACTGCTGTTATACTTTTACTCGATTGCATTACTACACTTATTGGATTACTTGTGCCATTTGCATCACCTGACCAATTCTTGAAAATATATTCATTTGACGGTGTTGCTTTTAACGAAACAGATTCACCTTCATTAAACATGCCAGACGATGGAGATACAGTACCTCCTTCAACTGGAGTAACTTGAACAGATATTGAATATTGAATTATTGGGTCGTCTTTAGAACAGGCAACCACAAGAAAAAATAATAGAACAACTATTTTTTTCATGACCTATAATTTTGATTGTGTTAAACGTTGTATTTCTGTTTTTGCACTGCTTATGTGGTGTGTTTTTTAAGGTTATCATTTCCAGATATGAATAACTAGATTTGACAGTAACAGGGCCAAAAATATTAATAGCGATTCATCCTAAGCCCTTCAGATGGCCACCATATTTCATCTATAGCGTAATCAATATAATTCTCAATATGATAATGTAAAGCTTGACCACCTGCATTAAACGAATATCCATTTGAATTACTTGAAGTTAGGCTATAGCTTTCGGTAGTCCATGATGAAAATGAACCTAAGGGAGGAGCGCTTCGATATCTAAATGTACCGTTATTATAGAACTCCATTTCCCATGTAGTATTATTTCCGCTGTAACCGCGCCAAGTAGACGGACTCCCGATAGAACCAGCCCAAATAGAGCTAACAATAACCCCAGGCCAAGGATCAGGAACATTAATAACATCTGTAACATTCCAATCTGTTTCTTTAAGGTCAATCCATGTATCGTGATAACTTGACCAATAGCTTGTTCTTATTCTGATTTGGCTGTTTTGAGGTACATTAGTCAATATATCATATTCTTGCGCTGGAATCGGCCCATAACTTTCTGACCAATTAATTCCATTTGTTGATGTTCTTATTTCACTTACAGGAAAATTGATATAGTTATTAATCCTGACATCTGAGCTAGGAACGGTTATAGTAACTAATATAACTTCACTATAGGGTGAATAACCACCCGCACCAATTGTTGTCAAATAAACTCGTGCACGATAATAATAGGTCCCGGGATTTCTAGTTAAATCCACTTCATAAACAGGACTAGGTATCCCATAAGAGGACTGAATTAATTGAAAACCTGAAGTTAGTGAAAAAGTAGATTCTTCCAATTCGTATTTGCCGGACGGTACTACACCTGGTAGAGATGGCCATGAATAAGTCATTGTTACAGTGAAAGAACCGTTTGATGTTGATGGTGCAGAAATTGTAGGAGCACTGATAAGTTGGACAATAGTTGTAAATTCTACTTGGTTGCCATAAGCGGTACCGGCGCTATTTGTCGCATAAGCTCGCACATAATAGGTTGCTGATGGCGATAAATCTGTAAGCTCACTGGTAAAAGATCCAGTGCCGGAACCATCTGTTGTTTTAGAATCGGCAACTGTTGGGTTTTCAGAGGTACTCCAACATACTCCACGGGCCGTAATTTGGTCACCTCCATCATCTGTGACGTTTCCTCCAGATGTTGCCGAATTATCAGTGATATTGCTAGCATCAACAGTGATTACGCTAGCAGAACCAGCAATAGTTGTAAATACTACTTGATTGCCATAAGCAGTACCCACATTATTGGTCACATAGGCTCGCACATAATAGGTTGCAAATGGTGATAAATCTGTAAGCTCACTGGTAAATGATCCAGTGCCAGAACCATCTGTTGTTTTAGAATCGGCAACTGTTGGGTTTTCAGATGTACTCCAACATACTCCGCGGGCAGTAATTTGGTCTCCTCCGTCATCAGTGATGTTCCCTCCACTTGTCGCTGAATTTTCAGTAACATTGTTAACATCAGTAGTGATTACGCTAGCAGAACCAGCAATAGTGGTAAATTCAACCTGGTTACCATAAGCAGTACCCTCACTATTGGTCGCATAGGCTATAACATAATAGGTTGTTGAAGGCGATAAATTTGAAAGGTCGCTGGTAAACGATCCCTTGCCAGTGCCATTTGTGGTTTTAGAATCAGTGACTGTTGGGTTTTTAGATGTACTCCAACATACTCCGCGGGCCGTAATAGAGGCACCACCGTCATCTGTAACATTTCCTCCGGTTGTTGCCGAATTTTCAGTAATACTACTAGCATTAACTGTTGTAACAGTACCCTCAGTATTAACAGAAGTTATGGGCTGTAGTTCTTCACTTACACTGTCCTTTTGACAAGAATTAATAATACTTCCCACTGCCAAAAAGAAACAAAGAAGATAAAATATGGTTTTTCTTTTCATCTTGACCAATATTTTCGTTAGATTTTAGATATATAACTCATTCAAATAATTTAATAGTTGGTTTTTTATTATTACTTGAACATATTAAACCAACTTGAAATTAAAGTTAGAATTTGTTTTTCACTTTGTCAATGATATTGCTCATTCTAAAGGAGTTAACTTGATATTTATGGTGATTATAAATCCCATATTTCAAAAGAAAACAAAAGTTTTGAAGCTGATTTGCATCGTACACCTGACAACTCTTTTTTAAAACTAATATTCACTTTCTACTCATAGAAAGAATCGGCTTTACGTCTTATGTATTTCAACAAGATCCCATGATTTTCTTGGTCAATCAAAAAGAACAAAATATTTGTACTGCCAAAAATCATAAAAATTTAAGTTTCTTTCGTAAGCAGAGGATGTTAACAAATAATAATAGCGATTCTTATAAGTCCATCCTTTGGATTTTAATGAATCCTCCAAACTTAGAGATTCCCATTTATGATTATCAATAGTATCTGGATGAAACTTTAAGAAATATTCATCATAATTATAGTTTGGATCAGCCACCAAATTGTATTCATTATCAAAGGGCAATTGATTAAAATTAAATTTTAATTTGGGCAGGCTATTTCCTTCATACGTGAAATTAGGCGCGCAATCCAGTGTTACTAATTGGGTTCCTAAAAAATACAAAAAGTACCCTCCAAACTTAGACCTATAATAAATCCTCTGAAGTTCAGCTTGTAGAGGTTTATCATCTGCTCCAAAAACCTGAACCAACAATTCCTTTTCTTCAGCCTCAAGTCTCCTTATTTTATCCTTTTTCCTTCCGCCTCCATATTCAAGCACAGGCACAAAAAGGACAGTAAAATCCGTAGGATTAAAATTTACTTGCTTAAAATATTCATCCAATTCTAACGAGGCCAAATCTTCCAAAGGATTAAGATTTACTAGCTTAAAATTTTTATCATTCAATTCTAATGAGGCTAAATCTTCTAATAGCTGGTCGATAAAAAGCTTTAAAATTGGTCTTCTCTTCCATATCATGGATTTAACTTCATAATAATATTTCTTATTCCAAATTACTATAGAATCCATGCTTTGGAGTTCTACAATTGCACAAAAATTCATATACCCCTTTCCATAAGCGGACGATGAGTTCCAAAACAATAGATGGGTATTGAAGAGGAAGTCCGTATTTGATGAATAGTTGGCTTTTTTACTAAAAATACCAGAATCTGAAATATTATTTCGTATTGTCTTACTTAGGCTTTTTATGTCCTCTTCACTATTCGCGGTCCAGAAAAAAATAGATCTAAGTTTTGTATTTGTTAAATGATGGTCAAAGAATAAAGCCTCATCAACAATTACATCATTAACCTGAATAGACTTATTGAAGGTGGTTGAAGTCTTAAAATTCGATTCATAATTTGGTAGACTTTGATACATTGGCTTTTGCGCATTGAAGTATTGAGTCGACAGAGATAGTGCCATCAAAATCACCAGTATTTTCATGGTTATTTTTCGGAATTGGTTTTTGTGAAAATAAACCCTTGTTTCATGACTGGCAATGATGTACATCAGTCTTTTCAAAACTTGCGGTAAAATGATCGGTGAGCTTAACGATGGTCATGTTAATCTAATTCAATACGGGAATGATGGTGCCATTTTATGCACTAAGGAAACCAAATGATATCAAATTAAATACCTGATAGCCATTCAAGAGGTAAATGACAATCTTGAAGGTTTAATAGCTATTGAATCAGAGCTACCCGCTGAATATAATCTAATATTCTCCGATAGGGGAGGAAATAATGAGCCTTCTGCGTTTATTTATGACAGCGCTTTTATAAACCAATTAGAACTTTTAGGAGAAGTTGCCGTACCTTCTAAAGACCATCACTATTAAACTGAAAGGAGTTAACCAAAAGGTTACTGGATTCGGAAGAAATCCTTATATGTACTCATTTCAATGGAAGACCACCTTATTTGGTTTTGTATAGAGGCGAAACGACCAGAACAATAGGCTTTAAACCTATAAATACTGAAGTTTTTATAGACCTCCTAATTTTATGCTCACCGAATAGGTGACTTTGAGGTATTAGTCCACTCAGCAAATTCCCACTTCATTGCGTTACCCTACATTACAGGCAAAGAGCTTCATAGTATAGGTCTTGGACACAACCCCAAACCCAGTTCTTTGGGGTTACGTCCACTATAACTGAAATGGGGAAATATTAAAAGCTGTAAGTAATTGAAAATCAATTGTATGAAAAAAGTTAGCAATTATAAAAATTGCTAACTCATTGATAATCAAGTACTTAAAAAGTGACCTGGCTGGGGTTTGAACCTATGGCTCTTAGCCCAATGAGAGTCGATACTTTGCTAATCAGCACAATCGATGTTGACGATTTGTGAACTCAATTATGATAGAAATTATGTCAAATTGACTTTCGTAATGCAAATGTAAGGGTTTCGAAATGAAAGTGGTTTTGATAAGCTAATAGCAAACATCAAAAAATTACGAACAGATTTAGGGTATGAATACTTGAATTTGATTATAAAATGTTTTACTGATTAATTCTAGGAAAATGTCAAATCCTTTCATTTATGATAATTGTCATAAGTATTCCATTTTTACAACTATATCTTAGTTCTTCTAAGTAGGATATCATAAATAACTATATCCAATTGTTGGGCAAAAGCCGAAAAAAAACTGAGCATGCCAAAAGCAAATACAATAAGAGAAAATAGCGGTTCGGTTGACACCAAATCACTGGCGGACATCATAAAACGAAATGACTTCGTTGACCTTGACCAAGCTCTCAATGAAAAAATTGACACCGAGATAGAAAAGGTAAAATCGAATAAGAGCATTACTGACACTCAGGCAAAGGAATTAATCAGACAATGGAGAAAAAAGAACCCGCTTTTCAGTAACGACTTAGACGTTAAAAACCTTCACATTTCCATTGACAACAAGCAAGCCCTTTATATTGAGAGCCAGTATCATTACGAGAGCAGGAAAATAGTCACCAAACAAGAGCCAGTAAGTAAACAAAACTTTGGAAACACATTAGAAAACCTTTGGGACAAACCTGCGCAAAACGAGTTTCAGGAAACAACGACAAGTTGGAGAAGAGGCGGAAGCGGACAAGTATCTGATTGCGGCACATGCAACACGACTGGTAAGACAACTTGCGAAAAATGCCAAGGACAAGGAGAAGTTGCACACAAATGCCCTAATTGTAAAGGCAAAGGTATTATTGCCTTACCAAACATTACAATTGGGAAAGCTGGGAAAGCTGGTGCAGCAGTCACAAAGAGAACCGAACAATGCCTAAAATGTCAAGCAAGCGGTTTCATCAAACTAAAATGCGATACGTGCATTGGGAAAGGTGAAGTAACCTGTAATCAATGTGCAGGAAAAGGAGAGATTTTCAAATATGAATTGATTGAAACTACATCATCGGTATTAAGCAACAATATCATTCTATCGCCATTTGAAAAAGCGAAAGATAAGTGGATAACCAAATCAAAAGCCGATTTTCAAATTACCTACCAAGATCTAATCAGCGGACAGAATGAAGAAAAACTAAAACCGCTAAAACCTACGGACGAAGGAAAATACTTGCTTGAACGCTACAATGTAAATGTTTTGCCAATCGCCTGTGTTTCGTTCAAGTTCAAGGGAAAAAAAAGGGAATTATTCATCGCTGACAATGAAATAAAAGCAGAAGAGACCGCTTACCTCCTTGATAAGAAAAAGACTGGAATCTTAATTGGGGTTTTTACAGTCGCCCTTATTGTCCTTGGCATTTTTGGTTATAACTGGAATCAAAACTACAAAACCGATAAAGCGCTTGATACTAACCAAAGCAGCGTTTTGTCTGCCCAATGTGCAATCGAACAAGCGAACAGTAACAATATAACAGAAGCGAAAAAATGTCTGGACAAAATTGAAGGAAACTCAACCGACTTGGAACAATCGACAAAAGACCGTATAAGCCAAGCAGTAATTTCATTCTTGTCCAAGTCAGTTGAAAACAATGATTTCGGACAAGTTCAATACGTTCATGAAAAGTTTTACAAGCTCGACTATCTCCCTCAATCTACCAAAGAAACCATTGAGGACTTGTCAATCGTAGCAGACATTTCTCAACATTACCAACTTGTTTCAGCTGCCTATGATTTAGCTAAAGCACCAACGGACAACGACTATCAAAACGTTAAGAACTGGGAAAATGTTTTGAAATTAGAAACAGGAACATTGAGACGCCTTAATTCGGAATTTCATAACAAAGAACTCGTTGCAGGACTGAATAAAGCCCAGTTCATTGACCTTGTTAAAACATCAGTCACTGGCTACAACGATTACATTATCAAGGACTATAAGAAATTTGGCTCAAGAGAGGGAGAACTCAAAACCTTTCTGGACTTAATTGAGCAAGTTGAAGGTTCTTCAGAATTGCACTTTTCAGAAATTAAAGAAAAGTTACTTGAAGCAATTGAAAAACATAAAACTCAATGGAACTAACTGATGAATGTTTGGCGTATAAATCTTAAACCCGGAGCTGCTTCTGGAATTGACCCGAGACAATTGTGTTTGCAAAAAGGAATTGTTGGTGTAGGCTGGCAAATTGATTACGATAACGAACCAGTTTCTTGGGAAATATATAAAACCGAAGCCACTAAAATATATAAGGATAATGGTGACAAGAGTTGGTGGCCTGCTCTCAATGCAGTCCGCAACCGCATCAAACAAGACGATTTAATCTGGACAAGAGATTGGCAGGGCATTTACTATGTTGGTCGCATATTAAGCGATTGGTATTATGATACTTCCAAGGATTGTGAGCAAGCTGACATGATTAACGTACGCAAATGTAATTGGCAAAAAATTGGCACAATTGAAGCCGTTCCCGGTAAAATCGTAAATAGCTTTATTCCTGCACGAACAGTACAAAAAGTAAAGGGTGACACAATCGAATTATTTTCAAAGTTCGTTTACAACAAAGCGTCAAGCGATAACATTTATAAAATTATACTTCCTGAAAGTGCCAATATCTTCTCATTATTATCCTCTGACGATTGTGAAGACATTTTGGGCCTGTATTTACAAGTAAAAGAGAACTATCTAATTATTCCAAGCTCTTGTAAACCCGACACTATGAATTACGAATACGAATTACGACACAAAATCACAGGAGAAAAGGCAGTAGTGCAAGTAAAAAACGGTAAGGTGGATTTACACACGGACGACTACTCCAACATTAACTCAAATGTTTTCCTGCTTACAACAAAAGGAAAATATTTAGGCGAACGACAAGAGAACATTCATTTCGTTGACCCAACAAAAATGGAGAGTTTCGTTTATAATAACATTGACATTATGCCTGATAAAATTCAAAACTGGATAGAGATATTGGCAGAAATTAAGAAAGAAAATAAGGCCAGTGCCCAAAAAAGCCTATAAGCAATAGCGCCCTAAGGGGCGCTACTATACATAGCTAGATCGTTGGTGGTAATTATGCCCCGTCCTGAATAAAGGCTACATAATACTAAACAGTTATGTATAAAAATGACAGAGTAACCAGAACGAAGAGCTACATTCCCATACAAATATTGAAGATGAAGTTCGCTTAAAGGATAACTAGAGTATCATATTACTTTATAGCATTTAATATATATTAAGACAAGAATAACACCTTAATCATTTGAAGATGGAACATAAAATTTCTGTAAAACGGATACTTATCGATATTCTTTGTATAAAAGATCAGGTATTTAAAAGATATAAGAGCAACAACGACTTTAAAGATTTGCTGGGGTTCTTAATGGCTAAGGATTATTATAATGATGATGATGCACCTTGGCCAACCCTTAAGCAGATAGAAAAAGAAACAGGCTTGGGCACCTACCAACTTAGAAAACAATTAGAAACCATATATCACGACTTATTTGAAAATCCATTGGATTTTAAACAGGTAGTTGTCAATTTCAATATAGAATATAATAAGATCTATGCCAGTTTTGAATGTGCCAAACTATCATACATACCAAGAATAGGTGAAAATATACGGTTGCCATTTTTAAAAGCAAAAATGGGCATTGACTTTTTCTATGTATCGGATATCAATCAAACTTTCATGGAAACTACACAATATATCGATATTAACCTCAAGGGCGGTTTTTTTAATGCTTATTGGTATTATAGAAAGCATAAGGCTTTAGAAACTGGAGAAATTGGTCGGGGAGAACAATTTAAATTATATGAGTTTGAAATGAAGGAACGACTAGGATTAAGGTTTTAATTATTCACTATATCTAAGGTTTCCTATTGCTTGAGTTGAATGTTAACTTCCTTGAACAGAAAGCCATACCGATTATGTCGTTAAATTAAGTTCAGCACATTGCCGTTCCATTGTATTCCAGGCAAAGAGCTTCACTACTCAGGTCTTGGATACAACCCCAAACCCAATACTTTTGGGGTTATATCCGCTGTAACTAAAAGCGAAAAATAATAAAAGATGTAAGTAATTGAAAATCAATTGTATAAAAAAAGTCAGCAATTATAAAAATTGCTAACTTATTGATAATCAAGTAGTTAAAAAGTGACCTGGCTGGGGCTCGAACCTTCTTCGCTCATCCCAGTCAGAGTCGGGTACTTGCTAAAATTCACTTCTCGTGTTGACGATTTGTGAACTTTTATGATATAAATTATGTCAAAGTAACTTTCGTTCCGCAAATATAATTGTTTTGAAAACTTAATATTATTTGGCAGCAAATTATTTCAATCAAAATAACGCAACGTATTAGAATTCTAGCGTCCCATAAAAGGTTCATTTTATGAAACTATCTATATCAAAGGAAATATCGCTTATACAAAATTCACCTGCTTTCATTAAATATCTTGTCCAAAGGTCAGCAGATTACTGTCCGGGTCAAGAATCGAAAATTCTCTTTGTCCCCATGGTTTGGTCTGTAAATGACCATTTGGGTGTATGACGGCGTTATTGTCGAGCAACGATTGATGAACTTGGTCTATATCGTTGGTTCTGATATAGACCTGCCTATAGTTTTCTTTGGAATCCAATTCTTTAAACTCGAAAAAATGAATCTGGACATTATCTTTTTCAACCATCAGATATCCATCGAAATCGGCACTGCCAAATTCCTGAAAACCTAATCTATTGAGATAGAAATACTTGGTTAATTCCTTATTCCGCATGGGCAATTTTGGGTTGATGGCTGTGAGCATATGTTTTGATTTAATTGATAACGTTTGTTTATTACCCTCCAAAATTGGCACTAATTCTCGAAATTTAAATCATCATAATCATAAAATTATTGCCGTGAACCTACTTAAGGTTTCAGGCGTAAACCCCAAATAGAATGCAATTTGCCTTAATTGGAATCGGAAATCCAATCAGGGGGTTTCATAAAAGTTCCATAAAACGGCCGATTGAAAGAACCCATAGATGAGATTATCAAAGTCTTAAAAAACGTTGGATTTTCGGATCTGAGAGTCAGCCAAAATGGACCCAAGTACTGTACAGCAAAAAGTATTCGTTCCAGAATCCAATTCGGCAAACCTTCAGACAGAAAAAGGTTCTATCTGAGTTCCTAGGTCTTGATGAGTCATCTGTGCACACGGTTGTCTATTTCGTCGGAGATTGTAAGTTCAAGACTCCACTTCCAGCTAATGTTATGAAATCAGGACTAAGGCGATACATAAAGCGCTTCACAAATCGCATTCTTTCAACCGAAGAGGTCAATCGCGTGACTGAAACACTCGCACAGCACCTATCTGAACCTCCCCTAACTAGAAGAGGTCATGTGCGTTCTTTGCGTAAACGACACGCATCAACGACGATTTGCCCAAATTGTGGCAGTTATCTTGTTGAGAGAACAGCCAAGAAAGGCCCCAATGCTGGTTCGAAGTTTCTGGGATGTGAAAGCTACCCAAGATATCGATTTACCAAGAACGCAAGACAAGGCCCCCACATTCGATAGAGTCACAGAAATAGTAGTAGTTGGTCTTTGTTAACCTATGATAGAGTAGGAGATTCGCAGTTATTAGTTGCAAAAGTTATTAGTCTTTCGTTATTTTTTTTGGGATAAGTAATATTCATTGTATTTAGTAATGATTTTGACTCCTTCACTAAGAGTGATCGAATGATTGTTTCGTTGCGTAAAACAATGAGTTTTTGATGTAAGAATTCCATTTAGCCCTTTAAAAAGAGAGGTTTTGCTTGGTTTTCAGCGAAATTTTGTTTATACTAAGTATAAGGAATTTGATTCGAAATCACATTAAAAGTCTTCTAAGTCAGGATAATTGACTTTACATCATTCAAGAGGGAATTAATCCCTCAACTACTATATGTTTTTACGGAAAAATTAAGCAGCTAATTGCATGGTGCTTGAAAGAACGCCTCAAACAAACAGACTGCACAAACAGACTGCACACTAAAATTACTAACAGATAAAATATAAATTAATCATGGAAAAAACAATGAATAAAAAAACGAAAAACTCTATAAAATCTAAATCTAAAAAAGCTTATAAGAAACTTGGCTTTACATTTTTGGAAACAGCCGAAATTGTGGTGGCCTTAAACCAGTTGCTCGCCAATTATCAGGTACATTATCACAAGTTGAGAAGTTTTCATTGGAATGTTGAAGGTCCCGATTTTTTTGAATTACACGAGACCTTTGGGCAAGACTATAATACCACCGAGAGGAACATCGACGAAATTGCAGAAAGAATCCGAGTGTTTGGCGTAAAACCCGGGTTAAGTATTAAAGATAACTCAGAGCTCTCGGAAATTAAAGAGACGAAAATATCGATTTCCGCACTGGAAATGGTAAGGGAAGTGCTTAAAGACTTTGAAATCCTGCACGACAAAATGCTAGATGTTCTCAATGCAGCACTGGAAACCGGAGACAACGCCACAGAACAAATGATTTCTGAATTTATGAGGGAATTGGAGAAGAGAAACTGGATGTACACCTCCTGGTGTAAGTAGCTTTGGTCTTTATAAGATAATAAGAAAGAAAAAACACCAATAGAAATGACATTTCCTATGGAAAAATACATCAAAGTACCAGGGAATATAATCTGGAGTCGGAAACCAGAAAGGAAAAAGGAATCCCGATAATTATTCCCTGATGGATATAAAACATATTACAAAGGCATCTTTAAAAAGATATCTATATTAAATAAAAGAAGATGAATTTTATTCAGAGCGTATAACTAAAATTAAAATTTCCAACTAAAAAGTAGGAACCAAAAAGGAGAATAGAATGATGACAATTCAAATAAATACCGACAACACCTTGAATGGTGGTAAGCAGCAGCAAGATTTTTTTAAGTCTCAGGTTACAGAATCATTAAAAAGATACCAATCTCATATTACGAGAATTGAGGTTCATCTAAAAGACGAAAATGGGAAAAAGGACGGGTTGAATGATGTGTCCTGTGTGTTAGAAGCCCGACTTGAAGGTAGGCAACCGATTGCTGTTACATATCAAGCAGACACTGCTGAGCTTGCAGTATCAGGTGCTATTGAAAAAATAAAAACCGCTATAGGTAGCATTTTGGGAAAAATACAAAATCATTAATATTTATAAAAATGGAAACAAATAACAACTTGGGTATTTGGATGGATCATTCAACTGCAAATTTGATTGATATAAACTCTAATAATAGTCATTCTATAAACTCAGAATTCACTTTTAATACAAAAGAAGAAGCTTTGAGTAGAAGCGAAAGTCTTATGCATAACAAAAGGCAGCAAATGCATAAAGCCTATTACAAAGAAATTGCAGATGTCATTTTAAAATATAACAATGTTCTTTTATTTGGCCCAACAAATGCAAAAAAAGAACTACACAATTACTTGAATAAGGATTTACATTTTAAGGATATAAATATTGATATCGAATCAGCTGATAAGATGACGTATAATGAAAAAGATGCTTTTGTGGAAAATCATTTTAAAAAGTAGTCCTTTACAACTTCTCTTGAATTATAATCGTTGGCGGACGTACTTTCTTTGAAACTATTCCCGCCGATATTCTCACTATGATTCTAATTGGAGGCGCGCTTTACCTTTTGGGCGTTATCTTCTACTTATGGGAGAAATATCCTTACAACCACGCTGTCTGGCATTTTTTTGTGCTCGCTGCTGCTGTTTGTCATTACGTAGCCATTTTATTGGCAGTCGCTGCGAATAGTTGAGGCTTTTTTAAGCCCTTATTTTGATTAATGAAACTCTAGTGGCCAACTTAATGCCTGATTGCTAGAAAGTAACTATCTAAGAGTAATTTTAACCTTACGCTTTGCTGATTTCATTACGCTGCAATTCGTTTCAATAAAAAAAATCATGTCCAAAAACGTATCAGATTATTTAGTAGAAATGCTCGTAGAAGCAGGTGTAAAACGCATTTACGCAATTACTGGCGATAGTTT
>RCMY010000779.1_pt1 | contig 30382 bp, 26 predicted proteins | sample 2041341 | NCBI WGS metagenome assembly RCMY01 (sample SAMN09708234, study PRJNA481090) | Marine sediment metagenome, whole genome shotgun sequencing project. | reverse complement strand
CTCATTGCGGAAGCCAAATGCTCGCCAGGACCGGAAATTGACAAGGCCATAAAGCGCGGCAAAATTGCTTTGCGAAAATCGGTATCGAAATTCCGTAAAGATCCTCAGCTACGCTGTGAAATGGCGCATGTCACCAAGGGTGGAGCTCTGGTCATGAACGGCTCTGCCAATACAATCTGATCCCATTTCACTTACATCAACCCCCGCAAAACGGGCGGCATCTCAGGATGACCGCCCGTTTTGCATTTCAGGAACAATATTATGACACTCGAAATCCACCCGGAACGCGTTATCGTCTTCTCGGTCGTCTACCATTTGCTAGCCAGTATCTCGTCGCGGTTCGCCGAGGCGGCATAGATAGCAAAGTTGAACTGGGCGGTTTGGAGACTTTTTTCCAGACCGCCCCGTCAATACGCATGTTTGAAATTTCGGGCCGGTAAAATTGAACCTCCGCGCGCGATCGGGTGCCCAGCGGCGTCTATCTTGTCCTCAAGCCCCGGACCGGCCCATTCGCCAAGAGCCTATGTCGCAGCTGTTGCAGCAGATACTGATTTTACTCGCGCTTTCCGTGGCGCACGAAGTTTTGCGGGAAGCAACGAAATAGGGAAGGGGTCCAGATGCTTTGTTACTTCCGGTATCGATGCCACGGCATTACGCAACAGTGATAAATGCGCTTTCGAATACCGCCCTTCAGTTTCCCCTGCCAGAGAATGACCAGCAAAATCTGCTCTGATTTCGGGTGATATTCCAGCACCTTTCATTAAATTTATTGCGGTGTGGCGGAACGAGTGCATACCTTGGCCCTTCTCGAGAAAAGCGAGGTCAGCGGCAATTTTGGTCCAAATGCGTTTGTAATAGGCATCGCCCATCTTTCCTTTGCCGCTCTCGGAACCAAGCTCCGGAAATAGGCTCTTTTCTCCCGTTTCGCTAAGCGCCGTCACATAGTCGATCAGCCCCAGACGCCGCAATTCTTCCGCGACCGGAACTTTGCGTTCCGAGCTGATCGTCTTCAATCGTCGCATGTCATTAGGGCAAATGTTAAATAACCAATGACCGTCTTCGAATTTCACATCATCGACGCTCAGGCCGCAAATTTCGTCGCGGCGCATCCCCGAATACCACGCGATCAAGGGCACGTAATACCATGCATCGTGGACGAGAAGATCCCCTCGCTGCATCCGGCGGGCATGAGATTTTGAGCCGGACCATGGAGGGAGATTGAAAATCTCCCTCCCTTGCTCAACGGTATAGGGTGATCGCAGGTCACGTTGGTTGCGTTTGTCGTTCATTATAAATGCTCCATAGTCCAGTTCTGCCAAAGGCTGGTGCTTGTGAAACCAATTAGTAAGCTGGCGCAGGAAGCCCCAATGGCGGTTGGTCGTAACGACTCCCAACCCAAGGTTTTTCTTAGAAATATGCTTGGCCGGCTTTTTGTTTTCGTCTGCGGCTGGTCCTTTTCGGTTTGCTTTTTCAGCCATCTTTTTTTCACCAGCAATAATTCTGGCTTCGGTTTCGTCGATAATTTGCCAGATGGTCATATTGCGATGCTCGGGGGATTTCCGAAAGGAGGGTCCGTGAAGCTTTTCGAAACACTGGTCGAGCTTGACTAGATCGTCATGCGTCACGGTCGCCAGCGCCCGCCCGTCCATGACCTGCTCCAGAAGTAGCGCAGGAAGTTCGAATTGGTTTCGCGTTTTCAACGTCCAAGGTTCACCTTTTTTCCGGGATTTGCCGTCTTTGCCGCCTGTGCGGGGGTTATGCTCAAAGAATTTGAGCGCCGCTTCGCTCGGTGTCATATTCGCCCACGGACCAACAGCATGCGGGGGAGAAGTCACGGTAGGTGCCCAATTTTGAGGCATTACGGGTTCATAACCCGCCACTTCGACCGGAGCATATGCAGAGCTTGGGTTCGCGAGAACGCGGCGAAATTCCCGGACTGCCTCAATTCGCGCCTGATTAACCACCTTGCGCGCCATGGCTTCACGCAATACAGTTTCTTCCACGCCGATCTCGGCAAGCCTCGCGACGGCTGCCTCTTCAGCCCCATCCTGCTCAATCGAATCAGCCAGATCCGACCAAGCCATGATGACAATGGGGTCATCCTCGTTATCGGGATCGATCCGGGCGATCAGGAAATCCTCGATTTTACCTTTTGCCACGCCGTCATTTGCCGCCATTTCGCTCGCGCCCAGACGTAAAGTAAGCGCTTTGTCGACATCGTCATGATCTTCTGGAGGAATAATATGCAGATTTGCGTGCATAACTTCGAGTCGATCGCGCTCGATCAGCATTTGGCGGCGATAGATTTCTGCCCGTTGCACGCCGGTGAGACCGTCGCTCCCGATATTCGTCATCATGTTCATCGCGACCCTCTCGCAAATCAAAGTCAGCGCCGGAGCGATTAACGCTGCATGCCTCCGATTCGTGGTTTTGAGTGACATTCGTAACCGAAAAGGCTTATCAAGCCCTAAACGTATGAGCCGGCGATAATAATAGGTGCCTTGCTTGCGAGTGACGTTTTGTATTCCGCACATGTGCTGTGGTATCCTTCCGTGGCACCCTGCCGTGGCGGACCACGACAGGATAAGAGAAAGAAACCAAACTTTTCAGTAACTTATGTCATTGCTGGCTGGGGCTCCTGCCACCCCAACCAACTTTCATCATACAGAATAAGCCAACGGGCCCCACCACTTGCTGTGCGGTCATTTTCGCACAGTTGCGGCAAACACCGGGAGTTGTCGAAGACTTAATTTGCAGGGCTAAATCCGTACATTGCTATGGCCGACAGAGTATTACCTCGGCATCGGGAGTGTTCATTGGATTTACCCAAAATTTCAGGCGCAACGAAATATGCGCCGCGCCGTGAATTGGCGATCATCTTTGGTTTCTATCTGGTCATTCTGGGTGGTTCACTCGCTTTTGATGCATTTGAACATGTGGTTGTATTTGTAGAGCATCATGAGGATTGGCAAATTGACGAAGCCATAACCGGATTGCTCCTGCTTCCGATCGCGCTGGGCATTTTTGCTGTGCGGCGTCTATCAGAGGCCAAGAAGGAGCTCAAACTCAGGCTCTTTGCCGAAAAACAAGCCGAGGAAATGGCGTTGCACGACCCGCTGACCGGGCTAGCCAACCGCCGCAAAGCAAACATAGTGATAGAAGCAGCGCTAAAGCATGCTGATCGCGCGCCCGTTACATTGCTAGCGATCGATCTTAACCGTTTCAAACCGGTAAACGATTTATATGGTCACCAAACTGGGGACCTGTTGTTGCTTGCGGTTGGCGAACGGCTGAAAACTGCAATAGGTAACGACGGAATGATCAGCCGATTAGGCGGTGATGAATTTTGCGCGATGCTCAGCGGAATATCTGAAGGCGATCAACTTATAAGAAAAGTTGAGACGCTATCGGAGGTCTTTGAAAAGCCGTTTGCACTGGGCGATCTTTCGGTTGTTGTGAGCGCGAGTATCGGCGTCGTAACAACCAATGTCCCGGATACGCCGATAAACAGCCTGTTGTCGCAGGCGGACGCGGCGATGTATCGCTGCAAGGGTTCGGGTCGGAATGAAATTGCCTTTTTTGAAGTGGGCATGGAGCATGCGGCAATTCAACGGGCCAAGATTGAAACTGATTTGCGAAAGGCCATTCTTAACGGCGAAATTATACCCTTCTTCCAGCCGCTGGTTAATCTCGTTGACGGGGAAATACTCGGCTTTGAGGCCTTGGCCCGGTGGCAGATGGCGGATGGTAGCTTGCGTATGCCAGATGATTTTATAACCATCGCCGAGGAAACCGGTCTCATATCAGATCTGTTTTTTGTAGTGTTGAGAGCAGCAGCAATAGAAGCAAAAAAATGGCCAGCCCATATACATTTTGCGGTCAACCTCTCTCCCGTTCAATTTGGTGACGAATGGCTGGTAGAACGCATTTTGCAGACTTTGCTGGATGTCGGCGTGCCACCGGGACGCCTTGAAATCGAGATAACGGAAAGCGCATTGGTGACCGATCTTGATATTGCGCGTAACGTCATAGTATCCCTCAAAAATCAGGGCATCAACATATCTCTTGATGATTTCGGCACAGGATATTCTTCGCTTCGTCACCTATCAGAGCTACCTTTTGACAAGTTGAAAATCGATCGGTCATTTGTCTATGGCATCGAAACAAATGCCGCTTCGCAATCGATCGTGCGAGCCGTAACTGCGCTGGCTCACAATCTTGGACTTCAGGTAACAGCCGAGGGTATCGAAACCTACGATAATGCGAAAAATGTCATCGATTTCGGATGCGACATTGGTCAGGGTTATTTGTACGGCCGTCCAAGCAAAGACGTGCAACTCGCGTTGCCTGGGCCTAGCCAAGCGGACACGAGTCCTGAGTTCGAAGGCAAATCTGGCGTCTCACTCAGCGATAAGGCGGCGTAGCTATATGTTTGAGAAATCGACAGTATTCGCCGCGCTGATGGCTGCCCTGTTGTTGAGCTCTTGCCCCGCTCTCGCTGGCGAAGGCCGCGTAGATCAGGCAGAAAACCTAGAGATAGAGCAAGGCTCTTTCGAATTTGAACTCCAGTCTATATTTGTACCCCGAAGCAACGGGGAGCAGGGGGAATGGAAGTTCGCGCCAACAATCGAATATGGTTTGAGCGACAGACTTTCTATCGGCTTGGAAATTGAATTTGAGAAGGAAGCTGATGAAAAACTCGGCTTTTCCGAGATTGGCGTGCAAGCCAAATTGGTTGCGATCAGCCCGGATGATGCCCCAGTCGGGCTTGGCATCCAAACCTCGGTGATTTTTGATCGGTCGGGCAATATTGGATCTGAAACCTATTTCATCGCCGACCATGTTGGCGACAAGATACACCTAACCGGAAATTTGATTCTAACGGCTGAACCCGGTGACTGGTCGTCGCTTTCGACCAGCTATGTCGGGCGGTTCGACCATGTCATAGATGACAATTTATCACTGGGTGTAGAAACGGGAGGCGAGTTCACGGGCGAGGCAAAGGGCCGTCATTGGGTAGGACCCGTTCTCAGCGCCGCTTCAGAAGAAGGCGCCCTTATCCCTTCCTTCGAACTGTCAGTATTTGCTCCGTTGACCCGCGAAACGCCCGCTGTGCAGTTCAGACTAGAGCTGGATTGGGAATTTTAGCCGGTTGTTAATGGCCAGCTATTGCCCTGGCAGGGATCGCCGTTCGCCGCCGCCATAGGCGAGATTCTCTCGAGGATATTGTCAACGTCATAAACCCGCTCAGTCAGCTGCATTTCGATCAGACCACCGATCATCCGGTTTTTCGGTGCAACGCCATGGACATCATGCTGTTGACCAGCCGCCAGCACGATACATCAATGTAAATGGTTGTAACTTTGTAGTCGTAATTCTGGTAAAACCTTTGCTTTTGATAGTAAATCGCAAATTATAGGGTCACCAAAATATACAGTGTTCGCGGCAATAGCGCCCGAAGACTGCTGGGAGAATAGAAATGCGTATTGCGATAGCCGATGACGATCCGGAAATTATCGAATTCTTGGGTAAAATTGTCGAAGGACTGGGGTACGTCTATTCGGGCTACGCGGACGGCACTACCCTCACCAACGCATTGTTGCGCGACACGTTTGATCTGGTGATCCTTGACTGGAACATGCCCGGCAAGTCCGGCATCGAGATTCTGCAATGGATGGACGGCGCGGTCGAAGACTGCCCTCCGGTGATGATGATGACCAGCCGGACAGCCAAGCAGGATGTTAGCGATGCGCTTAACGCCGGGGCTGACGACTATATCACAAAGCCGGAAGACAAGAATGTCATTGCTGCCCGCATCAATGCCTTGCTACGCAGAAACACCGGTGCATCGGCAATGGAACCGACCGCCGAATATGGCGATTATCTACTCAATCGCATCGAACAGACAGTCAAACATGGCGAAAAGGAAATCGCCCTGACTGCGAAAGAATTCGAACTCGCCGACCTGATGTTCCGTAATCGCGACCGGACCCTGTCACGTCGCTATATTATGGAAACCGTTTGGCGCACCAATGCCCATCTCGCCACTCGTACGCTGGACATGCACGTTTCACGCATTCGGTCCAAACTGGCGCTAAAACCGGAAAACGGGTTTCGGATTTTCACGGTTTTCGGCTATGGCTACAGATTGGAGACGCTTGGCAACGGAGGGTAATAGTGTTTGAAGAAGTCCGGAATTTGATTCCGTCATCGGGCCTTCGCATTTTCGCCGGTTTTTTGATTGTTGCGCTCGCTTTCGCGCCTAATGAAACGGCCGCTCAAAACAGCCGCGATACGGAACAAATTGCCTATGTCTTCAAACGTGGCGACACCCTGTTTGGCCTGGCTAGCAAATATCTGCGCAAACGGTCGGACTATCTTGCGGTTCAGCGCCTAAATCGTATCGCTAATCCGCGCCAGATTCCGATGGGAAAATCCCTTCTCGTGCCCGTTAATCTATTAAAATATCGTCCCAGCAAGGCCAGTCTGGCCGCCTTTCGAGGGGATGTTTCGATTGCGGCCGATGGCCGGAATCTGACACCCGTCCAGGGGCTCAACGTCGGAGAAGGCAGCCGTATCACGACCGCAGCGCGGAGCTTTTTGACGCTGCAACTGGAAGATGGATCACGGGTTTCTCTGCCATCCAACAGCAATGTGAGAATAACCCGTCTCCGCCATATCCTGCTGACCGATAGCGTAGACTATGAAATTGCCGTCGACAAAGGCCGCATCCGGTCGAAAGTTGCACCGTTGCAAAAGAAAGCTGACCGTTATCGCGTCCGGACTCCTGTCGCGGTCTCCGCCGTCCGGGGTACTGATTATCGCACAAGAGTAGACGAAATATCGGGCACGGCCTTCTCCGAAACAGTAGAAGGCGAAGTGGTCGTAGCGGCCGGGGAAAACCTGAATAGCGGTAACCTGATTTCGATACCCGCCGGCACCGGCGCAGCGGCAACAGTAACCGGAGCGTTAGCCAAAGCGGAATTGTTGGCTCCGCCGGAACTTTTGGATCCTGCAAAAATACAGTCGGAAGCGGAACTACGGTTTGCGGTTGAGCCGAGCGATTCCGCCATTGGTCACCGCATCATGATTGCATCGGATGCGGGCTTTGTCGATATTGTCGCGGAGCTTCAGGTAGAGGGGGTAGGGATTAGTTTGCCAACGATTCCCAATGGTCGATATTTTGCCAAGGTGACTGCCTTGGCTGCGGATGGTTTCGAGGGCATGCCAGCGACCTATAGCTTCAAGCGCCAGCTCAGCACTTTGGGCGGCAGCGCCGATGCAGGCGATTTCGGTTACCGGTTCAAATGGTTTGGCGAAGGCGAGGGGCAAAGATTCTATCGGCTCCAGATTGTCAAAGACAGCAAGACCGCTATTCCGATTATCGACGAAGCGGGACTCTCGACGGACACTGTTACCTTGTCGGATCTGGCAGATGGAGAATATTACTGGCGCGTCGGTGTGATTCAGTTTTCCAGCGATCCGGAAGACCGGGAAGCGATCGAAAAATGGACCGATTTTGAAAAATTGACCGTGGCCAACTAACTGCCCGGGTCCCGAATCTTGATCTATTATCTGTTGAGGCACAGCCACCGATGAAACTGCGCCGGCGTCTCGGTATGGAATGGCTGGCGGTTGCGTTGCTGGCTTCCTGTGTGGTTGCGGCACTGGCTTATTGGGATAGCCTCTCCCGCTTGGACAACCTGGTCTATGACCAGCTGTCCGGGATTGATCGCCCGGAGCCGCCATCGGAAATTCTGATTGTCAAAATTGATGAAGACAGTCTGGCCGCCTTCGGTAAATGGCCGTGGTCCCGGCAGCGGCATGCAGAGCTGTTCGATCAACTGGCTGCCGGCAATCCCAAGGCGATCGGTTTCGACATTCTGCTCAGCGAACCGGGCAATCCCGAAGATGATGCGCGGTTGGCACTTTCGATAGCCGGCAATGCCAATCTGTTTCTGCCACTCCATTTTGTCTTTCCCGGTAGCAACGGTGCCGAATATGACGTCAAACAGCCGATCGAGCCATTGCGCGATGCTGCGGCCGGTATCGGCCATGTGAATCTGGCGATTGACACAGACGGCGTGGTTCGCCGCGCTGCATTATGTTTTGGCGTCAAGGCGGCAAAGGCAGATTGGCCCCATCTGATCGAGCTAATCTATCGGTCGGTTCACGGTCAGCCATCCCCCGCCTATGATCGACAGAAAGATTGCGAGCAACGGATACTGATGCCGTATGCCGAGCGCGGCGGTTACACATCCATCTCTTATGCGGTGTTGGCCAGCGGGCAGGTTCCACTAACATTCCTGCAGGATAAGGTCATTCTGATCGGGGCGACCGCCAATGGGCTGGGCGACCAATATCCGGTGCCGCTTGGCGACGGTGGGACACTTGCCGGAGTTGAAATCATGGCTAATCTTTTCGGTGCGATTGCGCGGGATGATTTTGTCTTCCCGCTTTCATTTGTACAGCAACTGTTGCTGTCGCTGCTACCGACCTGGATTTTGCTAATCGGCTTCTGGCGCTGGCGCCCGCGGACCACGATCATCGTCTCGTTCAGCCTGATATCCGCCATTCTGCTAACCAGTGCGATCTTGATGCAATTTGAACTCTGGTTTGCGCCCGCAGCCGCCTTATTGGGCGTTGTGCTGGTATATCCAATCTGGGGTTGGCGACGTCTGCAGGCGACGAGCGACTTCATGGACAGCGAACTGCAGAATTTCCATCGGTCGAGCGTCGATATCCCGATCATGCATCCCGATCTCGGTCCTGTCGATGTCATCACTGGTCAAGCCGAGAAGCTGACTCACGCGATTTCCCATGTTCGTGATCTGCGCCGGTTCATCAATGACGCGCTTAGTAACCTACCCGACCCGATGTTCATTACCGATCTCGACGGCAAGGTGAAATTCGTAAACCGGTTGGCGCAGGCCGGCATGGAAGATGGTGCCCAGAATCTCGCACTTGATGACATGCTCGATCGCTTTGTTTCGCCCGGTGATCTGCAGGGGGTGAATGAATATCTCGATTTGAAAAACCGACCGACCAAACATGATTATGTCGATTTCACATCGCTTGATGGCGAAATTTTCGCGATGCGCCGGGCGCCGGTCGTGTCGGATGACGGGGTACTCAAGGGGCACATCCATTATCTCGCAGACATCACCGAAGTTGCCCATGCCGCTCAGCAACGGGAGGAAGTGCTGGAATTGCTATCGCATGATATGCGCGCTCCGCAAGCGGCCATTCTGGCGTTGCTGGATGGGCAAGAGGCGGACGACACCACAAGCCGGATCGAAGATCATGCAAGGCGTACGCTAGCTCTGGCGGACAATTTTGTCGGACTGGCGCGGATCGATTCGAGTGAGTTTGAAGGTGAGGATATTTTGCTCGCTGAACTGGTCGCAGAGGCCAGTGACAGTTTGTGGCCGCTCAGCAATGCGCGGGCGATTGTCTGCGACCTGAATGATCAGTCTGACGGAGCCTTTGTAAGCGGCGAACCGTCCACCCTCTATCGCTCGTTCGTCAATCTGATCGATAATGCGATCAAATATAGTCCGGAAGGCAGCAAGGTAGAAATCACCATGAGGGTTACCGAGCTGGATCGACAGCCCCATGTGTCGGTGGCGATTGCCGATCAGGGATCGGGAATGTCGGATGAAATGCTGGGCCAGCTATTCCAACGATTTGCCAGCGATGACCGCGAGGCACATTCTTCGATCAAAGGGGCAGGGCTGGGTTTGAATTTTGTCGCCAAGGTGATTGAACGGCATGGCGGTCACATCAGGGGCGAAAATCGGCGCACAGGCGGAGCCTGCTTCACCGTGGTCTTGCCACTGGCGCCCGAGATAGAATGTCAGGCCGAGTGATTCATTCAATGCCCTGACGGGTGAGGATCGCACTTTGCGGTGCTTCGGTCGGCTCACTATCCAGTCCGGACAGCGCAGTATCGATCAGAAAAGGCGCAGATTGTGCAATCGTACTGTTGCAGTGATATTCTGCGGCGCTACCCGCATATAGCTTAGCCCCGCGGGCCTGATCGAACAGGCTGATGGTCAACCGATGTTCTTGATCCTTGCACGACTGAAATCGCTTTTGCGGTTTGGCGCTGGCAATCGATTGGGTGTTTTCTTTGTCGCCACCATCGACCGCGATATCGGCTGGCCGGATCGAGAGCGCGACATGCACCAAGATCGACGCGTCCGGAGAAGACTGATAGCCTTTCGCGATCAATGATTTTGCAACCAGGTCGCGGGTGACCGCCAAGTCACGATTTTCCGGTGCATCTTTTGGGGAGAGGGCAAATTGCTTCTGTTCAGCCGCCGCTAAAACCTGATGCGTCAGGGCGCGGGTTTCAATCGGTCCTGCACAGGCGGAAACCGCCATCGCGCCGACCAATATCCATGGGAGTGATCGGTTCATCACGTTCTCCAGCTGAAATTTTATCAGCCCTTTTGATAGTGTGCATGCCTGGGAAAGTCACGAAAATTGGCGTCGAGTAGAGAGGCCTATCGCGTCAATGCGTAGTAAATCACGTAGAGCCAGGAGAAAAAACCATGGATGATTGCCCAGATAATCGACTTATGCGTCGTGAAGCTGATGGCGATGGCAAGCGCGCTGCCAAAGCCAACGCCTTTGCTGACGATCTCCTTGCGGACATAAGTCGCTCCGCGTCTCATCGGTGATTCTCCTGGTGCATAATCTTCCGGGCGCATGCGTTCGGTTCGTGCTTTCTCTGCCATGATCAGGCGGCTTCCCGCGCCCGCTCGGACAGTTCCTGATTGAGCATTTCTGCCAGCAGGAAAGCGAGCTCCAGCGATTGTGCGGCGTTAAGGCGCGGATCGCAGTGGGTGTGATAGCGATCGCCGAGCGATGCATCGGTGACCGCCACTGCGCCACCCGTACATTCGGTAACATTCTGACCAGTCATTTCGCAATGGATACCGCCAGCGAACGTGCCCTCTGCTCGGTGGACGGCAAAAAAGCCGCGCACTTCGGTGAGGATGCGTTCAAACGGACGGGTTTTATAACCGCTGTCCGCCTTGATGACATTGCCATGCATCGGATCGCAGGACCAAATGACCGGATGTCCCGATTTTTTCACCGCACGGACCAGCGGCGGCAGGCCGCTTTCGATCTTGTCATGACCGAAGCGCGTAATCAGCGTAATCCGGCCGGGTTCGTGCGCGGGATTGAGCGTGTCGAGCATCTTTATCAGCGCGTCAGGTGTCAGCGAAGGGCCGCATTTTAGCCCGATCGGATTGCCGATGCCGCGCAGAAACTCGACATGGGCAGAACCCTCGAAACGGGTCCGGTCGCCAATCCACAGGAAATGAGCGCTGGTGTCATACCAGTCGCCGGTCAGGCTGTCCTGCCGGGTCAGGCATTGCTCATAGGGAAGCAGCAGCGCTTCGTGGCTGGTGTAGAAGGACGTCGCCTTCAATTGTGGCGCTGTATCGGGATTGATGCCGCAGGCTTCCATGAAGGCCAGTGCTTCGCCGATCTGGTCTGCCATTTTTTCGAATTTCTTCGCCCATGGGCTTCGCGCCATGAAATCATGGGTCCAGCCGTGAACCTGCTTGAGGTTGGCATAGCCGCCGGTCGAGAAAGCACGGAGAAGATTGAGCGTCGCAGCGGCCTGATTATAGGCGCGGACCATCCGGTCGGGATCAGGATCACGGCGGCTGGCGTCAAATTCGATGCCGTTGATAATATCGCCACGATAGCTAGGCAATTCGACACCATCCTGCACCTCGACGTCTGAAGAGCGCGGTTTGGCAAACTGGCCTGCCATGCGGCCGACTTTAACGATCGGCAGCTTAGAGGCATAAGTCAGCACCACCGCCATCTGCAGAATGACGCGGAATGTGTCGCGGATATTGTTCGGGTGAAATTCCGCAAAGCTCTCGGCGCAATCGCCGCCCTGCAGCAGAAATGCCTTGCCTGCGGCCACTTCGGCCAAATCCTTCTTCAGGCTGCGCGCTTCACCGGCGAAGACCAGCGGTGGATAGCTGCCAAGCAGTTCTTCCGTTTCCGCCAGTTTGGCAGCGTCAGGATAGTTTGGCATGTGCAGGCCTTCAAAATCCCGCCAGCTATTTGCCGTCCAATTCGTCGCCATCAGCGCGCTCCGTTCCGTTTCCTATAAAATCGAGAGCCTTTAGGCGGGAGTCAAGAGCGATGGCAAGGAAAACCCATTGTTGGTTGCCAGCGAAACTATTGGGGCGCCGACTGCTTGGACCTAGCCTCCAGGCTTGTTCTTCCAGCTTCCGCTATTGCGGAATTCAGGCTTGATCTGGCTGACATCGGGAAGCTTCTGTCCAGCGAAGGCGCTGTCACCCCCTTTGGCTTTGGCTTCCCTGCTGTAATTGGGCGCCTGATAGGATCGCGGTGCATTTACATCCAGAGCCGGAATGGCCCGATCATGCCGACGGGCATTGTCAGCAGCCAGAGCAGCCGCTTTCTCGGATTGCGCAGCTTCGGCTTCAGCTTTGCGCCGTCCGGCCTCATAGGCTTTTTCCAGCGCAATCGGATCGAGCGCGGAACCTGCGCCGTTGTCGAGAGCTGCAACCGCGCTGCGTGGTTTAGGCGCCGGCAACGGCTCGCCGCCGCGATAGCGCTGGCTGAAGGCACTTGCCTTGCCGGCGCTGCCTTTCCAACTGTAGAAACGATGCGCGCCGACGGTTCCCAGAAACCTCAGACTTGGTGCCCAATAAGGGTAGACATAGGTCGCGTGATAATGGGTCGCTGTGCCGACAGAGGTATAGCTTGTTCCGGCCAGTGCTTCAGCAGCGACCTTCTTTGCCCGGTCCCAATGAAAACGTGCCGCTTTGCGGCGCAGGGAACCATCGCAAGTATAAGAAAACTGGCAACCCGTCTTTCGCTCGCTTCCCTGATAGATCACGCCGCAAACCGTGCCCGGATAGCTGGGGTGGCGGACGCGGTTCAATATGACTTGAGCGACACCGCGCTGACCGGCATCCGGCTCCATCCCAGCCTCATAATAGATCGCCTGAGTCAGACAATGCAGAGCCCGGCTGTCGTCAATCGGGGAGCCGTGAAAGGCGGTCGGCCGGATGAGATGTGCCGCGGACGCCTGATCGCGATCATCCGTAAGCCTATCCGACAGACCGTCGGTTGATCCGGTGCCTGATTCGGCAAGCGGATCAATGCCAAAGCCGCCATAATTTTTCGGGACAGCATGTTTGGGGTCGATGAAATAAAAGGCCGAGCCTGCGAAATTATCCTCTGCCCGTTCGACCGATTGCAACCGGGGGTCGCTAGGATTGAACTGCTGCGCATCGACGCTCGCTTGCGGTATGGTTGTAGGAACCAGGATCAGGCCGATCAGGACTAGAGCCGTCAATATCCGTTCCCGAACCGACAATCTCATGAAGAATTTGGCCGGTGCAGGCTGTGACGGAGAGCTGGTATTTTCTGAGGAATCGATAGGTTCCGTGCGGGACGGTTCCTTGTCGATCATGGTTAACGCTTCCGGAGCCCTGCTACCTTGTCCGTAATCGGGAATATGGCCGCTCAGATACGGAACATAAGGAGGAGGAACGCGCACGGATTGTCTAATTACCTGATTAAGCCCAATCGGGCGGATTAAGCGGGACATAGCCGATTTTCATAAGGTTTGCGCGGAGCAAAAATACACTGTTCCATCGCGGGACGCGGTTGACGGGCAAATTAATTGGTTAACATGGCCCGTCGCTCCCGCATGCTGACCAGATATTGCGCAACCATATATCCAATCAAACCGAAAATTATGCCGCCGAAGGCCGGCCCGATAACAATACCGTCCAGTCCGTAAAATTCGCGGCCGAGCCACAGAAAAGGAACAAGCCCGAGCGTATTGCGCAGCCAGTTCGTCAAGGTGGACCAGGCCGGTCGACCGAGATTGTTGCAGGCGGCATTGCCAATGAACAGCATGCCGTTGAAGAAGAACAGGGGAGTTAGCACGGCAGCAAACAGCCAGAACACGTGTCGCCCTTCTCCAATAAGGTTGAATGCGTCACTGATCGGATCACTGAGGAGGTAAAGGATTGGCCAGATCGCGAGTGTGTAGACCAAGGCGAACAGGGTCGCCTGCTTGATCGTTATACGGATCCGGTCGAATTTCAGCGCCCCGAAATTCTGGCCGATGATTGGCCCCACGGCGCCGGACAACGAGAACAACAGGCAGAAAGCCACTGGCACGACCCTGCCGACGACAGCAAATCCGGCGATCACATCATCGGAATAGTCAGCGATGAACCGGTAGGAAATGAAGCCTCCGACCGGTGTGGCAACATTTGTCAGGATCGCCGGGAGCAAGATTGCCATGATCGGTCTCATATCCTCGCGAAAAAGGAGCAGAGAAAAGCGGTTGAAGCCCCCGTAACTTTTCAAGATCGGGGAGATTGCAAACATCGTCGAAACAAGGGCTGCGCAGGCGCTGGCAATCGCGGCACCCTGCATGCCCCAGTCAAAGCCGAAGATGAAAATAGGGTCGAGAATGGCATTGGTTATGCCCATGCTGAGCGTAACGTTCATCGCCCGCCGCGCCGCGCCATGAGCGCGTAGAAAACCGGAACATACCATGGCTGCTACGCTGAACGGCATGAATGGCGCGATGATCCTGATATAGTCCGTGGCTGCATGATTAGCTGCCCCGTCCGCCCCGGCCAATTCCAGAATTTCGGGAGCGAAAATGAAAAACAGCGCAGCCAATGGGATCAACAGCATCATGCTGAGCACCAGTATATTGGTCAGATAACGCCGGGCCTGCTGCGGATCGCCTTGGCCGATATGGCGAGAGGCGAGCGCACTGGTGGCAATCATCAGGCCGATGTGGAAGGCCGTGCCGAAATACAGGACCGTGGCAGCAAAACCCATCGCCGCGGTCAGGGCGCTGTCGCCTAGTTGCGCGATATAGAGCAGATCGACAAAGTCGACGATGAACATTGTCAGCAGACCAATGCTCGCGGTCAGTGACATTGTTGTGATATGCCGCAAGGGGCTACCGGTCAGAAATATGGCGGGTTGTGTCGCGACTTTATCTGTTCCACTGCAAATCGCCTGGCCGAAACTGGCAATGGCGGAAGAGATGTTTTGCCCTATAGTCTTTTGCCAAGGGGTCAATTCATCTCTAATAGAAAATGATCTTTGGAGGGCGTTGGATGATCTATAGAAAAGCATTGGTCGTATTGATGATCGCGACACTGGCGGGTTGTTCGGTGGCCGAGGAAAATGATCGACAGACGTCGCAAGAACGCGATGTTTTCGAACGTAAAAATGTCGCGCCCGATCCAGCCGACAATAGTCTTACACCGCGAAAAGCAGAGCATGCCTATGCGCGGATAGCGCTCAACTGCCTCAACAAACAATATCCCAACAAGATAAGCCATGTGTTGAATAGCGCGGCGGATGTGGCGGAGCCGTCAAAGCTGACGCCAGTTTTCTATGGCTGTTTTGACTGGCACAGCTCTGTTCACGGCCATTGGTTGCTGACCCGGCTTTGGGGACAGGACCTGGTTCCCGAGATGGATGAAGAGATAGCTGCAGCGCTTGGCGCGAATTTCACCGCAGAAAAAATTGCCGGCGAACTTGCCTATTTCAGCGGTGATGACCGCAAGGCATTCGAGCGTCCTTATGGGATCGCATGGTTCCTGCAACTGACCGCCGAATTGCGCGAGATCGCGGCTGGCGAGGGCGGAAAGGCGGAGCAAGCAAAGGCCTGGCTCGCGCAGCTGGAACCGCTCGAGGCGGTGATCGTTGGAAATATCAAGGGTTGGTTGCCAAAACTGGCCTATCCCATCCGGCTGGGGACTCACAACCAGTCCGCTTTTGCATTCGGACTGTTTCTCGATTGGGCCGAGCGCAGCGGTGACGATGAAATGACTGTTCTGGTGCGCGACAAGGCATTGGCTTTCCATCGGAAAGACCGGAACTGCCCGATGGCTTATGAGCCTTCTGGAGAGGACTTCCTGTCTTCCTGCCTAATGGTGGCCGACTTGATGCGGCGAGTTATGGATGAAGGTGAATATGCCAGCTGGCTGTCTGATTTTCTGCCTGCAATCCCGACCGATGGTAGCGACGCGTGGCTAGCGGTCGGTATCGTCAACGACCCGACCGACGGCAAACTCGTGCATCTTGATGGACTCAATCTTTCACGCGCATGGGCACTCGAAGGCATGGCTTCCGCGCTTCCTGCTGACGATAAGCGTCGTGCTTCGCTGCTTGCATCAGCGACCCTGCACGGCAATTCCGGAGAGAAGTCTGTCCGTACGCCGCATTATTCAGGCAGTCACTGGCTGGCCAGTTTTGCGACTTATTGGCGCACCCGGAGGGGAATCGACGCCAGCGGTAGCAATCAGACTTCGTGAAGCTCGAATCTGTCCGGGATTTGGCACAAGATGCCGGGTTTCGAACCCGCTCGGTGCTCGACCGCTTGTTCCCGGTCAATCAAGCTATGGCAATCAAGTCGATGTTCGGCATCTGGGGTGCCTATTTCCTGTTTGTAACGAGCCGTTTTCTTTACAGAATGCAGGAAAATGCAGATGCATTATTCTTCCAGCGCATATTGATGACCAGCGTCTGTATCACCGTCACCTGGTTGCTGTACCGTCTGCTTGTTGCGGTGCGCCGGAATGGAATGGGGGCGGCGATATTCATGCTTACCTTGCCGACCATGATCCTGGCCAATTATATCGCCATTCTCGATCAGATCATCTTCGACCATGATGCCGCAATGCTCGACTTCTCCTACCTGTTTGATCCGATCAATTTGGTCACTTTCGACTGGGCCTACGTTCTGGACGAGGCCTTGACCCGTTATTTCATTCTCGCCAGTTGGGGCGCGCTATATTTAGCCTTGGCCCACAGTCGGGATTTGCAGCAGATGATGGTACACAGTCGGCGGCTGGAGCAATTGAATCGGGAAAGTGAACTACGGGCGCTGCGTTATCAATTGAACCCGCATTTCGTCTTCAATGCCCTGAATTCGGTAAGCAGCCTGATCATCGATCGGAAAAACCAGCAGGCAGAAAAACTGGTGGATGATCTTGCAGATTATATGCGCGCGGTGTTGACTGATGGCGCTCAGGATATGGTGGCGGTAGAACAGGAAATAGCGCAGCAAGTTCGCTATCTCGAGATTGAACGCATGCGGTTTCCTGACCGGCTAAACTATACAGTCGATATCGATTCCGCCGCAAATGGCTGGAGTATTCCGGCGCTGATCATCCAGCCACTGATTGAAAATGCGGTTAAATATGGTGTTTCAGGAACGGACCAGCCGGTCAATATCATCATTTCGGCACATAGAGAGGGTGATCGCCTGCGGATCAGCATTGCGAATGATGGCCGGGTACAAACATCTACCGGCCTTGCACAAGACCGCACTGCCGGGACCGGGACCGGTCTCATAAATATCCAGGATCGGTTGAAGGCGCTATATGGTCAAAACGCCTCGTTGTTATTGGCCAATAACAAAGCAGGGATGGCCACCGCGACCATTGTCCTGCCGGATCCATCCCTGATTTTTCAGGATATCTGAGCATGGCAACGAGCCTGCCATCGGTCCTGATTGTCGATGATGAACCACTCGCCCGTTCCCGGCTTAAGGCATTGTGCGAACGGACCAAGCTTTTCGGGAACATGGATTTGGCCAATGGTGGCCTTCAGGCCTTGGAGAAAATCAGGCAACTAGAGCCCGATATCTTGCTGCTAGACGTCGATATGCCCGATTTGTCAGGTCTCGGAGTGGCGGAATATTGCGAGGGTCTGCCGCGAAGCCCGCAGATCATTTTTACGACCGCGCACAATAAATATGCTGTTCAGGCATTCCGGCTGGAAGTAACGGATTATCTATTGAAGCCAGTCAAGGAAGGGCAGCTAAGAGAGGCTGTCGAACGCGCCATTGCCAATATAACGCGCAACCGCCGGGACCGGGAACCGGAGGTCGGGCAACCTCTTTGGGTTCAGGATGGTACCGGATCACTGCAACTTAATATTTTGGATATTGAATGGGTTGAAGCGGAACGGGACTATATGCGTCTCTATCTGCGGGGGCGCAGCTATCTGTTGCACCAATCCATGCGTTCGCTGGAGGACCAATTGCCCGACAGTCTGTTTGTCCGTGTTCACCGTTCGGCGATCGTTCGGCGAGATTGCATCGCGGAAGTTCGCCGAAAAGGGCGCAAGCGATTTGTAATTCTGCAGGACGGCAGCCAGTTGACGATTGGTCCCCGCTACGCTGACCGGGTCATTGCCACGGGTCAGGCGGGGCGCTTGGGTGGATCCGAAACCGTGACTGAATAACGTGGTGCCGGTGCCGGTTGCTTCATCCCTCCGACATCGACAAAGGTCTCTCTTGCGACATTGTGGGGATGTTCCTTCGCTTCCGTCAGTGACAAAACGGGTGCAAAACAGATATCCGTTCCTTCCATCAAATCGCACCATTGGGAGCGGGTCTTGGTTTTGAACAGCGAAGTCAGCTTATCCTTCAGTGCCGGCCATTGTCTGGGATCCATCTGCGCGTCGAAATCGGAATCCTCTGCGAGGCCGGCCACCTGTCGGAGCTGCGCATAAAATTGTGGTTCTATGGATCCAATCGAGACAAATTTGCCATCCGACGTCTCGTAGCTGTCGTAAAAATGCGCTCCGGTGTCCAGCAGATTGACGCCCCGTTCGTCTTTCCAGTGACCGATGTTGTGAAAGTCGAAGATCATGGCCATCAATGCAGCAGAACCATCGGTCATCGCGCAGTCGACCACCTGACCAGTGCCTCCGGTCTTGGCATAGAGAAGAGCGGAGACCATGCCCAGCGCCAGCATCATTCCGCCGCCGCCAAAATCGCCAACCATATTGATTGGCGGGGTCGGCTTTTCGCCAGCTCTGCCGAAGGCATGCAAGGCGCCGGAAATCGAAATATAGTTGATGTCATGCCCTGCTGCAGAAGCCAGCGGACCGGTTTGCCCCCAACCCGTCATCCGACCATAAACCAGGTTTGGGTTGTCAGCCAGCAGCACATCAGGACCCAGGCCGAGCCGTTCCATAACACCGGGACGGAAACCCTCGATCAACCCGTCGGCATTCTTCACCAGATTCCGCGCAGTCTCTATTCCTTCAGCCGACTTGAGGTCAACCTCGACCAAATTACGAGAGCGGGAAAGTGCGAGACGTGGATCCGGGGCGCCACCGGCGCGGTGTAGAACGGTGACCGTGGCACCCTGATCAGCAAGCATCATGCCGCAAAAAGGGCCGGGACCTATCCCGGAAAATTCGATGATATTGATACCTTTTAGCGGCCCTGCCATGCCAAATCTCCCGTTTAATCGATTGATTAAGAGGTCCTATGCAGGGAAGCTATTCTAATCAAGCTTTATGTGGAAGCCTGACCCGCTGTCTATTGAGCGCTCGGGCTGTTTTGCAGCGAGAGGGGTTTTGCGCCCGTTAACGCAAATAGCGCGGCACATCGGATTTTTTCTGTCCGACAGGTTGTCTTGCCAGTTTCGGGTCGATCGGATGATCGAAGGCGACGCCGAATCTACCTTGGGCAACCCAAGCAACATAACCGGTAATCCGACCAATGTTGCGCAGTTCGATTTGAACATTGTCGCCACGTTTTGCGAGAACCGGTGCTTCAGCCATTAGACCACCTGCCGACAAGTTGCGAATACGCACTTCACCACAGTCATCGCCGTCAATGAAACGCAGCGCCGCTTTCAGAAACAGGCTGTCCCGATCAAGCTGACGCTTCGGGTGATCAACCGCCTGACTGTTCATTTTCAGACTATCGTTAAATGTTTCTTTCATACGATTCCCGCAGTCGATATATGTAAAACCATGTTTCGTAGAACGAGAAATAGTGCAGAAATGGTGCAGATTTGGTTAATGTCCGACTGTTTTTTCCGGCGGTGAATTTGCGCCGCTGCACTGGATCCAGCTAGTGTTCCGGCCTTTAGGCAGTATAAATGTTAATTATGTTGCCGACGCAGTAACTTAATATCACTGATCGCGCGAGATTTTCTCGTTTCGCTCATGCGCTTCCTGCGCTTCGACGGTCATCGTCGCTATCGGTCTGGCCTTCAGCCGGTCGAGCGAGATTTGTTCGCCGGTGACCTGACAATAGCCATATTCGCCTTCGTCAATCCGTCGCAATGCCGCATCAATTTTGGACGTCAACTTGCGTTGACGGTCACGGGTTCGCAATTCGAGGCCCCAGTCGGTTTCGCTTGATGCGCGGTCATTCAGGTCGGCTTCCTGAATCGGGCCATCCTGTAAATGTGCCAGTGTTTCTTTGGATTCTTCGATGATTTCTTGTTTCCATTTTTTCAAGGCTTGCTTGAAAAAAGCGAGCTGCTGCTCGTTCATAAACTCTTCGTCTTCGCTCGGCTCATAGCCGTCTGCAAGGACCAGATCTGCGCCGTTTGCGCTATTTTTTCCGGATGCTTTTTTTACCGAGGATGCCAACATACTCTCCAAACATCTCCCCTACCCGAATCCGGGAGGTTGAAACCATTTACACGGCGGGCCTATACCCAGCACACCTACCGGAAACAAGGCGCAAAATTGTTGTTATTCCATTAATCCTGAATTGGGAAAACTTCGAGCGCCGAATCTCGATGCGGTGTATTTTTCAAAGCCCTTCAAGCGGATATGACTTAATCCTAGGCAGCATCAGAATCTCCGGATTTGTTCGGGCGTTGGCAATAATGGCATCTGCAACGGTTCCAATTCGGGACATTAACCGTGGTTGATTACAAGCTGCTAAGGTTTTTTGCCATTTTGAATCGATAAACAGGGTTAACGCAATTGTAGTTTACGATTTCTTCTGCGTTTCTAGTGCATGTCGAGAGAGCGGAAAGGAATGTCAGCGGTTGAATGCTGATTGACCGGTCGCCTCCACAGCGGAAGAGAGATGATATTATGTCGGTACGGATGGCTTTAGCAAAATTATGCGCTTGCACTTGCGGCGGGGCACTGATTGGCGGCGGCGCAGTACACGTGTCAGAAGCGCCTACGGCACCTTATGTGAAGCAGGTTTCAAAAAAGAAGCCGGTTCGCGCACGGATGGTCCGCAAAGGTGAGCCCGCTCGTAAAATCAAACGCACGCGGCGTACCGTGACCAAAACTGTGACAGCTTGTCAGCCGACGATCGTTACGATTGCTCAGACTCCGGCGGCGCAACCAATCCCGCTTCCCCTACCTCCTTATATGCCACCTGCTCCACCGATGCAGGATGGTGGCAGTTCTGTGCCGGTCGTGATTGGCGGCAGCGGCGGATATGGCGGCGGCGTTGGCGGCGGTTTCTTCGGCGGCTTCTTTGGCGGCGGTGGCGGCTCCGGCGGGGGAAGTGTTGTAATTTCCTCTACCAGCAGCGGCGGATCATCAAGCACATCTTCCGGCGGCAGTTCGACGAGTGGTGGTTCAACCAGTACATCGGGTGGTTCTACAAGCACGTCCACTGGCGGCGTCACCAGCACCGGTGGTTCAACGAGTACCTCTACCGGCGGCGTGACCAGCACCGGCGGCTCAACCAGCACATCTACCGGAGGCAGTAGCTCGTCTTCGTCTAGTTCATCGAGTAGCTCTTCGAGCAGTTCATCCAGTTCCAGCGGCGGTGACGGCTCAACTGGTGGAAAAGGTGGCTCAGGCGGCCATGGCGGTTCAGGTGGTCACGGTGGTTCTGGTGGACATGGCGGTTCGGGTGGTAACGGTGGCTCGGGCGGTCACGGCTCTTCCGGCGGGGGTTCAAACGGCTCCTCGGGAAGCTCTGGTTCTTCAGGTAGCTCCGGTTCATCGGGCAGTTCAGGCTCTTCGGGCAGTTCCAGCTCGTCCTCCTCGAGCTCGGGTGGCAGTTCTACCAGCAGCTCGTCGGGCGCAACGGGCGGGTCTTCGAGTTTCGGAGGTAACAGCACGTCGACCGGTTCCTCGGGTAGCTCCTCCAGTTCGAGCTCGTCGAGCAGTAGCTCCAGCTCGTCTTCGGGTGGCAGCACTGGCGGATCGAATGGCGGTACCGAAGTTCCGGCACCACCGATTGTCCTGCTTTTCGGTGCCGCAGCAGCAGCCTTGTTTGCCCGCCGACGCAAGTCAAAGACGGCAGTTGCCATCTAGGCTTCTGAACAAAATTTTTTGAAAAAGCGGCTGGAGCAATCTGGCCGCTTTTTTCTTTGCAGTCTTGCAAGTGAAACAGACGGTCGGCATAGGCTTCGGTCATGCATGATATAAAATATATTCGCGATAATCCGGAAGATTTTGACGCAGCGCTGGCGAAGCGTGGCGCCGAAGCGGTTGCTTCAAATATACTAGCGCTCGATGAGCAAAGCCGCGCTTTGAAAACGCAGCTGCAGGACGGCCAAGCGCGCCGTAACGAGGCATCCAAGGCGATAGGTAAAGCCAAGGGGCAGGGCGATGAGGACGCCGCTCGGGCGCTAATGACGGAAGTCTCCGAACTGAAAAGCAAATTGCCGGAGCTAGAAGAAAAAGAGCGGGTAGTTTCAGGCCGATTGCAGGACGTTCTGGCGGCACTGCCTAATCTGCCTGCCGAAGGCGTCCCGCTTGGTGACAGTGAAGATGACAATGTCGAAGTTGATCGCTGGGGCGAGCCGCGCACGTTTGATTTTACTGCGCGCGAACATAGCGATATCGGTCCGGCGCTGGGCCTGGATTTTGAAACGGCCGCAGCAATGTCGGGCTCACGCTTTGCTTTTCTGCGTGGCCAGATGGCGCGACTGCAGCGGGCGATCGGTCAGTTCATGCTCGATCAGCAGACAATGATAAATGGCTTTCAAGAATGCGCGCCACCGGTGTTGGTACGCGATCAGGCAATGTTTGGTACCGGCCAGCTACCTAAATTTTCCGAGGATTCGTTCCAGACTACGAATGGTCACTGGCTTATCCCGACGGCAGAGGTCAGCCTGACCAACAGCGTTTACGGGCAGATATTGGATGAAGCGCAGTTGCCGATCCGATTGACCGCACTTACCCCTTGTTTCCGAAGCGAAGCTGGCTCCGCAGGCAAGGATACCAAAGGTCTGATCCGTCAGCATCAGTTTGAAAAGGTCGAGATGGTAGCCATCGTCCATCCCGACAACAGCGATGCAGAGCATCTACGGATGACAGAAGCTGCCGAATCGATCCTCAAGGCCCTCGAGCTGCCCTATCGCAAAATGCTGCTATGTACGGGCGACATGGGCGCGACAGCTCGCAAAACTTATGATCTGGAAGTCTGGCTGCCAGGGCAGGACACCTATCGCGAGATTTCGAGCATTTCGACCTGCGGCGAATATCAGGCGCGGCGAATGAACGCCCGTTTCCGGCCAGAAGGTGAGGAAAAGGGCACAAGATTTGTCCACACGCTCAACGGCTCGGGTCTGGCCGTCGGCCGCACGCTGGTCGCCGTGCTCGAAAATTATCAGCAGGCTGACGGCTCTGTTACAATTCCGTCGGCATTGCTGCCCTATATGGGCGGCATCGACAAGTTGGAGCCGGGATGATGCGAATATTGCTGACCAATGACGACGGGTTTGACGCGCCTGGGATGAAAATCCTGCTCGATATTGCGCAACATTTCTCCAACGATATCTGGATAGTCGCGCCGTCTGACGAGAATTCCGGAGCTGGCCATTCGCTGACGCTCACGCGGCCGCTGCGAATTCGCAAGCGTGGCGATCAGCAATATTCGGTCGATGGCACGCCAACCGATAGCGTGATGCTGGCGGTCGCCAAGATCATGAAAGACGGACCGCCTGATCTGATCTTGTCCGGTGTAAATCGCGGCGCGAACCTCGGCGAGGATGTTACCTATTCGGGTACCGTGTCGGCCGCGATGGAAGGCGCACTGGCGGGCATCCCGTCAATCGCGCTAAGCCAAGCCTATGCACGGGGCGATATTGGCGCCGATGTGCCGTTCGAGGCCGCTGTGCAATGGGGCGAGCGGGTATTGCGGCCGCTGATATCCCAGCGGATGGATCACCGGACGCTGATCAATATCAATTTTCCGGCGCTGCCAGCAAGCGAAGTAAAAGGCGTGCGGATCGTGTCGCAGGGCATCCGTGACTACGGCCGATTGCAGATTGTTAGCAACCGCGACCCGCGGGGCTTTGAATATCACTGGTTCGGTCTTGGGCCGATGGTCGAAACGCCGGAGCACAGCACTGATCTTGAGGCGATCGCCGACGGCTATGTCTCGATCACACCGCTCCACCTGGATCTAACCCACTATGATTCGATGGATAGGTTGAAAAAACTTTACAGCTGATGGTGAGTCGCTGCGATCCGAATTCGCTATGCTTGGGCGACCAAGGCTGGCAAGCTGTGGTTTTGCTGCTAATAGCGTTTCGGCAAGTCGAATAAGTTGATGGGGTCAGATATGCGTCACATTGCGATCCTGATATTGCTCTTGGGTATCACCGCCTGCATCCCTGCAGGTCGTGATGATTATGCCGCACCGCCGGCCCGGCCCCAATTGGCTACCGATCTTGCCGTTCTAGGCACTGGCCCCCAGTCGACCCAACCTTCATCATGGCAAGCGAGTTCCGTCACAGCCAATGCCCAGAAAGTGGCATCGGAAACCTATGTTGTGCAGCCGGGTGACACGTTGCGCGGGATCGCCAATCAGACAGGCGCGGGATCGCAAATCATTGCGTCAGCCAACGGTTTGGTTGAACCTTATGTCATTCATCCCGGACAGCGACTCAAAATTACCGGTGGGCGATATCACTCCGTCAACTCTGGTGAGACCGGCATTGCGATTGCCCGTGCCTATGGGGCACCATGGCGCGAGGTAGTGGAACTTAACGCTCTTGAGGACCCTTTTATCCTACGTGTGGGACAGAAGCTGTTGCTGCCTGCCTCCGCACCCCAGGATCCTGCCAGTTTGAGTATGGAACAACGCGCTGCGGCCTTCGACCTGGATATCGACGATATTGTTACCGGTGGTCAGCCAGCATTGGCTGATGGTGCTGTGGTGAAAGAGCCATCGGACTGGCGGAAAGCCATCGCACCCAATACAGCCATCGCTACACCTGGGGCCTTCTCCGGCCGGTTCCTCTGGCCGGTAAATGGTACCGTGATTTCCAGTTTTGGCAGCAAAGGTGGTGGCAAGGTCAATGATGGTCTCAACATTGGCGTCGCCAAAGGCACGCCAATACGTGCTTCGGCCGGCGGAGTGGTCGCTTACAGCGGCGATGAAATCGGCGTGTTTGGCGGGCTGATCCTGATCAACCATGGTTCCGGCTGGGTCACAGCCTACGGCCATGCCGACAAGCTGAATGTGACGCGTGGTCAGAAGGTGGGCGCGGGGCAGGTTATCGGTCTGGCCGGCGAAAGTGGCTATGTGCAGGAACCGCAGCTGCATTTCGAGATTCGCAAGGACCGCAAGCCGGTCGATCCGAATTTCCATTTGCCGAAAAATAGCTGAACCGACCATGGCTAGGCAAACACAGCGCAAAATCTCTGACTATTTCACCTTGCGGCGGCGTTCGAGTCTGCCGATCTGGGCGGATATCGCATGGCGCGTCGCCTTTGTCCTCGGCCTCATCGGGATGGCTGTGTCGGTGCATTATTTCGACCGCACTGGCCTGCAGGACAGCTATGACGGCGATGTGAGCTTTCTCGACGTCGTCTATTTCACGATGATCTCGATCACCACTACCGGCTATGGCGACATCGCCCCGGTCACCGAGCGGGCACGGATGTTCGACGCGCTGGTTGTGACTCCTATTCGCATCTTTGTCGTGCTAATCTTTGTCGGCACGGCCTATAATTTTGTTTTCAAACGAACCTGGGACAATTGGCGCATGAAACTGATTCAGAGCAATTTGCACGACCATATCGTGATCGCCGGCTTTGGCACGAGCGGCAGCGAAGCCGTGCAGGAGCTGCTCGCGCGCGGAACCAAGCCGGAAGAGATTGTCGTGATCGACACATCGGACGACGCATTGGCGCTGGCGGAGAAGCTCGGCTGTGCGGTGATCAATGGCGATGCTACGCGCGACAATGCGCTGATGAACGTGAAAATTTCGCGGGCGCGCTCGATGATTGTCTCTGCAGGGCGCGACGACACCAGCATATTGATCGTTCTCACCGCCCGGCATCTTGCCTATCATCTGCCGATCAGCGTTTCGATCAAGGCGGCGGACAACGAGTTGCTGGCGCGGCAGGCTGGCGCGACGACCGTTATCAATCCCGTCAGTTTCGCCGGGCTGCTGCTCGCCGGAAGCTGCGAAGGGGCCAAGATTTCGGACTATCTCAGCGATCTTGCTTCGGCCACCGGCCGGGTCAAGCTGGTCCAGCGGTCGGTAACCGAGGATGAAGTTGGAATGGCGATGAGCGACGTTGTCGGTTCGGGCCTTGGTGTTCGGATATACCGTGGCGACACGGTGATCGGTTTTTGGGAAACCGAAGCGAAGAAGCTCGAGGCCGGCGACATCATCGTCGAGATCATTCCCGGCAATGGCGTCGAGCATCCGGCAAGGGAAGAAGCCTGATTAACTCTGCCCCTTAGTTCATGTTGCACCTGCGAGATAAGTCACTATCTTGACGGCTCAATCATGGAGCTTGTTGATGGCCACTCAAATACCGATGCCCACCGGGCTGCGCTCACCGCATAGACTGGCGCAGCTGGGCGAACTGTCCCTGCCGCTCGATTTGTTGCGCTTTGGCCTGCAATGGCCGCGGCTTGTCACGGCACCGCGCGGCGATGGCCGGCCGGTCTATCTGATCCCCGGCTATGGCGGCAGCGAATTGTCGATGCGCCCGCTCGAAGCCTTTCTGGCGCGAATCAACTATGACGTCGCCGACTGGTCGCTCGGCCGCAACAAGGGCTCGGTGGACCGCGATGTCGCGCGCTTCATGGCGGTTGCGGAGACCCGCTTCGCCGAGAATGACGGGCAGCCGTTTACTCTTATCGGCTGGTCGCTCGGCGGCATCATCGCCCGCGAAGCCGCTCGCCTCGCCCCCCATCTGGTCCGTGAGGTGATCACGATGGGCACACCGATCATCGGTGGTCCCAAATATACCACCCCCGGCCAGCGCTACGCCAAGTCCGCCAATATCCAGCTCGACCGGTTCGAGCGCGAGGTCCACGACCGCAACAGCATTGGCTTCCAACAGCCGCTGACCGTGCTCTATTCCGACCGCGACGGCATTGTCGGACCCGATATCGCCAGGGACATCTACAATGCCCAGGCCCGCAATATCCGGGTCGATGGCGGCCATCTCGGCCTCGGCTTCAACCCGAAGGTCTGGCGTATCATCGCCGATACGCTGGCGGGACACGCCTGATCCGGCTCATCGTTCGGCTTAGCCAAGCCAGGCGTGGACCACGCCCATCGCTATGTAGAACAGCAGCCAGTAACCGGCGTCGATGAAAAACAGCGCCTTGCTCTTCTGCGAAAAGAGATAGTTGGTGCCGATCGCCGGAACGATGAAGCCGAGCGCGACGCCGAAAGCGGTCAGCACTTTTACGCCGAAATCCAGATCCGCAGCATAAGTCGCGAATGTATGCGCCAGGGTCCATGAGGCGACCAGGCTGAACGCGAACGCCCCGCCATAGATCTTGCCCATGCTGCCTTGCTTGATCTGCTCCTCGGTCAGCCCGACCGCGCCCATCCATTTCTTGCCCATCACCGGCCCGTACCAGATACCGCCGACGAGAAAGCCCGCCAAAGCGGCCACGATGACCGCCATCCAGTTCACATCGAATATATTCATATCATCCTCCCCAGAACGTTCCCCGGCTCGGGCCGGGGCCCACAGCCATAGCGAATTTTGCCGATTTCGGCAATTGCAGCGCGGTTATCGGCGGGCCTCATGCGGTGCCGGCTTTCCGGGCATTGCGATCTTTTGATGACTCGCCCGCAAAACACGCCTAAAGGCCGCGCCATATGGCAACGCAAATTCCTTCTCCGCCCAAAGTGGGCATGGTCTCGCTCGGCTGCCCCAAGGCATTGGTCGACTCCGAGCGCATTCTCACCCAGCTGCGATCCGACGGCTATGACCTGTCCGCCGACTATGCCGGCGCCGATGTCGTGCTGGTCAACACCTGCGGTTTTCTCGACAGCGCCAAGGAGGAGAGCCTCGAGGCGATTGGCGAAGCAATGGCCGAGAACGGCCGGGTGATCGTCACCGGCTGCATGGGCAACGAAGCTGACATGATCATGAAGCGCTTCCCCGATGTGCTCGCCGTCACCGGCGCGCATCAATATGAGGACGTTGTGACCGCGGTCCACGCTGCGGCTCCGGCAGCCCGCGGCGCGTTTGTCGATCTCGTCCCCGAAGCGGGTCTCAAGCTGACCCCGCGCCATTACAGCTATCTCAAGATCAGCGAAGGCTGCAACCATCGCTGTTCCTTCTGCATCATCCCGTCCCTGCGCGGCGACCTCGTGTCCCGCCGTCCCGACGCGATCCTGCGCGAAGCGGAAAAGCTGGTCGAGGCAGGCACCAAGGAATTGCTGGTGATCAGCCAGGACACCTCGGCTTACGGCGTCGATATCCGCCACCAGCCGCGCCAGTGGAACGGCCCGACCGGGCAGGGCCGCGAGGTCCGCGCCCATATGACCGATCTCGCCGCAGCGCTCGGCGAACTGCGGACGCCGGAAGGCAAGGGCGTCTGGACCCGGCTCCACTATGTCTATCCTTACCCCCATGTCGACAAGGTCATCCCGCTGATGGCCGAGCGCAAGATCACGCCCTATCTCGACATCCCGTTCCAGCACGCCGCGCCGAACGTTCTGAAACGCATGAAGCGCCCGGCCAACGAGGCCAAGGTGCTGCAGCGGGTCAAGAGCTGGCGCGATATCTGCCCCGATCTTACGATCCGCTCGACCTTCGTCGTCGGCTTCCCCGGCGAGACCGAGGACGACTTCAAATATCTGCTCGACTGGCTCGAGGAAGCCCAGCTCGACCGCGTCGGCGCGTTCCGCTTTGAGCCCGTAGAGGGCGCTGCTGCCAACCTGCTCGACGGCGCCTTGCCCGAAGAGGTCAAGGAAGAGCGCTACCAGCGGATCATGGAAGTCACCGCCCGGATCAGCGCCGCCAAGCTGCAAGCCAAGGTCGGCCGCACTTTGCCGGTGATAATCGACGACATCGGCGAACCCGATGAAGACGGCGACGTCGGCGCGACCGCCCGATCCGAAGCCGATGCTCCCGAGATCGACGGCAATGTCTTTCTCCGCAACGTCTCCGCCAGCCTTGCGGTCGGCGATATCGTCGATGCAGTGATCGAAGATGCCGACGAGCATGATCTGTTCGGGGTTGCTGCTGGGTAGGCTAACGGTTCCTTTTCTAAAGCCCCTCCTTTTCAAAGGAGGGGTTGGGGTGGTTCCTCTCGTTTGAGCGCCGCGTTTGCGTTTCCAATTCGCCATCTCCACTCTACCGCCTTTCACTGACGCGAGCGATGCTTGCGCATCGCCACCACCCTAACCCAGTTTCGGGTGAAATGGCCACCGGGCGTTTCAGATCAGTCCGGGGGACTGATCGACCCGGAACTTATAAAGAAGAGGGTCTTTCGACGCGTCCGTTCGCACTGAGCTTGTCAAAGGACAGTTCGCGGTCGGTAGAGGTCCTTCGACAGGCTCAGGACGAACGGTGTTTTATCACCATTACCCCTTCCGCTCGAAATGAACGGTGATTTCGTCACCTGAACTTTACACACTTTACACTGTTATAGATTTTTTCTCACCGCCGCCCGGTCAACCTCGAACTGCGCCTGTGCTTCCGCGTGAATGGCCAGTGGCGTGATCACGGCGTCGTTCGCGGTTCCCGTGGCTTTCGCGACCAGGCCGGGGACGTCGCGTTCCATTTCGGCGGCTTCTTCGGGGCTCATCTGATAATATTCCGGCGGGCCGTTATCGTCCGGCCAGTGGATTTCGTAAAATTCCGCGCCTTCCTCTTCCTCGGCCACTTCCGGCTCCGGTTCCCGATGCCCCTCGGCCTCGGCCGCGAGCACCGCCAGTTCCTCCTCGGTCGGCGTCGCGATCAGCGGGGCGGTGTCCTCGCCCGCGCCGATTGCCATCAGCATATCGCCAAAGCGCGCCGCGCCGCGTTGCGCCGGGATCTGTTCGGCAATCTTGTCGAGCCGTGCGAGATGCGCGAGCAGCAGCCGGCTGTCATAGCGCCGCCGTGTCGCGACCACCTCGCCATGATAGAAAATCTCTTCCTCGACGCCCTCGATCGCCCGCTCCTGCAACTTGTCCTGCGCCTCCTCCCGCGCCAGCACCAGCGCCGCCAGCCATCCCCGCGCAAAATCCGGATCGCGGCGTTTCAGGTCATAGGCCGACTGGCGGGTGCGCTGGACAAAATAAGCCGACGCCTGGACATTGCCGGTCTGCGCGAGCGCCTCGAGAAATCTGACGCGGAGTTCAAGGTGCCAGCCGTCGTGGCGGCTGGCGGG
>RCMY010000778.1_pt1 | contig 30382 bp, 26 predicted proteins | sample 2041341 | NCBI WGS metagenome assembly RCMY01 (sample SAMN09708234, study PRJNA481090) | Marine sediment metagenome, whole genome shotgun sequencing project. | reverse complement strand
ACCCGCTGGACTACACGACCTTGCCCGGCCGCACTCAACATATTTCCACTAACTCTTAACTCGTTCCGGTTCCCCATCTAGAAAACATGTGCCAAAGTGGTTGACCGTAGTCATACCTGTAAAAAACAGTAACCACAGAGTAGGAGCGTTTTTTTAATTAAATTACAGAATGTTAAACTGTTAACACCAACAACCCGTTATTACAATTACATAATCACTGAAGCTAAATCAGAGTTAACAGAATAGCGGGGGTGGATCGTTGAAGAAGGAATGTTGGCGGTAAAAGGAACGGGTTACCAAGACCTGTGCATATTGTCGTTGCGAAGGTCTTTGATTATTCAAGATTGCCTTTGGAGATGTCCGACAAGTACATGAAGCAAAGGTCTACAGGTACGGCCGCAGTGAAATCCACCACTAATCTAGAATTCTATCGGTGAAGATATCGATATTGGTAGTTGAAGAGACTCTCTCGTGAGGTCTTGAAAACTCCAGAATCTACTGCTTCACAAACCGCTCCTTTCTGTGCCAATCCAAATTATTCTGGTCGGGCCGAAAACGACTTTCAGACGGCCTGAAGACTGTACGATCTGACAGCGTAAGTATATGTCCCGGTAGATTAGGGTCATTTTTGACGGCTGGAGATATCATCACATGGTAATTGTGATCCACTGACATAAGTCCTTCATTGTATGACCAGTGGCAGAGTTTGCACAGGGCGATATCGTTCGTCGGGTGGTCGTTATGGCTCACACTCCATGGCTTAATATGGGCGGCATCAACTATGGTGTGGCCTTCTGGTGCAAGCATTTTAATGCCACAGAGCGCACAGCGATGACCATAGAGGTTGACAACTGTTTTTCTAAACCCCTGGTCGCGGACTTTTTCTACATGAGTGTATTGGTTAATTGTCAGTTTAACTTCAGGAGTCAGCTCTTGTGTTGTAAGGAGGCTGTCGGAATATAAGGCTGATTGGCAAGTGAGTATCGAGTGATCATGGATTGTTTGTCGGATTGCAGCATCGAAATATTTCTCTAGAAGAACCGTGCGAAGCTTTTCCCTGGAACTTGGCATCTGTAGCAGCGGATACAGATCGTCACTGAATTGTGCACCGAGATACAGCTGTCGAAGGCGTTTTACAGAGCCTACCGACAATCCTCTTTGGTGCTACTGTCCAGGTTGTGGCTTCAACTCCCCAAAAGGCGCACTCTCAAGATGATAAAAAGGATAGGACATGCTCGCCTTACGTTCAGGTGGCAGCAAGATGGCACAATAGCTCTGGAAAGTCTGAGCAAGTTCATACGAAGGCTCAATAAAATTTCTGACAATTACCCCAGATTCGATAAAGTCGAGAATAGTTAAAAGAAGAAAAGGTTTGTAGGGAGATCGATTATAGGTGAGATTTGTCCAGTTCTATTTGGAGCCATCCGTTCGTAGGGTAGCAAACGCATTCAAATAATAATCAAGTCGACCGCACATTAGTCTCACCCTACATTGAAGACCTAATTATCCAGGCAAAAAAACAAGTTACTGCTATTCAAAGGAACTGGCAAGAGTCGGTGTAAAATGGGAAGAGATTTAGCAGAACGATCTATGCTGATTAAAGAAACCCAGGCAGGGATAAAATTTAACCGACAGTGTTGGGGAAAATTCGGGAAACTCTCCTGCGAAAAGACGCCATTACTATTCCCCAACTATCAATGATCATGGGGTAACAGAGCGTTTCATAGAACATAATATCCCAAAATTGCATAAAAGAAGGGAGCCTCGCAGATACGTTGGTCCAGGCGCAAGATGTTTTTATCGCATGGGCAAAAAAATGTTCATACTGCTCAAGTTGTACGCAATACACACTTCAAGGTCCTCTGGCCAAAATCAGAGATAAAGTTGCTTATTCACAGTCACCGGTATAGTCAGGCGGACTCTACTGGCGTAGGCAGCGGGTCTTATTGAGGTCAACAGTGAAAAAAGCTGTAAGGCTTTGTTCCTTGCAGCGACTTATTCCTATAAGCACAATTGCAGATAATTTTTTAGCAACAGAGAAGATCATCCCCAAAGAGATTGCGGGTCAGGTCATGTGTTGCCTGACTTTCAATGAGAAAAGAGGTTCATCATGAAAAAAATATTATTGAAGGCATCAAGCATTTTCATACTAATGTCAGTTGTATTGATTAGCAGTTGCTCACATCATCCTGAGAACCATAATGGTGCCGACTATTACTCCGGGGATATGTATAAAATGGTTCCAAAGGCCAAGCATGAAGAGCGCTTCCCACATGGACATCTCAATAAATCCGGCAAGGTTACTGATAAGCAATGCTATTACGATGAAGGTACATCCGCATATTTTTGTCAATATTGGGATCCTTGGGATGAATAATTTTCAACAACGACCTTCCTTAAACAATTACAACAGGAGAAAGTGGTATGCCAATTCTTGAAACATTGTTTAGAAAAATTAACCCAACAAGAGTGTTGTTGTTTTTGCTGTTACTTATTCTCAGTGGCTGTGCTTCTACCGGTCAAATAAATGACCCTCTTGAACCATTTAATCGCAAGGTGCAGACTTTCAATGATACCGTGGATACTTATGCCTTGAAACCGATTGCAAAAGGGTATGCTTATGTATTTCCAGAATTCTTCCGCATAGGTTTACGTAATGCCTTCGATAACATAGCATATCCCACCGTCTTCATTAATCAGTTTTTACAGGGAAAAGGGGCAACCGGTCTGATGGATATGTCCCGGTTTGTCCTTAATTCAACCATTGGCTTAGCCGGCTTATTTGATGTAGCCACCGAGATGGGACTGCCGGCCCATAATGAAGACTTTGGGCAGACCTTTGCCGTTTGGGGTTTTGGCAGCGGTCCTTATCTGGTGCTGCCTATTCTGGGACCTGCAACAATGAGGAGTGGAAGTGGCTTTGTTCCTGGATATTTCACCTATCTACCCACCTATATTGATGATGATACCGTGCGCTGGTCGTTATATGGTACTGCTTTCCTCGTTGAACGTGAACGTTTGTTGAAAAAAGAGAAACTGATTGTCGGAGATCGTTACCTTTTTATTCGCGATGCTTACTTGCAGCGTCGCCAGTATCTGATCGATGATGGGGAGAATGAGGAAGATCTTTTCCTGACTGATTGAGAGAAGTGGTGTCAGAAAAAGCTTGTCTTCTTGTTTACTTGCAAGAAGTCTGCGCTATTCTTTCAAAATATAATTATTGAAAACAACTGATTGAAGGTCACCTCCGTATGAAAAACATAGTGCTGTACTTCAGGTTGTTTATGCCCCGTTGTTATCGTGGATGCCTTAATCATCCAAGACTGATTCTGGCATTTATTCTTGTATTAAGCCTGGTGGCCGCCTATTTTTCCAGGCAATTCACATTTGATGCCTCAGAAGACACTTTAGTCGCAGAAGGAGATCTTGACCTGGAGTATTATCGAGAGATATCTGAGATATTTGCCGATCAGGAGTATTTGTTTCTCACTTACACCCCAAAATCCGATACGGTATTTCTTCCAATAACTCTGAACAAAATCGATCAGCTTGCAAGCGCACTGAAAAATTTAAATGGGGTCACGACTGTGTATTCCATACTCGATGCTCCGCTTTTTAAAAATCCTCCGGTGCCGATCACAGAAGTAGCAGGAAAATTCAAAACTTTGCGCTCTGCTGATGTCGATCTCGGACTTGCAGCCCAAGAGTTAACCTCAAGTCCACTTTTCCGTGAGTTACTTATTTCAGCAGATGGACGCACTACGGCGTTGCGTATCGATCTAGAAGATAATCCCCGGCTTGCAAAACTAAAAAAATTACGTACTGAATTGAGGCAAAGAGACAACTCTTCCAGTCAGGACCAGGCCAGACTCGCCCAGGTCGAAGAGGATTATCGTGGCGAACGTGAGCGTAGCTTGGCCCGTCGTGATGCAACTCTTGCAGACATTCGTCAAACACGTAATAATCTTGGCAGCGATGTCACAGCCTACCTGGGAGGTGTTCCTCTGATCGCCTCCGACATGGTCGAATATGTAAAAAACGATATCTTGTTTTTTGGACTTACTGTTTTTGTCTTAACCGCGCTCATGTTGTTTGTTATCTTCAGGCAAATGCGCTGGGTTTTGCTACCACTAATGAGTACTGCCATTTCTATCCTGATTACCGTAGGGCTGCTTGGCTATCTGCGGCAACCGATCACGGTAATTTCTTCAAATTTTATATCACTGCTGGCGATTACCACCATCTCTTTATCAGTTCATTTAGTTGTTAGATTCTGTGAACTGAAAGCTCAAAATCAGCAGATTACCCACCTGGATCTGGTGTTTAACACCATGACCGACAAGTTTGCTCCCTGTGTCTATACGGCACTGACGACGATGGTGGCCTTCGCCTCGCTGATAACCAGTGAAATTGTACCGGTCATTGATTTTGGCTGGATCATGTGCGTCGGCATACTCATATCCTTTCTGATCACCTACAGTTTTTTTGCCGGTATGCTCTTGTTGTTTTTCGGTGGGGACGCTGCCATAACTTTGTTCCATGAACCGGCGCTGACCCGGTTTTTTAGCAGACTGTCCATAAGACACAGTGCTTTGATACTTGGAGTTGCCGCATTTTCCTGTATCCTTGCGGGTATAGGTATCAGCAGGGTAAGTCTTGATAACCGCTTTATAGATTACTTCCGTTCCGAAACGGAAATCCACAAAGGGCTGAGTTATATTGATAAGTTTCTTGGAGGTACTATTCCGCTCGATATAATTCTGCACTTTCCGCCTTATACCGATCAGGTCACAGATAGAGACAGTGACTTTTTTGTCGAAGAGCAGGACGTCTATTCCGAGCGGTACTGGTTTACACCTGACAAATTTGCCTATCTGCAAAAATTGCACAGCTACCTAGAAAAAAAGCCGGAAATCGGCAAGGTCATATCCATATTAACACTGAAGCAACTAGGCGAAACATTAAATAATGGTGAACCTCTCGGGAGTCTGGAACTCATGGGAGTACTCGGAGCATTACCTGTCGATGTCCGCAATGAATTAATCGCCCCTTACACCTCCCCGCAGGATGGCCTTATCCGGATATCGGCCCGAGTTCATGAAACAGGACCGGCTTTCTCCCATGCCAAGCTACTGAACGATATTAAATCTTTCACTCTTACAGAATTGGGAATGGACGTAGAAAACACAAGGCTCACTGGCATGGAGGTATTGTTTAACGGCATGCTTAAACATTTGTTTGATTCACAAAAATCAACCCTCGTTTTCGTTATTGCTGCTACGTTTCTGATGTTTGTCATTTTGTTACGTTCGATCACCCTGGCGATGATCGGGCTCATACCCAATATCATGTCGGCGGCAGTCATCCTGGCGTTCATGGGCTTTGCCGGTATTCCTCTGGACATCATGACGATTACGATAGCTGCGATAATCATAGGTATCGGTGTGGATGATGCCATTCACTACCTGCACCGCTTTAAACAGGAGCTGGATGTTGTGAAAGATGTGAAGATTGCAGTGGAAAATAGCCATAGCGGTATAGGCAGTGCTCTGTACTACACTTCATTTACTGTCGTCATTGGTTTTTCGGTGCTTGGATTTTCCAATTTTATACCCACTGTTTATTTTGGTGTGCTGACATCTTTGGCAATGATAGGTGCGTTGCTCGCCAATCTCATGGTCCTGCCAAGCTTGCTGGTACTGTTTAATGGTCGAATATTTAAGCAGGAAAATGCTCTCACATTACCAGGAAAAGCCGAGACCCAAAGGATGGTAAAGTAGAGCAAATCGAAAATTATTCTCAGGAGTAGCTATGAAAATACTATTTGTATTCAGTTGTATAGCATTTTTTCAGTTTGGTCTTCTTCCCACTCTGGCGATAACCGATGTACAACGGAATCCGAGCCAAATTATTCGAGAGTCAACAGAACGAGTCATGACAAAAATAGCAGAGCAGAAGCAATTGCATGGTGAGAAGGTTACGGAGCAGATGGTCCAGACTTTAATTGAGGTTCTCAAACCAGTGGTGGACTTTCAGGCAATCGCCGGATCTGTTATGGGGAAACATGCCAAAAAAGCCAACGCCCAACAATCACAAAAATTCGCCCAGGTTTTTATGGAATCATTAGTAGAGTTTTATATGAAAAGCTTGATTACTTTTGACATAAAGAATGTCACTGTGCTTGAACAGGGCCCTAATTTTGATCCGGACAGCGGCCGTGCTACTGTATATATGCGGGCAACAGACAGCGATAACAGCAGCTATGATTTGAGGTATTCAATGCGTACTAACAGCAAGGGCGAATGGAAAGTGCGAAATTTTCTTATCGAGGGCATTAACGTCGGCTTGACCTTTCTCAATCAGTTTGATGGCGCCATGGCACGTCACGCTGACGATATTAATACGGTGATCGCTAACTGGAGTGCTGAAATGGCGCAGAGTAAAGAAAATTTGCAACAATGATCTCGTTACCTGACAAACCAGTGAGTGATAACAACACGGCAAAATATCAGCAAGTGGAATTGTAAAAATAATCTGTAAGGTTTTCTCCCCCCATGCGACTTAATTAGTAACAATAATCCCTCTGTTTTAATAAAGGAGAGCCACTGATCCTTTGGAAATACGGTTATATACCGGAAAAGGATAAGTCAGCAAAAAAAGCGTGGAATTCGGTATAGCCTGGACAACTTGTTTAATGAGCATGATAAATGGAAAATAAAACCGGGTCAATGGGGAGAGATCCGCAAAATCTATTTGAAGGAAAAGTACTCATGGCTGCTATCCAAACCTGCCTGGCAGACATGCCTGAAAAGATGTCACTGGCTTTTACCCTGCGCGAGAAAGAAAACTAACTGACGAGCTGCAGAAAGGCGCCAGGAATAATAGTATTGTTGCCTGAGGTTAGCCTGATTCACTCCCAAGGTTTGGGGTAAGTTAGATATTTGGTTGCATGTTACCCTGTCGCCGTTAAAAGAGTGAGTCTTGGCACAGGATTAAGGAACAACTATTTCGCAATAATTGGAAAAAATACCATGCTGTAACTCTTTTTCAAACTACTTTGGAGGTAACCTTTTAATGCAATATTATGAGACTAAGGATTTGGCGGATTTTCCCAGTATTGGCGAATGGACAAGTGAAGAAGCACAGAAGTTTTTTGACTATTACACAAAGGCCACGGGTGAAGGGAAACTAACCGAACGCGAAAAAACACTGATAGCACTGGCTGTAGCTGCGACCCAAAACTGCCCCTACTGCATTGACGCCTATACCAATAAATGTCTGTCTCTCGGGGTGGACAAGGAAGAGATGATGGAGGTTTTCCATGTTGGCGCCGCCATGATGGCGGGCATTACCCTGGCTCATTCTACCCAGATGCGCAAAATTGTGAAAAAAAAGGAGATGTAGATGGAACCCCGCGATCAGTTGTCTGCCCTGGACAAGAGTTGCCTGCAGAACTTTATCGACAGACTGGCGGCAGAAGGACAATACCCCATGCAGGCTGCCGGAGTGGACGTTCTACAGATGAATATCTGTCGCAAGTGCAACCTCTTTTGCAAACATTGCCATGTCGAGGCCGGTCCCCATCGCACCGAGATGATGTCCCAGGCGATCATGGCAAAATGCCTTGATATTCTAAGGGAAAATACGATTTCCACCATCGATATTACCGGCGGCGCCCCGGAAATCAACCCACATCTGGAGTGGTTTCTTGATAATGCCGCACCTCTTAAGCGCCGACTCATCGTCCGGTCGAATCTGACCCTGTTGCTGGACGATACCTATCGCCATTTAGTTGATGTCTATGTCAGGAACAAGGTCGAAATTGTCACCTCGCTGCCACACTACAAGGAAGATGGTACAGACAAACAGCGGGGCAAATGTGCCTTCACCGCTATTATCGAGGTTATTAAAAAACTCAACGACAGGGGATACGGTAAAGAGAATTCTGGTCTGGTGTTAAACCTTGTTCATAATCCAACAGGGTTTTATCTGCCCGGCTCACAATCTGCGCTGGCACATGAATATAAATCACGACTGTTTGAAGATCATGGAGTCTTTTTCAACGACCTGTTCTGCATCACCAACATGCCAGTTGGCAGATATCTTGAACATCTGCAAAAAAATGATAATCTGTCTGATTATATGGCGGAACTTAGTGCAGCCTTCAACCCGTCGGCGGTGGAAAACGTGATGTGCAAGAACACCATTTCGGTCAGCTATGATGGGCAGTTGTACGATTGTGATTTTAACCAGATGTTAGGATTGCCAATTGAAGTCAACCCCCATGTTAATGAATTTGATATAGAAACAATACGCCGCCGTAAGATTGTCCTAGCCAATCATTGTTATGGCTGTACAGCAGGTTCGGGCAGTTCCTGCCAAGGCACAACAGAAAAATAGGAAAACTTATGGGTATGATTAAATGCGATTTTGCTGTTATCACCGGTTCCGGATTCTATGACTTTCCTGACCTGACAAAGTCGCGTGAAGTAGAGATAACTACACCATTTGGTGATATTCAGGCAGTTCACGGCACCTGCGAGGACAAATCAGTCCTGTTTATTGCCCGGCACAAAAAAGACCACGCATTGTTATCCAACATGGTCAACCACAAGGCTAATCTTCACGCATGCCAACAAGCACAAGTGGGTGTCATTATTGCCACATCCATTGTTGGCATTACTAACCCTGATTTACCACTGGCAAAAATGTTGCTATTTAATGATCTATTCTATCCCGATAACCGGCTGCCAGATGGAAGCCATTGTACATTTTATACCGAAGAGAATCAGATCGGCAGAGGTCACTATATGTTTGGATCCCCGTTTTGTGATGTCTCAGATGCACTGAAAGAGGAGGATGTAATATCAGATATCACATACGCCTATGTGAATGGGCCACGCTTAAATTCTAAAAAGGAGATCCAATTTATCGCAAACTACGCCGACGCAGTAAGTCAGACTGCTGGTCCGGAGGCAATTTTGGCAGGCGAGCTTGAAATTCCGTATGTACTGCTCGGGTATGGTGTGGACTATGCTAATGGTGTTAAAGATGTACCAACAGCTATTGATGTATTAACAGAGAATATGAATTGCAGTAAAAAAGCTTTTGCTCAAGCAATTAGGCTGCTTCTTGCACATAATTCATATCAGTTTAATGGCTTTGTCTATCGTTTTAAATGAGGTGAGGCACTGGTAAACGCTTACAGCTCGGAGGTTATACCAGATTTTCAGCTTTCCCGGTGAACGGTTACGTTTGATCATATACAATTTCATAACGCCAAGCATGAGCGTCTTGCATTTATCCTATAGGTTGTTTGTCGTAAACTGGAACTGTGACCTGCACTGGAAATGACGGCTACTTGCTTGATATTACACCCTTTATTATCTGTTTGTCCCGAACTCATTCTGCAACCACTTTTTTAATACTTCATTTTGTTTTTCAGGTCAGCAAAGACGCTTGGCATCAGAGACTTAAACCATGCCTAACCTGGCTGCATACTGAGGTTGCATCTCTCTGCTTATCCCGAATTGCTCGGGTAATTCCACTCTCCAGTCGGGATATCGCCTGATCAACCTGCTGCTCTTCAATTGAGATTGCCGGGTCCTGACCGTCGATTGCTCGATAAACATAGAGGGGCAACCTGGTTTGCGAAAAACGACATTCAAATTATTTCCTTAATAAAATCAATATGCGAATGGGTCTTTGGACTTATTTGGGACAGCAACGAAATACCCTGTAAGGTTTTGTTCTGTGCAGCGACTTATTTCTATAAACAAAATTACTGATAATTATTTGGAATCCAGGAGATGTTTTTGGAGGTTATTGCAGGTTGGGGTTTTAAAAGGCAATATTGAATAAGGAGATGGACATGCTGGATGGTCTCATAAACAAATTTCAACCATCGTCTCAAGGCAGTGATGCTACTGTGGCTTTTATAACCTTAAATTTTATGAGACGAATATGAACGATAAACCGACCTATGATGAACTTGAACAAAAGAACCGGGAGCTGGAAGGAGAGTTGGCTCACCATAAGAAAAACTCTGCTCTTTTTGAGTGCATTTTCAGCTCTAATTATGATTCTGCAGTGTTTGCTGATTCTCATAGTCGGATAGTTTTTTCTAATCCGGCCCTGAGCCGAATTTTCGCAAGCGAAACCGTCGGTACTGTTGTCAAGGATATCGATGGCAAGGTGCTGGGGTCTCTTGACATTATGAGAGATATCTCGAAACGAAAAACAGCAGAGAAGGCACTGTGGAAAGCCCATGAGGTTTTGGAACAACGGGTGCAACAACGTACGGATGAATTGACAAAAGAAAGGGATAAAGCCCAAAAATATCTTGATATTGCCGGAGCCATAATCGTTGTTTTTGATAAGAATGAAAATGTCACGCTCATTAATAGGAAAGGGGCTGTTGTCCTTGGTTACACTGAAAAGGAAATAATAGGAAAAAACTGGTTTGACATTTTCATACCCGAACATGAAATAGCAAGTGCTAAAGCAGAGTTTTTAAGGTTGATCGATGGAAAGGCTAGGTCTTTAAAGTCTTCTGCAAACATTATCGTGACCAGAGATGGACAGGAGTTGCTCATAGAATGGCACAATACTGTACTCAGAGATATGCAAGGAGATATAACTGATATCCTCAGTTCCGGGATCGATATTACTGATCGGAAAAAAGTGGAGATCGCCTTGCAGGAAAGTGCAGAAAAAACCAAGCGCTTTGCCTATTCTGTTTTCCATGACCTGAAGAACCCGGCAATCGGCCTAACTGGATTGATAAGGCATTTGAACAAAAAATATGCAGATCTATTTGATGAAAAAGGAAAGATGTGGTGTCGGCAAATTATGACTACGTCTGAACAGATAAATCTCCTCGTTGAAAATGTTAACTGTTTAATAACAACAACGGAAACGCCTTTGCGCTTTGAAGAAGCTAATCTGGAGGAGATATGCGGTAATATACGGGAAGAATTTTCCAGCCAATTTACAGACCTTGAAATTATCTGGTCTGTTCCTGAACCAGCGCCAATTATTAAAATCGAAAGACTGACGATTACCCGGGTGTTACGAAATTTTATAGACAATGCTTTGAAGTACGGCGGGGATAACTTAACTACAATTGAAATCGGTTATCTGGATAGCGGAGATAGTCATATCATTTCAGTAAGGGACGATGGCAATGGTTTTAATGATGAAGAAAGAGAGGTCATATTTCAAACGTTTTATCGAAATGCAAAACCTGGGATTGCTGGAACAGGACTCGGCCTGGCTATTGTAAAAGAAATAGCGGAAAAACACGGCGGCAAGGCGTGGGCAGAACCAGGCATGGAAGGTGGGGCGACGTTTTATATCTCCATCTCGAAGAACTTCAATGAATCTTCTGAGCCAAGTGATGCATCGACTAATAACGTCACTGGTGATCGGGCGAGAGATGTTCAGACAGCTCTCAATACTGACGGAACCGGTATGCCGAATTCCTCCGCCAATGAACCGGGTGAACGTAACAAGGTGAGATCGCTGGAGCAACAGTAATAAATCTAATCGCTAAATATATGCTCGATGCTGCGGCATATATTGTTGCCGGCATCGGGTAGAATTCCACCACGCGTGGATAATCAAAAAAAAGAAGAAAACATGAAGAACTTAGTTGTTGTGACAGTTGCAATGTTGATGATGGGAACAATGTTCTTTGCAACGGGGTGTGCCAAGCAGGCGAGCCTACAGGGTATGGACTGGTATTCCGAAGTTCCCAAAGCTGAACACGAGCGCCGTTTCCCACAGGGTCATAAACACCTCGTGGGACCTAACGGAGAAAATTGTGTTTATGACGAAAAAACAGAAACATATCTTTGCCAGTTTGACTCGGAGGAATAGTGATGTCATTCCATCGATTAAGCTTGTTTTCAGTTCACTTATTCAATCCGTGTGCATAAAAAATATTCTGTGTCGGTCGAACATATCCAATGTCGAGAAGGAGAAAAAATGAGAAAACATCACCTGGCGGTTTTTTTCGTTTCCTGCATGCTATTTCTCGGAAATCTTTCTGTCGCCGCTGAACTTCAGGAAGGTTTTATGGGATACAAATGGGGAGAGAGAGTAGCGCAATTCGAGGGATTCACCGAGTTGTATAGTAAAAAGGATGTGACGTATTTCAGCAATCCCAATGAATCATATACTATTGATGGGCTCATGATAGATGATGCCATTTTTGGTTTTTACCAGGGGCGTTTTTTTGCGGTGTACATCGGTGTCGATGCTCTTGAAATATACGATAGGATTGAGCTGTATATGAAACTAAAGTATGGCTTTCCCACTATAAAAACATTGGCAAAAGAATATCTGACTACCTTTAAATGGAAATACCAGGATGTTATCATTAAGCTGAAACTCGGTCAAATTGATGGGAAAATGAAGTTGGCATTTTATTATGACCCACTTTCGCGTGATCTGAACAACAACCAATTGGAAGAAATCAGCGAAACGTCCTATCGATTTTTCCCAATAGACAAGAACAAACAGCCTCGATTGATTCCGTTTCTGGAATTCTAAGGTAAACGAGGCATGTCTTGCCCAGCTACCATCGAAACGAATCGCCTGGATGGTGTGGTCGGATTTGAACAATACGGCTTACCGCAATGCGATCCTCCAGACTCCTTTTTTCAGGAGGATACTGACTTTGTTTGCTGCTTGCCGAAACCATTGAGTGAGCGCTGCATGGCCTGCAGCTCGAGATTACAAAAGGGTCACCAGTGACCGCGAAAGAAATTGAGAATTACCGGTCCTGCCTCAAGGCCCTTGTAGAGTTCTATCGTTTGGTTGTCGGTATCAATCAGAGTATGGCCGGAGCTTTCTCTTCGACCTGAAGGCATTTCTGGGTCATTTTTCGTCACTGATTGAAAAATTTATTGTATGATAACGTGGCCAGGCGAAATCGCCTGATCTATTCCAACCACCAATACAAGGAGCAGTCATGAAGAAAAAAATGTTCGTTCTCGCATCGGTATTTGTAATGGCAGGAACTTTGACCCTCGCTTATGCGGCAGACGTTGACAGGGGCAAGGTTCTATTTGCTAGCCCGACTCTTGGCGGCGGTACAACCGGCAAGAGCTGCATGACCTGTCACGATGGAGGGGAAGGTTTTGATGATGATCTGTTTGATCGGAAGAGCTATACCATCATGGGCAAGGAAAAAAACAGTGTTGAGGAGATTGTAAATGTCTGTATCGAAAAGCCGTTGGGAGGTGTCGCCATTGACCCGGCGGGTGAAGAAATGACCGATCTTATTGCCTATATGAAAACCCTGGTCGTCAAGTAAACTGAAAAATTGCAGAACAAGTTTGAAGGTTGCCCGGCTCGAAATTGAGCTGGCGACTATTGCCTCCTTGCCGGTCAACCGGCAGGGAGGCATTGTGGTACAACGACATTTCCAGGTCATTCCGCCCTAAAATTAATTTCCGCCATAAAAGAACTCTGTCAAAAAGTACTATTAATTCTGGCTTAACCAAACAACGCCACTTAAGAACATATGCACCACATGTTGTGTGTGGTTACGGAGTCTGGATACTTTATATTGTCTCTACTTTGGCATGTTGCGTTGTAGGGTTAACTATATTGAGGACAACAGAGACATAAACTGTAAGGTTTCGTTCTTTACCGCGACTTATTTATAGAGCGTGCCGAATGAATCAGTTTTGAGGGTCCATTTCCTATATATAGTTGTATCTCATTCGGCCCTGAGGAATATATGGAACTCTTTATGTAAGGAGGTCAAAGGTATGCATAATAACATTTTCTATTCCAATGAAAGTGGTTGTAAAGAGTGACTTTCACTCCATGTCGGCCAGAATGACAAGGCGGGATCGAGTGACAATGGTATTGGTGATAAAATTCCCGATTATGTTGCTGATATTAAAAAGAAGTATAAGCTGAAAAGTGCGAAATATAAATATTTATTGCAAAACGCACGTGCTTTGGAGCAATGGGTGCAAAAATGTATAGCTGTGCTGAGAAATGAGAGCGGTAAAGCTCGAGAGTATCTGGATAGCACCCATGTCATAATCCTCGTCTTTGATAGTAACCGTTCACCGGAAAACTGCCAAATACTGAATAACCTCCGAACTGTAAGCATTCACCAGTGCCGGAGATGCGCGAAAGAGTTCATTAAACTGTACTATGGTACGTTTAATGGCCGATGACAAAACAGATTCGGTGCTGGTGAACGCTTACCTTTGATATGCATGGCCATGTCAGTTTCATCAATAAAAAAGGGGCTGCTGGTTTTGGGTATACTGAAAAAGAGAGAAACGGAAAATAATTGTTAGGAGGCATCAGCAGGACATGGTGATCCAGAGGACCTCATCTCAGGACAAATTGCTAGCCAACCTGCTTGCCCAGTCGCTGGCCATGGCCAGCGGCCGGGATCATGGAAATCCCAACAAACGTTTTGCCGGCAACCGGCCCAACAGTATCTTGCTGGCCGACCGTTTGACCCATACACCATGGGCGCGCTGTTGGCTATTTATGAGGCGAAGCTCGTCATGCAAGGTTTTATCTGGAATATCAATTCCTTCGATCAGGAGGGCGTTCAGCTTGGCAAGATATTGGCTGCAGAAATTCTGGAGCATCTAGCCCGGTACCGTAAGGAAAAAGATTATCATGGAACTGAAGATAATCTTGGCTGGGCAATGCTGGAATCAGCAGGGTTATGAGTTTTATTATGAGTTTTATGGAGGCGCTTAAATGAAGAAAATCGATCATGATTTGAATGTAAATACCCTGCGAATGCTTTCCCTCGATATGGTGGAAAAGGCACAATCAGGGCATCCGGGTTTACCTTTGGGTGGGGCCGCTGTTTTTTATGCGTTGTATTCACAAGTTATGAATCACAACCCGCAGAATTGGAAATGGTATAACCGTGACAGGTTTTTGCTGTCCGCGGGTCATGGTTCCGCTCTTTTGTACTCGGTTCTGCATCTTTTTGGATACGGCGTAACCGTTGAGGATCTGAAACAGTTCAGGCAAGCGGGGAGCAATACGCCAGGTCACCCGGAGTACGGAATTACCTCAGGCGTGGAGGCCACTACCGGACCACTCGGCCAGGGCTTTGCTATGGGAGTAGGTATGGCGATTGCGGAAAAGATGCTCGCTGACCATTACAACACGGATGAATTCAAGATAGTTGATCACTTCACCTACGTCTTTGTGTCAGACGGGGACATGATGGAAGGATTGACTTCCGAAGCGGCATCGCTGGCAGGGACGTTAAAGTTGGGCAAACTCATCTACCTCTACGATGATAATCACATATCCCTTGAGGGTCCCACCGAGGCAACTTTTACCGAGAACGTACAGCAGAGGTTTGACGCTTACGGCTGGCACACCTTGAGAGTTGACGATGGCAACGACATTACAAAAATTACAGAAGCGGTAAAGTCGGCACAAAAGATTACCGACAAACCCAGCCTTATTCTTGTACAGACGCATATCGGTTTTGGTTCACCTAAACAAGATACTGCTTCGGCTCATGGCGAGCCGCTTGGTGAGGCCGCGCTTAAAATAACGAAAAAATATTTCGGCTGGCCGTCAGACAATACATTTTACGTGCCGGAAGAAGTTTCCCTGCATTTTGACCAACTGCAAAAAGAGGGGGAGAGGAAAGAGGCCGCGTGGAAGAGCCTGTTTGTAGAATATAAGCAGAAATTTCCGGAATTGGCGGAGCAATACGAACAGGCCCAGACGGGGGAAATCTCCGATAAGCTACAGCGCAATATTCCGGTATTTTCAGCTTCTGAAAAGCCAATAGCAACTCGAAGTGCATCCGGTCAGGTTATGCAGATTCTCGCAAAGTACCTGCCGGGATTTATCGGGGGTTCTGCAGACCTGAACCCTTCGACCAAAACGTACCTTGCCGGCCTTGGGGATTTTGGGACCACGGACCACGGTGCACGTAATATTCACTACGGCGTCAGAGAACACGCCATGGGGGCCATAACCAACGGTTTGGCCCTTCACGGTGGATTGATTCCGTATTCGGCCACCTTCTTTGCGTTTTTTGATTATATGAAGCCTCCCATAAGGCTGGCAGCACTTATGAACGTGCATGCTGTCTTTGTGTTCACTCATGACAGTATCGGCCTTGGCGAGGACGGACCCACCCATCAGCCGATTGAGCAACTCGTCTCAGCCCGGGTAGTGCCGAATTTGACGGTTATCAGGCCAGCGGACGCAAACGAGACCGCAGCGGCCTGGTACCTGGCAATTTCCAGAAAAAGTCCCACGGTGTTGGTTCTCTCCCGGCAAGATCTGCCGATATTTGACGCCGAGAAACATGGAATCCTTAAAGGCGTTGCCAAAGGGGCGTATACGTTGTTCGACTGTGCAGGAACACCTGATCTGATTCTTATTGCAACAGGATCGGAAGTTCATCTTGCCGTAGGGGCGTATAATGAACTTGCCCATCAAGGAATAAGAGCAAGGGTGGTCTCAATGCCGTCTGTCGAAATTTTTAACGAACAAGATGATGCTTACAAGGAGTCGGTGATTCCTCCTTACATTAAAAAACGATTGGTTATCGAGGCGGGGTCTTCGGTTGGCTGGTGGAAACTGGTTGGCGATGAAGGCGATGTAATCGGAGTAGATACGTTTGGGGAATCGGCACCGGGAAAGATCGTCTTTGAAAATTACGGCTTTACGGTAAAGCATGTCGTGGCAAAATCGATAAAGTTGCTGGCTGTGCATCCTGCCAATGATAAATGATCCCCCTTGATCTCTCGCTCCGTAAATGAGCTGAGAGCGGGTTGGGTGGAAAGAGGTCTGAAATGAAAATAAAGTTGAGTCCAGTGTCAAGTAAAACCAATGGAGGATCTTGTGAGATTGTGACTGGAGGGCCTTGTGGTTATGTGGTCTTTGGTGCCTCCGGCGATCTTACCCATCGGAAGTTGATGCCAGCTGTTTTCTCTTTGTTCAGGGCAAAAAAGATTCCTGAGCAGTTTTTTGTCGTCGGCTTTGCCCGTTCCGTAATGGCCGATAGCGAATTCAGGCTAAGGGTAATCGATTCACTTCGGCAGGCATATGGAGATATATCAAAAACAGAAATCGAAAATTTTGTCATGCGGTGCTTTTATGTGGCCGGTGGTTATGACCAGGATGACGGTTATCGCAAGTTGAATGAAAAAATAGAAGAGCTCGGAAGAAGATTTGGCACTGAGGGCAATCTTGTTTTTCACATTGCGACCCCACCTTCGCTCTATGCAACAATCGTTTCATTTTTGGGAAAAAACGGAGTGGTAACGAGGCACCAGAACGAAAAACCTTTTCACCGGGTAATAGTAGAGAAACCCTTTGGTCAAGATCTGCAGAGTGCTGTTAATCTGAACAAAGACCTGCTGGAACATCTTGCCGATGAGCAAATATATCGGATCGACCATTATCTCGGTAAAGAGACCGTTCAGAATATCCTCATGTTCAGATTTGCAAACCAGATCTTTGAGCCTGCCTGGAACCGTCAATACATCGACCATGTGCAGATCACCGTTGCCGAGCAACTTGGGGTGGAACACCGGGCTGGATATTTCGAAAAGGCAGGTCTATTGCGGGATATGTTGCAAAACCACATGCTGCAATTAGCCGCACTGGTTGGCATGGAGCCGCCGGTTGATTCTTCTGCTGAAAGCGTGCGGGATGAAAAAGTCAAATTCATGAAATCAATACGTCCGTTTGACATAGAAAATCTGGAAGCACAGTTGATCAGGGCACAATACTGCGAAGGGGAAGCCTCCGGTAAAAAACTTGCAGCTTACAGAGAAGAAAAGGGTGTCTCGGCAACATCGTGCACGGAAACATATTTCGCTATGAAGCTCTTTGTGGATAACTGGCGCTGGAAAGATGTGCCGTTCTACCTGCAGGCCGGAAAAAGGCTCCCGACAAAACTTACTCGAATTTCCGTGATATTCAAAAAGGTCCCACACTCAATGTTTACCGGCCATTCGAAAGATTTGGATCCCGTACCAAATATACTTGTTTTCGAAATACAACCGCGTCAAGGCACCTCTCTTCTTCTTCAGGCCAAGGTGCCGGGAGGTAAAATGTGTCTGGCATCGCTCAAAATGGAGTTGGATTATCGGGATGTGTTCGGTACGAAAATGGACGAAGATTATTCCACTCTAATCCTTGACTGCATGTTAGGCGACCAGACGCTGTACTGGAGAAAAGACGGGGTGGAAACCTCCTGGAGGCTCCTGAGCCCTGTGTTGAAACTGTGGCAGGCAGAATGCCGGCAAGCAAAAGAAAGCTCTTTAAAAAAATATGCTGCTGGAAGCTGGGGACCGGCAGCGGGAATTCGACTCATTGAACAGGACGGCAGAACCTGGATTGTGCCATGATGAGGTTAGCCGACAGCAAAGCATACCTTCCAGCATCCGAAGAGCCCAACTGAGGAGAAAATTATGAATCAACTTGAGCAATTAAAAACAATGACCACCGTTGTTGCCGATACCGGGGATTTCGATACCATCAGAGAGTATAGACCGACGGACGCGACAACCAATCCTTCACTGATCTATGCCGCGGCGCAGTTGCCGCAATATCGTGTTCTGGTTGAGGAGGCTATGGATTACGGGAGGACGAAAGCTGACACACCGGACACCCGTAAGGCTCTCATCATGGATCGATTGGCAGTCCTTTTCGGGCGAGAGATCCTCTCCATTGTACCTGGCAGGGTGTCGACGGAGGTGGATGCACGATTATCTTTTGATACCGAGAGTAGTATTCGCAAGGCGAACGAGTTGATGGAAATGTATAAGGAATTAGGCTTCAACGCAGACCGTGTTCTTATCAAACTGGCTTCGACCTGGGAAGGAATTCGGGCTGCGGAGGCCCTTGAAAAGCAGGGAATTCACTGCAACCTCACCCTGATGTTCAGCTTTGCTCAGGCTGTAGCCTGCGCCGAAGCGGGAGTGACCCTGATTTCGCCGTTCGTTGGGCGGATCACCGACTGGTATAAGTCAAAAGATGGTGTCGATATGTATACGGCCGATGATGACCCGGGTGTGCAATCAGTGCGAAAGATATTTTACTATTACAAACACCATGGCTACAAAACCCAGATCATGGGGGCAAGTTTTCGGAACGTCGACCAGATATTAGGACTTGCCGGCTGCGATTTGCTGACTATTTCCCCTCAATTACTTGACGAACTGGCAAACAAGACAGGAAATGTCGATCGTAAACTCGATCCACAACTGGCCAGAGCGATGGAAATGGAAAAATATGCTCTTTCTGAAAAGGAAATGCGCTGGAAGCATAATGAAGATCCGATGGCAGTGGAAAAACTTGCCGAGGGTATTCGCAATTTCACCAAGGATCTGCAGAAGCTTGAAGAATATGTGCAGCAAAAACTTACTCATACTACCATTTAAAAATTCGAGGGCGATGCAGTATGTAAACTGACACCCAGCTAACCCATTTGGGCCTGCCTGCCTTCATCTCTGTCTGATCCGGGATGAGGAGGTTGTTTTTACGATTGGTCAATAGACATTAGTTGGGAATTTAACAGGAGAAAACTATTATGTCACAAGCAGATATCGGACTAATTGGCCTTGCCGTTATGGGCCAGAACCTGGTGTTGAACATGAACGACCATGATTTGACAGTGGCAGTATTCAACAGAACGACCTCAAAGGTCGATGAGTTCATGGCCGGCCCAGCCAAGGGGACAAACATCATTGCCACACATTCCATTGCTGAACTGATCGATCGCTTGAAAAAACCGAGGCGAGTCATGTTAATGGTCAAGGCCGGAGCTGTTATCGATTCCTTTATCGATATGCTGCTGCCGCATCTTGATCGTGGAGATATCATCATCGACGGCGGTAACTCTCTCTATACCGACACCTCCCGTCGTACTCGCGCTCTGGCCGAGAAGGGTATTCTCTTTATCGGCACGGGGATCTCCGGGGGGGAAGAAGGCGCACGCTTTGGCCCGTCCATTATGCCGGGCGGCAACTCGGAGGCATGGCCGCAGGTAAAGGATATTTTTCAGGCGATTGCTGCCCGAGTCGACGACCAACCTTGCTGCGATTGGGTTGGCGAGGAAGGAGCCGGTCATTTCGTTAAAATGGTGCATAACGGCATTGAATACGGCGACATGCAACTTATCTGCGAGGCATACGATTTTCTGGGCCGGGGACTCGGTATGGAAACAGATGCCATCCGGTCGATATTCGGGGAATGGAACAAAGGAGTGCTCGACTCCTATCTCATGGAGATTTCAGCCGATATCCTCAGTTACAAGGATGTCGATGGTATACCGTTGGTGGAAAAGATTCTTGATGCCGCAGGTCAGAAGGGGACCGGCAAGTGGACGGGCATCAACGCCCTTGAACTCGGTATTCCGCTCACCCTGATCGGCGAGGCTGTGTTTGCCAGATGTCTCTCGGCGATGAAGGAGGAACGGGTCAAAGCGGCGGCGGTTTTCTCAGATTCGCAGCCAGACTTTGCTGGTGATGTGCAAGAATTTGCAGGATATGTGCGCGATGCCCTTTACGCCTCGAAAATTATCTCTTACGCCCAGGGGTACATGCTCATGCGCCACGCGGCCGAGGAATACAACTGGAAACTTAACTACGGCGGCATCGCCCTCATGTGGCGTGGCGGCTGTATTATCCGCAGCGCTTTCCTCGGCAAGATCAAGGTGGCCTTTGATACGAATCCGCTACTGGAGAATCTCCTGCTTGACGAGTTTTTCCGCGCTGCCATACAGCAGGCCCAAGCCGGCTGGCGCAAGGTGGTGGCCAAGGCTGCCGAACTTGGCGTCCCGACCCCGGCTTTTTCTTCGGCGTTGTCGTATTATGACGGTTATCGGACAGCTCGACTACCCGCCAGCCTGTTACAGGCCCAGCGTGATTACTTCGGTGCCCACACCTATGAGCGCATTGACAAGCCGCGTGGCGAATTTTTTCATACCGACTGGACGGGCCATGGCGGCAAGGTGTCGTCGAATACCTATAATGTCTGAAGAACAATGGGGCGTTAACTTATGAATAATAAAGATATATTGGCAGCAGCCTGGCAGCAGCTTGAAAAAGCTACTGTTCATCATAAGGGCCGCCCGATTGGAACCGTAGCCGCTCTTGATCCTGGTCCGACTGCCTTAAATTACGACCAGATATTCACAAGGGATTTTTTTGTCAGCGCTTTAGCTTTTTTATTGAACGATAAATTTGAAATCGTCAAAAATTTTCTTTCTGTTACGGCCGACCTGCAAGCTATCGACAAGTCAATGGATTGTTTTAAAGCCGGTCGTGGTTTGATGCCGGCAAGCTTTAAAACGATTAGAGAAAATGATAAGGAACGACTTTTAGCCGATTTTGGTGAGCATGCAATAGGTCGGGTTACACCGGTGGATTCGAGCCTCTGGTGGCTTTTGCTTTTGCGGTTATATTTCACATTCTCAGGCGACAGGGAATTTGTCGTTCAGGAAAAGATACCCAAAACGATTAAGGCGATACTCGACTTGTATCTTGTCGACCGCTTTGAGCTGATTCCCACTCTTCTCGTTCCTGATGGTGCCTTCATGATTGACCGACGTATGGGTATGTACGGCCATCCTCTTGACATAGAGGTACTGTTCTATGCTGCGCTCAGGGCTTCACGTGAAATGTTGGCTCTAACTCCTGGCAAAGAAAATAAAAAATATATCAACGAAATTGATCATAGAGTCGGGCATCTTGTTTACCATATCCGAACGTATTATTGGATTGATAAAGCCCGACTGGACAAGATGTTAACCAATGAGACGGAAGAATTCGGTACGGATGCCACAAATAAATACAACCTGTATTCAGCGAGCATTCCTGACTGGGTCCCGGCATGGGTTGGTGAAAACAATGGCTATTTCGCCGGAAATATAGGTCCCGGCAGAATGGACTTCAGATTCCTGACTCTCGGTAATTTGCTGGCGGTAATGACCTCGCTTGCCGATGACGACCAACAACAAAAGATACTCAATTTGATTGAACATCAATGGGAAGTAGTTGCGGGGGAAATGCCCATGAAGGTATGTTGCCCTGCCCTTGAAGGCCGGGAATGGCATATTATCACCGGGGCTGACCCCAAGAATAGCCCCTGGTCATACCATAATGGTGGGAGCTGGCCGTTTCTACTGTGCCTTTTAGCAGCAGTTGAAGCCAAAACCGATAGAACATTTCTGACGAAAGGTGCTTTCAATGCAATAGCAAAGAAACTCCAGAGGGATGACTGGCCGGAGTATTTTGACGGCAGGGACGGCAGTCTGGTCGGAAAAGAGGCCAGAAAGCTCCAGACATGGACTATCGCAGGATATATCGCGGCACATACGCTTATGGAAAATCCTAAGAAGGCTGCACTGTTATCTTTTAACAGCGAAGTATCCGGAGGGGCGGCATGTCCACTATAGAGGTAACCATGAAAAATATTCTTACAGCAGACATCGGTGGTACCAATAGCCGCTTCGCCCATTTTCAAATTGATCGGAAAGGTTCACTTGTTCTGATGGAGACGAAATGGCTGGCAACTTCAGAGGCCGAATCTTTTCCACATCTTCTTGAACTGCTCCGGTCAAGTGGTGCGGCTTTTTCGGCTGATGAGGCCGACATTGCCATCATCGCCGTAGCCGGACCGGTGCAACATGAGGTGTACTCTGCTCCGCCTTATATCTCCTGGGATATCGACCTCACCAGCAGCGAGAACAAAAAAGTTTTTCGGCAGGCATATCTGATTAATGATTTTGTTGCCCAGGCCTATGCCTGTCCGTCTCCAGTGGGAGAGTCAGCCCGCGTGATCTTTAGCGGAGAGGCCGAGGCGGAAGGGACCATTGGTGTCATTGGCGCTGGTACCGCTCTTGGCAAGGCTATTCTTGTCCCAACTTCCGGCCATGGGTTTCTGGCGCTGCCCTCCGAAGGCGGGCATGCCTATTTCCCTTTTATTTCGCCACGGGAGTTGGCTTTTCAGGAGTTCTACCAAGAAAAGAGCGGTCAGAAACACATCACCGGCAATCTGGTGGTTTCCGGTCGTGGCCTCAGGTATATCCACTGGTTTCTCTCCGGCGAGGAGTTGGAACCGCAGGAGGTTGCCGCCCGGTTTACCCCTGAATCCGAAACCTTGGCATGGGCCGCGAAATTCTATGGCCGTATTTGCCGGGATTATGCGCTTGAGGTGCTGGCTCTCGGCGGGCTGTACATCGCCGGCGGAGTAGCTGCCAGAAATCCTGAGATTCTCAGCCATGCAAATTTTCGTAACGAATTTCTCGATTCACCGACCATGGGGTCTCTCTTGGCGAAAATCCCTGTTTTTCTCATCGATAACCAGGACAGCGGTCTTTGGGGCGCCGCTTTTTATGGCCGACAAATTTTACAGAAAGGATAAAAAGTTATGGCAAGGGACAAAAACAGCAAAATCATTAATAAGATCGTCATTGCCTGCGTTGTCGTTTTGGGGATTGTCGCCTTCCGGTATTTTGAGCTGGGACAGTATCTTTCCCTTGAATACATCAAGGCATCCCAGGAAAAATTTCAAGCGCTCTATCTGGAAAACCGCATCCTTGTTATCACAAGCTACATGGGGATCTATATCGCGGTTACTGCCTTGTCGCTGCCCGGAGCCGCAGTGCTTACCCTGGCTGGGGGTGGTTTATTCGGACTTGTGGTCGGCACGGTGACCGTCTCTTTTGCCAGCACCATCGGCGCAACTTTAGCCTGCCTGGTTTCCCGCTTTCTCCTGCGGGAATGGGTGCAGAGTAAGTTTGGCGACAAACTGGCGACCATCAACAAAGGAGTTGAAAAGGAGGGGGCATTTTATCTTTTTTCTCTACGTCTGGTGCCGATTTTCCCATTCTTTGTGATCAACCTGCTTATGGGTCTTACCAAGATGCGTCTGTTTACCTTTTTCTGGGTGTCGCAGATTGGCATGTTTGCCGGAACCATAGTTTTTGTAAACGCTGGCAAGGAACTGGCGAAAATCGATTCTCTGTCTGGGATTATGTCGCCAGGGGTATTAATTTCCTTTGTTGTTCTAGGACTTTTCCCAATTACGGTGAAGAAGCTTCTGGCGCTCTATAAAACAAAATTCAAGCAAATACCTAAAGAAAAATAAAAAAAATTAGAGCTGACTATGGTTGTAAAATCGCCGGAGGAGAAAGTTGATATGCGACCCAAAGTGAATATTTTTCTCAGCCCGGAGGAGCTGTCCGCGGCTCTGGCTGTTCATGTGGCCCATCTCGCGGAAATTGCCTGTGCGGAATTGCCGGCCCATCGGGTGAACCCCTCTGACGGTGAGTTGCAGTGGTTTATCGACCGGGCGGCAGCGGCAGAGTCAGGCTTTCCATCCACCATGGTGTAAATATCCCTGTCAGTACCAAAACCTCTCCCGCCACTGGTACTTGCCTGAACCTGTTATTCTGGCATTACCCCTCCCAGAGCCGGGGAAATAAAAATTTATCTGTAAGGTTTTCCTTTTTGTGACGACGTATTCAGTATGAGCAATTGCTGCTATTAGCCAGCACGATCTCAAGTATAGCCTGGCAATTAAATAATGCAAAAATGCAACGTAGATCAAGATCAATCAGGGGAGGCGCACGATGAAAAAAAGTGCCGAACACCAACGACTTCAAGATCATCTGGACCGAAAAGCCAGTTGGAAAAAATGGGGTCCGTACTTAAGCGAGCGTTCCTGGGGTACGGTGCGGGAGGACTACAGCCCCTATGGCAGCGCCTGGGATTATTTTCCGCACGACAATGCCCGTAGCAAAGCCTACCGCTGGGGAGAGGATGGTATTGCCGGTATCTCCGACCGCCACCAGTATATCTGCTTTGCCCTCTCCCTCTGGAATCACAATGATCCTATCTTAAAAGAACGACTCTTCGGCCTGGCCGGTCCTGAGGGCAATCATGGCGAGGATGTCAAGGAGCACTACTTTTATCTGGATGCCACACCGACGCACAGCTATTTGAAAATGCTCTACAAATACCCCCAGGCTGCGTTTCCATACGCGGACCTGGTGGCTGAAAACGGTCGTCGGGGTTTTGGCGATTTGGAGTATGAGTTGCTGGACACCGGGGTCTTTGATGACAACCGCTATTTTGATGTCTTTGTGGAATACGCCAAGGCGGGTGCCGACGACATACTGATCAGGATTACCGCCCATAACCGTGGTCCTGAGACGGCTTCTTTGGATATGCTCCCCACGATCTGGTTTCGCAACACCTGGAGTTTTGGTTATGACGCCGGGCCTATGGGCGATGTGGTGGGCCGCCCTGTTTTGAAGCAGCTCAGCGGATCGTACAGTGGTGCAAATATACACCTATCCCACCTGGCGGCCGGCGACTATTTTTTCTATGCCGACAAGCTGGATGAAAATGAATTTTTGTCTCCCTACGGTATTCGGTCGATTTCCAAGTTGCATCAGGACCAGCCCTATACCTTTTGGGTAGTCGGCCAACCCCATACCATCGATTACCATCCGGCTGAATCGAAAAGCGGACTGTTCGGTGGCAATTCCAACTGCCGTGGGCCAATATGGTTTCCTATCAACTATCTGCTGATCGAATCCCTGCAGAAGTACCATCACCTCTATGGGGAATCTCTTAAGGTGGAATGTCCCACCGGCTCAGGGCAGATGATGAATCTCGGAGAGGTGGCAACGGAACTGTCCCGGCGCCTGATTAAATTATTTCTGCGCGATGGCAACGGTGAACGTCCTATTTACGGTGGGAGTCGACTTTTTCGGGATGATCCTCATTGGCGGGACCATATTCTGTTTAACGAATACTTTCATGGTGACAACGGCGCGGGATTGGGTGCCAGTCATCAGACAGGCTGGACCGGACTTGTGGCCAAATTGATCCAACAATCAGGCGGATGGAAGGATGGAAACTAACAAGGAGACAACACGATGAATCTTGAGACCTTTCCGGATATTGTAATGCCGCACCGTCAGACGGTACAGATTTTAAAGGGTACAAAAAGTTTGAGTTACCGGTGGCAGCTCGGGCATTGGCAAAGCTGTAGCAGCTGAGTCGGGTAAGGCCGGGGCCAACGTGGTGGTCAATTACGTGCCTGGAGAAGGCTAGGCGGAAGAGGTAGTCGCCGAGAATGAAAAGAGCGGCGGTCGTGCCCTACAGACGTATCGGCGAGCCTGAAGATATCGGCCGGGCTGCGGTGTGGCTGGCATCTGATCAAGCTGATTATATCAACGGTATCAGCTTATTTGTGGATGGTAGCATGACCTTGTATTCCGGATTAGCCACCGATGGATAGCAGATAGCGGATAGAAACGATTGCAATGCATTCCCCGCTATTTTATCTTGTTTATCGCCTTTTCCCGGGTTTGGAAACTGCATTCATGTCGTCAGGGTTTGATTCCTGTTTACCCCCCCCCCTTAACACAGACATGTGACAATAGGAAAGAATCCAATGAAAAATAACAATTACGATGCGATTATAGTTGGCTCCGGTGCCGGTGGCAGTGCTGCCGCTTATAATCTGGTACAGGCCGGTCAACAGGTACTCCTGCTGGAAAAAGGTGATGTCCTCCCCCAGGACGGCAGCACGCTGGACGTTAAAACAGTCTTTAAGGAGGGCCGTTACAAGAACCATTCGGCCTGGCTGGACAGCAGGAATAACACCTTTGTGCCCGGAGAGAATTACAATGTAGGCGGAAAGACTAAATGGTATGGAGCCGCGCTGCTTCGCTTTGCGCCCCATGAATTCGAAGCGGATCCTGCTTTTCAATGTCTGCCCTGGCCTATCGGCTACGCTGAGCTGGAACCATTTTATGATCAGGCCGAGGAACTGCTGCACATCCAGCCGTTTGAAAACGAGCCTGAGCTGCAGAAATTGATCGACAAAATAGTGGCTGCTGATCCAAACTGGCGGGCTGAGCCGCTGCCCTTAGGACTCAGACCGGCCATTTTGCAGGACCCAAACGAGGCCAAGCATTTTGACGGTTTTGCCGGCATAAAAGGCTATAAAGTCGATGCTGAAGAGGGTCTGCTACGGCCAATCGAAGAAAAGCCCAACTTCAGGCTGCTAACCGACAAGGAAGTCAGTGGTCTGCTACATGTAAAAGATGATCCGCGTGCGGTGATCGGTGTTGAATGCACTGATGGCAGTACCTTTTTTGGAAAGAGTATTTTGCTTGCGGCCGGTGCGATGACTTCGCCCCGTCTGCTGCAGGATTATCTGGAGCAGACGGAACTGGGCAAGCAGCTGCCGTCTGCCCCGGTAGTGGGGGCCAATTTCAAGCTCCATATCAATAGCGCTCTGGTTGCCTTTTCGCCATCTGTGCAGCACGATATCCTGCGCAAGACTGCCATCTTCTTCAACGACAACTTTCCCCACACATCCGTACAGTGTCTGGGCTGGATGGACGGAGAGATCATGGCGACCCAACTGCCTGCAGCTGTGCCTCGCTTCATCACCAGCGCTATAGGCAAAAGGGCGTACGGATTTTTTGTGACCACTGAAGACGGTTCCAGCCCGAAAAACCGCATTGTTTCACGTGGTGGTAACGGTGCTTTGCCGGTAATGGATTACGATTTTGTCCGCACCGCGCCCTCTGACAAGGAGCACCGTGCCGCCTTGCGGGCATTTAAAGCTCGCCTGTTAGGTGCCGGACTCCTTAGTGTCGCCAAATACATTGGTCTGGAAGGGACGGCCCACGCCTTGGGCAGTCTGGTTGCCGGTGACGATCCGGCCACTTCGGTAGTGGACGCCCATGGAAAGGTGCATGGTATGCAGAATCTCTATGTGGGAGACGGCAGTGTCCTGCCACGTTCCAGTAGGGGCAATCCGGCGTTAACGATCTTTGCCTGGGGGTTGCGACTGGGAGATCATCTGGCCAAGCTCTGCAATTCCTCGGGGTGAAAGGTGACTCATTTGCTCAATAGATTGTCTTCATAAAGAAAGGAGGAATCATGTCTATCCATCTGGATCGAACTGTAACTCAAATTTTCGCTCTCAGTTAATCTTTTAGTTTGCTGGATGGCACTCTGGCCATGCAGGTGCTTCAAATCGTCGAAGAACATCTGCTGACCCCTGTGGGTTTGCGAAGTCTTTCTCCACAGGATCAGGGCCTTAACCGGAGATCTTCGATGGCGATGCTCCGCATGCACCTCGTGGTTGCATCGCCCAGGCCTGGAGTGTGGCAGAGATCGGACGGGCATATATGGAGGGCCTTCTTGGTGCCGGTTCCGGAAGAGAGTAATCGTGAACATAAGGTTGCAACCTAAAAAAATGGGAGGCATGTATGATGCCAAGCACCGCAATTCCAGAACCTGATGCGATTCCTACGAATCGACTGGCAATTATCGTCGTGTATCTTTCTGCTTTTTTACAAGGGTTAGCAATGGTCAGTTTTGCCGCTTCCGCAACATTACTCAAGGACGGTAAAGGATTTACCGACGCTCAGTACGGGCTGATCTTCATTCCTCAAATTGTAACCACCATCGTCGGGTCGCTGGCTGGTGGGGTATTGGCCAGGAAGGCAGGACTTGTTCGGATTTTGTTGGCCGCCTTAATTGCCACCGGTCTGTCCCAGCTTGGTCTGGCCGTCGCGATGTCTGCCATAGAGATGCCCGGCACATTTTATCTGGTTATGGGCTCAACCGCTATGTTCGGACTGGCGTTCGGTCTGGGAGCAGCACCGCTGAACACTTATCCGGGTCTGCTTTTTCCCAATAAGAGCGATACCGCTCTGGTGGCTTTGCATACCTTGTTGGGCGTGGGGCTTTCGACCGGCCCCTTGCTGGTTGGACCTTTAACCACGGCGGGTTTTTGGCTGGGGTATCCGTTACTGCTTATAATCGGCGCCACGACCTTGAGCTTGTTGTTGTTTGGGGCTCGTCTGCCTGCCTACCGGTTGGATGAGGATATCGGGTCGGACCGCAGTGAGGCTAAAACTGCCACACCTTTGACTCAAGCGGTTTTGTGGGTCTTTGTCGCTATCGCAGTGCTCTACGCCTTTGCCGAAGGCACCTTTGCCAACTGGGCCATCGTTTTCCTCAACGAGGAACGAAACATTGATTTGGCCCAGGCCTCTTTTGCTCTGGCTGTCTTCTGGGCAATGCTAGCCGCAGGACGACTGCTTGTTTCCGTTTTGCTGCTTAAGATCAATGCTGCCTGGATCTGGTTGAGTCTGCCGCTCATGATGATCGCCATCTTATTACTGTTGCCCCTGGCAGAAACAGCGACAGGTGGGATTGCCTTGTTCGCCCTGGCCGGTTTGAGTTGCTCGGCTTTTTTCCCGTTGACCGTGGGGCTGGCCTCCAGGCGTTTTCCCGATCATCAGGCCATGGTGGCTTCTTTGCTGATCGCTGCTCTCATGGTAGGGGTGGGGGTCGGTTCTTTTGTTATCGGCCCCCTGCGTCAGATCTTTACCATAGCTGAACTTTATCGGTATTCCACGATCTATCCACTGGGGGCGCTGCTCCTGGTATTAGGTGTTGTTCTGGCAAGCTCGAAGTGGGCTGATTTTAAGGCACGCACCTGTAAGCTGATGTTGGGACATCAGTGCGAAGATCTCGCCAGTCCCCTGACAAAATCTAAATAGTGGAGATATTGATGCGTCAAGTAATCGGTATACAACAACACATAGCTCGACACGTAGTTGCTGTGTTGATAGTTTGTACGATCATCGTCGGATTGTCACCGGTATATAGTCGGGCGGACCCCCTGGTGCAGGCAGTGGGGCCAATCGAAATTACCGTATCCGACATGGAGCGCAGCCTGGCTTTTTATCAACATGTCCTCAACTTTAGAACAGTGTCCGACATTGAAGTTCACGGCACGGAATATGAACATCTGCAGGGTGTTTTCGGGCTGCGTATGCGAAAGGTGCGGCTGCAACTGGGCCGGGAGATGCTCGTGCTGACCGAATATCTCGCACCCCAGGGACGGCCCATACCGGTTGACGCGCGTAGCAACGACGGGATATTTCAGCATATCGCCATTATCGTCAGCGATATTGACCAGGCCTACCACCATCTGCGCGAACACAAGGTGCGGCACACCTCCAGCGGCCCCCAGACGATTCCTGCCTGGAATAAAGGTGCCGCCGGTATCAAGGCATTTTACTTTCGCGACCCGGATAACCACAATCTAGAGATCCTCTGGTTTCCACCGGGAAAAGGTCATGCCAGGTGGCAGAGCAAAGATGGGCTTTTTCTCGGCATTGACCACACGGCCATTGTGGTGGCGGATACCGAGCAAAGTCTGCGCTTTTATCGTGATACTCTGGGGATGGAGGTAGCTGGAGTAAGCGAAAACTATGGGATCGAGCAGGAGCGACTGAATAATGTCTTTGGCGCCCGCTTACGCATCACAGGACTGCGGGCGGCAGCCGGAC
>RCMY010000777.1_pt1 | contig 30388 bp, 29 predicted proteins | sample 2041341 | NCBI WGS metagenome assembly RCMY01 (sample SAMN09708234, study PRJNA481090) | Marine sediment metagenome, whole genome shotgun sequencing project. | reverse complement strand
CGCGAGGGGGGACTTGAACCCCCACGCCCTTTCGGACACCAGCACCTGAAGCTGGCGCGTCTGCCATTCCGCCACTCGCGCAAGTGGAGCACTGAACGATAACGCAACGCCCACCCGTTCCCCACTCGCGTCCCGCCGATGTTCTTCCCGTCGGAAAGGGACGTTCGTCGGCGCAATGGTCGCTCACTTGGTTCTGCCGACGATCTGCCCGTGTGGAAGTGGCGTTCGTCGGCGCAAGGAGCGGGTGGGCCAGGCGGGTGGGCCAGGCGGGTGGCACGGGTGGGCGTCGCATGGAACGGAACGGCCCAGCAACACGGCGGGCGCTCCACACGGCGCGCACTCCACACCAGCAACCACAAGCAACCACCAAGCAACCACAAGCAACCACAAGCAACCACCCGGAACAGATCGGGGAACTGATCCGGAAGGTGCAGGTCAGGACGGAGGTCGGGCAAGTATCCTGGCTCGCCTCATGGGATTGCAGTCGATGGAGAGGCGCTTGGAGCGTATGGTCGAGGGTGTGTTCTCTCGACGTAGCCGCGGTTCCATCCGCCCCATCGAGCTCGGTCGCCGACTCGTCCGTGAAATGGACGACAACCGGTCGGTCGACGTCAAGGGTCGACGCATCGTCCCGAACGACTTCACGGTGCTGCTGAGCGCCACCGATCACGCTGGTTTCAGCGACATCGAAGACGCCCTCAACACCGAGCTCGCCGAGGCCGCTCGCGAGTACGCCCGTGAGGAGAGCTACCACTTCATGGGCCCGGTCGTCGTCCGGTTGCTCGTCGACAACGACCTCAAGCCCGGTCGCTTCGGCATCGCATCGCAACTCAAACAGGCCGCAGGCGGGCTCGGCGCCGGGTCGCTCGTGTTGCCGTCGGGCGAACGCGTCGCACTCGGCGAGCACGTCACCACGGTCGGCCGTCTGCCGGAGTGCACGATCTCGATCAACGACACGAACGTCAGCCGCAACCATGCCGAGATCCGCACCGGCACAGCGGCCTACGTGGCGGTCGACCTCGGCTCGACGAACGGCACGATGGTGAACGGCGTGCGCATCGTCGGCGAGCAGCGTCTCAACGACGGCGACATCGTCAGCTTCGGTTCGACGCACGTGCGCTTCGAGGCGTCGTGACGCCAGGCGGCGCCAGCGAGCCATGACCGACCAAGTCCTCAACATCTTGAAGTTCGCCCTCCTCGGGCTGCTCTACCTGTTCTTCGCGCGGGTGTTGTGGGCGGTGTGGAGCGAAGTCCGCACGCCTCGCCAGCAGTCCCGTGTCGCGACCACCCAACCGTCGAGTGGCACACCGGCTCGGGCAGCGCAGCCTGTGACACAACCTCAGCCGCGTCCGACGACGCCGCAGTCCGGCCGACAGTCGGCTCAGCAACGACGCCCACAGAAGGGCCGTTCGGGACGCGTCGGGCGCCTCGTCATTCTCGAGCCCCGAGCCCGTCGCGGAACGACCGTGCCGATGCAGGGCGAGGTCACGCTCGGTCGCGACCCGTCGTGCACGATCACCATCGACGACGACACCTACATCTCCCAGCTGCACCTGAGGTTCTACGACTACGAGGGCCAGCCGATGCTGGAAGACCTCGGTTCGACCAACGGCACGTTCCACAACGGCAACAAGATCGTCGGCGCGAAGCTCCTCCACCCCGGCGACCGGGTCCAGGTCGGCACCACCGTGATCGAGGCCCAGTGAGCTTGCGAACGAAAAGCGGCATCGTGAGCCTGCGAACGAAGGTGGGACAGTAGATGGCACACCTCAATTGGGGTTCGGCGACGCATCCGGGTCAGATCCGTCCCCAGAACGAAGACAATCTGCTCGCGATCGAAGGCGTCTTCGTCGTCGCTGACGGCATGGGCGGCCACGAGGCCGGCGAGGTCGCGAGCCAGATCGCAGTCGAGCGGGTCCGTGCCGACATGGACATCGACGGTCTCCCCGAGGCATCGACGGTCGTCGACTCGATCACGAATGCGAACGGCGACATCTTCCGCGCGGCGATCGCGAACCCGGGCCAGGCCGGGATGGGCACGACCCTCACCGCCCTCGCGGTCATCGGTGACAAGCTCGCCGGTCGCGGTGCACCGAACCTCGACGTGAACGACGACCCGGGCGAGGTCACGCCGGTCACGCCCGCCGAGCCGTCCGAAGCGCTCGTGCTCGCGAATGTCGGCGACGCCCGCACCTACCTGCTCCGTCACGACCGGATGCGCCGGGTCACGGTCGACCACAGCTACGTCCAGGAGCTGGTGGCGACCGGCCACATCTCCCAAGAAGAGGCCCGCACACATCCGCGTCGCAACATCATCACCCGTGCACTCGGCATCGAGCCCGACGTGAAGGTCGACTGGTGGACACTGCCGTTGATCCGTGGCGACCGGTTTCTGCTGTGCAGTGACGGACTGGTCGACGAGGTCGACGACGCCGTCATCAAGGAGACGCTGACCACCCTCACCGATCCGCAGGAGGCGGCCGAACGGCTCGTCGATCAGGCGAACGAGGCGGGCGGTCGGGACAACATCACGGTGATCGTCGTCGACATCCTCGAAGGTGACGAGCCGCCGGACCCGACGCAGGAGTTCGACGTCATCCCGGTCTGGTCCGACGACGTCGATCCGACACCCGCCGGCAGCCTCGAAGTCGATGCTGATGAGCACGCCCTCGCTCGCCCGACCAACGCCGCAGCGACCACGGGCGACGGCAAGAGTGATGGCGACGGCACTGACGGAAAGGCCAAGCGACGTGATCGCGGACCGCGACGGTTCTTCGCCGGGCTCGCCGTGGCAGCGATTCTCGTCGCCGGGTTCGCCGCGTTCGCCGCGTGGGCACGCCGCGGCTATTACGTCGAGTTCACCGACGATGTGGTGACGATCTACAAGGGACGCACCGACGGTGTGCTGTGGTTCGCACCGACCGAGGAGAACACCGGTCCGTCGCGCGAGGTGCTGACCGACGAGAGCATCGGACTGGTCGAGGATCGGCCCCGATTCGGGACCCGCACCGAGGCCGCCGAGTTCATTCGTGAGGAACTGTCGACGATCCCGACGACGACGATCCCCCCGACGACCACCACGACCACCGAGGTGATCGTCGCTCCGACCTCGACCGTGGCGACGACGACGACGATCGCCGTCGTCACCACCCTGGCGCCCTGAGGCCAGCAATGTCGAACCCAGCCGCGTTCGCCGACATCGGCCCCGCATTCGCGGACCAGGCGTCACCGCGCTCACCGATCGCTCGACGGCGGCGCAACACCGAGCTGACGCTGATCATCATGGTCGGCCTCATCACCGGCGCCGCGTACACCGTCGCGGCGTTGGGCACGAACGCCGAGATCCCGCCGGGCATCGTCGTGTTCGTCGGGATCCTGCTCGGGTTGCTGCTGTGCGCGCACATCGTCGTCCGCCTCGTCGCTCGCGGCGCTGACGGCACTCTGCTCCCACTCGCCGCCCTGCTGCACGGCGTCGGTTTCGTGATGATCACACGACTCAACGACCGCCTCGCCGGCCTGCAGGCCACGTGGAGTCTCGTCGGGATCGCGGCGTTCGTCGCGACGCTCGTCGTCGTCCAACGCACCATCGATCTCGCCAACCGCAAGTGGATCTTCTTCGTCAGCGGCGCGTTCCTCCTGCTGTTGCCGATGGTGCCCGGTGTCGGGCGGACGATCGGCGGCGCACGGATCTGGGTCAGCATCGGGCCGATCAACTTCCAACCGGGCGAGTTCGCGAAGATCGCGCTCGCCATCTTCTTCGCCGCCTACCTCGCTGAACGGCGTGAACTCATCGCGGCGATGACGTGGAAGGTCGGCCCGTTCCGACTGCCCGAACCGCGCTACATCCTGCCGATCATCGTCGCGTGGGGCTTCGCCGTCGTCGTGATGGTCGGCGAACGGGACCTCGGGTCGTCGCTGCTGTTCTTCACGCTCTTCGTGGTGATGATGTGGGTGGCCACCGAGAAGATCGGCTACGTCGTTCTCGGACTCGTGCTGTTCGTCGGCGCCGCCTACTTCTCATGGACACAGTTCGGTCACGTGCAGACACGAGTCGGCAACTGGCTCGACCCGTGGGAGGACCCGCTGGACAAGGGGTACCAGACGATTCAGGCGCTCTACGGTCTCGCTGACGGCGGCCTCTTGGGCACGGGTCTCGGCCGCGGAAACCCGAACCAGGTGCCCGTTGCGCAGAGCGACTTCATCTTCGCCTCCATCGGTGAGGAGTTCGGCCTGATCGGCGCGACGGCGATCCTGATGTCGTATGTGTTGATCGTCGGCGCCGGCCTGCGGACCGCACTGCGCACCGACCGCACGTTCGAAAAGCTCCTCGCCACAGGCCTCACCACCATCCTCGGCGTTCAGGCGTTCATCATCATCGGCGGGGTCCTCAAGGTCATCCCGCTGACCGGCATCACGTTGCCGTTCGTCAGCTACGGCGGCTCGTCGCTGATCGCGAACTACATCCTGCTCGCCCTGCTCATCCGCGTCAGCGACTCAGCTGCACGCCGTCTGAACGAGCTGCCTGACGACCCGACGACGAGCGAGCGGTGGCAGGCCTGGCGACTGTCGCGCCGCATCCGCAAGTCGATCAAGCGCGGCGAGGTGCCGTCCGATTTCGTCGAGGCCCTGTCGTGAGGCGCATTCCAAGGCCCGTCTGTGCCTGGCCCCGATGGTCCGTTCAACGTCTTCGCAGCTGGCAGCTGCATCTCGGGCTGAGCCGTCAGTCGAACCCGCACGTGGGGAACGGGCCCACCCCTGAGGACATCGCGCGAGAACGGGGCACGACATGAACCGGTCGATCCGGCAGCTCGCTGTGGGATTGATGGCCTGTTACGTCGTGCTGTTCGCGGCGCTGAACTACTGGCAGGTCGGCCAGAAGGAGGAGCTCGACGCCAAGTTCGACAACACGCGCCAGGTCCTGCGCGAGTTCAACCGCCCGCGTGGCAACATCATCACTGCCGACGGCGTGGTGGCGGCCCGTTCACTGCCGGACACGACGAACGAGAACCTCGACTTCGTGCGGGACTATCCGACCGGCGATCTGCTCGCCAACGTGACCGGCTACTTCACCAAGGACTTCGGCTCCACCCAGCTCGAACGCCAGTACGGAGACGTCCTCGTCGGTTCGACCGCAGCACAACAGGTCCTCGCACTCGGCGACCTCCTCGAGGGCAACGTCGACAACTCGGGGACCGTGCAGCTCTCCTTGCGCGAGGACGCACAGCGTGCCGCGAAGTTCGCGCTCGGCGGACGAGAGGGATCGGTCACCGTGATGGACCCGATGACCGGGGCGATCATCGCGATGTATTCCAACCCGACATACGACCCGAATTCGTTCGTCGGCGTGCCCTTCGAAGAGGCCCAACAGGCAATCACCGACCTGCAGAACGCCGACGGCAACCCGCTGCTCGCCAACGCCTACCAGGAGCGTTACATGCCGGGCTCCACGTTCAAGGTGATCACCACCGGGATCGGCCTGGAAGCCGGTGTGCTCTCCCGCGAGACGAGCTTCCCGAACGAACGCCAGTGGGTGCCGCCGCAGACCAACGACCCGATCCAGAACTACAACGGCAGCGAGTGCGGCGGAAGCATGGCCGACGTGTTCCGTCGGAGTTGCAACATCCCGTTCGCCAAGACCGCCATCGAACTCGGTGCCGAACGATTCGTCAGCGGCACCGAAGCGTGGGGCATCGGTGAGCAGATCCCCATCGATCTCCCCCGGGCGGCGACCAGCACGATCGGCAACACCGAAGATCTGGATCAGCGGTTGCCCCTCCTCGCCATCCGCGGCTTCGGGCAGAGCGAAGACCAGATGGTCCCGTTGCACATGGCCATGGTCGCGTCTGCCGTTGCCAACGGCGGCAGGATGATGAAGCCGTACGTGGTCGAGGCGACCTTCGACAACGCCGGGCGAGAATTGACGCGTGCCGACCCCGAGGTCTGGAAGACACCGATCTCACCCGAGACTGCTGCGCTGGAGACCGAGTTCATGATCGGCGTCGTGCAATCGGGAACGGCGAGCTGCTGCATCAACCTCGACGGTGGCATCCAGGCAGCGATGAAGACCGGCACCGCCGAGCTGGGCGTCGCCTCGAATCCCGACCTCAGCCACGCCTGGATCATCGGCTTCGCCCCCGCCGAGAATCCCCGCTTCGCGATCTCCGTCGTCCTCACGAACGTGCAGTCGACACAGGACGTGTCGGCCACCGGTGGACGCCTCGCCGGGCCGATCGCGAACGGCATGCTCAACTACCTGCTCAGCGGCGACGGTGCATCGTGACTGCCGCACGCCGACACACCCACGATGGCGTGTCAAGCGCCACCTCGTCGGGTACCAGGGCCTCACGCGGGGGCGGGAACCTTCTGACTTGCTCAGTCGGTAGCGTGGAGTATCGCCATTTCGGCGGGAAGGAATCAGCGGAACAGCAGTGAGCGACAACGGCGCAGCAACGGTCATCAACGACCGCTATGAGGTCCACAAGCGGATCGGACGAGGCGGGATGGCCGACGTCTTCTCTGCGCGCGACCTGCTGCTCGATCGTCAGGTCGCGATGAAGGTGCTGTTCCCCGAGTTCGCCGTCGACGAGAACTTCGTCGAACGGTTCCGTCGCGAAGCCCAGTCGGCAGCCAATCTCTCTCACCCCAACATCGTCGGCGTCTACGACTGGGGCAAGTTCGAAGGCACCTACTTCATCGCGATGGAAGAGGTGCAGGGGCGCACCCTCGCCGACATCTTGAAGTCGAACAAGCAGCTCACCTCGAAGCAGGCCGCCGAGATCGCGAGCGAGGTCGCCGCGGCGCTCGGCTCCGCGCACGACGGCGGTGTCGCCCACCGCGACATCAAGCCGGCCAACATCCTGATCGGTTCCAACGGACAGGTGAAGGTCGCCGACTTCGGCATCGCCCGCGCCATGAACGCACCGACCGAGGACAACCTCACTCAGGTCGGCTCGGTCATGGGCACCGCCACCTACTTCTCGCCCGAACAGGCGCAGGGCGCGCAGCCCGACCCGCGCAGCGACCTCTACTCCCTCGGCATCGTGATGTACGAGATGGTGGCCGGCAAGCCGCCGTTCACCGGCGAGAACCCGGTCAGCATCGCCTACAAGCAGGTACACGACGCTCCGCAACCGCTCGTGCAACTCGTCGCCGACGTGCCGCGACCGTTCGAAGCCATCATCGCCAAGTTGCTCGCCAAGGACCCGAAGCTGCGCTACCCGAGCGCCGGTGCCCTGCGTGACGACCTTCGCCGCTTCCGCAACGACGAGCCCGTGCAGGCGCTGTCTGCAGCCGCCACCGCACAGGGCGTGCCCCTACGTGACGGGGCCGGCGCGGCGACCGGCGCCATTCCTGCTGCCGTCGCAGCGGGAGCGACCGTCGCCTCGCCGACGATTCCGCCTCGGGCCGCCGGTGTGCCGCAGACCGGGATGTACGAAGCCGGCTACCCACCGGGCGCATCACCTGACGCCATGTACTACGACGCCGGGTCGTCACGCACCGGCTGGTACGCACTCGCGGCATTCATCGCGCTGATCGCCCTGGTCGTCGGCGGGGTGCTGCTGTTCCAGTCACTCGACAATCAGGACACCACCGACGCGGCACCCGTGCCCTTCGAGCTCGCCGACTACACCGGCCGTCCGCGCGTCGACGTCGTCGACGAACTCCGCGCGCTCGGCCTCGAGGTCTCGATCCAGGAGGAACGAAACGGTGCGACACCGATCGACTTCGTGATCCGCACCGAACCGCCGGCCGGCGCGATCCTCATCGAAGGGCAGGGCGTCATCGTCGTCTACAACCCGGACCCGCAGGTCTCGCCGATTCCCGGCGTGGTCGGCATTCCGGTCGCGGAAGCCACGGTGACGCTGACCGACGCCGGCTTCACCGTCGGCACCGTCGAAGTTCAACAGACCGACCAGTTCGGCGAGAACACCGTGATCAGCCAGGACCCGGTGGAAGGAACCCAGGCCAACGCCGGGGACCCCGTCAACCTCGTCGTCGCCGGGCCGCCCGAAGGTGTGTCCGTTCCCGGATTCCTCGTCGGCCAGACCGAAGAAGCAGCGATCCAGGTCCTCCGAGGCGAACCGTACGGATTCTCCGTCGAGGTGACGCGGGTCCCGAGCAGCACGATCGCCGCCGGCACGGTGATCGACATCTCCCCTGCCGCGAACTCCCTCGTCCCACGCGGCGGCGAGATCACCCTCACCGTGTCCGACGGACCCGAGCCGATCACCGTCCCACCGGTGACCGGGCTGACCGAGGGTCGCGCCCGCAACCAACTCACCAACTCCGGTCTCACGGTGAAGGTCGACTACGTCGAGGTCCGGCCGGGGAGCGTCGATGATGGACGCGTCAAGGAACAGAGCGTGGCCGAAGGTGCACTCGTGCAACCCGGCACGCTCGTGACGATCACCGTCGGCCGATCGACCGAGATCGCCACCACGTTGCCGCCGCCACCCACGGTTCCGCCGCCGACCGTTCCACCGGTCACCGCCGCACCGACCACCGCGCCCGCATCGACCGCAGCACCGACGAGCGCACCTGCGTCCACGGCCGCGCCGATCACTCCCACCTCCCCGCCGTAGCCCGCTGCAGGTAACCCGTTGGGTCTGCGGGGTCGCCGCCGTCATACTGTTGGCGTGCCCCGCATCTTGGTGATCGACAGCTACGACAGCTTCGTCTACAACCTCGTGCAGTACCTGGGCGAGCTCGGTGCGGACCCGGTCGTCGTGCGCAACGACGACCTCACGGTTGCCGATGCAGTCGCCCTCGCCCCTGACGGCGTCCTGCTGTCGCCCGGGCCGGGCCGACCCGAGAACAGCGGCATCATCTGCGATGCCATCCCCGCCTTTGCCGCGGCCGGCACGCCGTTGTTCGGTGTGTGCCTCGGGCATCAGGCCATCGGGCACGTGTACGGCGCATCGGTCGTCGGGGCACCCGAGTTGATGCACGGCAAGACCTCACCGATCGAGCACACCGGCGAGGGCGTGTTCGCCGGCCTGGTCTCACCGTTGACCGCGACTCGATATCACTCCCTCACCTTGGACCCAGCGACCATCCCCGACACGCTCGCGGTCACCGCCCGCAGCGCCGACGGCGTCGTGATGGGAGTCCGCCATCGCGAACTCGACGTCGAGGGCGTGCAGTTCCACCCCGAGAGCATTCTGACCGGTCAGGGCCACGACCTGATCCGCAACTTCCTCGCCCGCTGCTGACCCACGGGCCGCGTCCGCTCCCGGCAAGCTTTCACGAAGGATCGACATCGTGTCATCGGTGACGTCGATTGTCGCCTATGATCTTTCACCGATGGCACCTCCGAAACGAAAGAGCGGCGGCGGTCGGGTCACGGCCAAGGGCACTCGTCCCGGCGACCGCCCGGCGACCACGCGATCTGCTGACGACCACACAGTCTCGGCATCGTCGCGGTACACGCCGAAGCAGCAGCGTCGTCAACTGATCCCGCCGAACTGGATTCCGGTGATCATGTTGGTGCTCCTCATCGGAGGCGGCCTGTTGATCATGGCGCGCTACCTGATCTTCACCGACAGCAACTGGCCGACACTCGCCGGCCTCGTCGCCATCCTCGGCGGCCTGTACACCGCCACCAAGTGGCAGTAGCGCCTTCAGCGCGCACGCCCGACCACTGACGTGGCTCCCTGTGGGCAACCTGGGGTTTTCGGATTTCCACATCCAAGTTATCCACAGAACTGTGGACAAGACCACATTTTGTCACCGTCGGTGACGGATTGACTGCTCAGTCGTAGAGCGGTGCGACTTCGGCCATGTCTTCCAGGCAATGTCGCGGTGGAGGCGGGTCTTCGTCAGGCGCCATGGTCATTTTGAGCTCGACACCGCAGGTGTCACACCGGTACCGGCGAGACACTTTACGGAGCTCTCCGGTGGGTGCGGGCTCCGGCGGGAGCATCGTCATGGACCGCAGCATCGCGATGCCACTTTTCCACAGGACATAGCCGAAGAAGAGTCCGAATCCCACCCAGATGATGGTCGAGACGGCCGGCATCCCCACAGGCTACCGGCCGTCCGGCGCGGCCGCCGACCAGTGCACGACGAGCGCACGACGGGGGTCAAGGGGGACGAGGGTTGCGCCCAGCGGGGCAACTGGGCACGATGGCGCAGGTGAAATGGCCCACCTGGGAACAGGCAGCAATCGCCGCCGTCCTCAGCGGCACGATCGCCATCCTGCTCGCCTGGCGTCGCCGCACCGACGTCGTTCGGACCGGCGAGTCTGGCGCCGACCGCGGCGCATCCGCTCCAGCGTCTCGAGAGTCATCGGCACCGTCGTTCGCCGAGGCACTCACCACCGAGTTCGCGTTGCTGTCCGGGCTGTACGCGATCTGGCGCGTGGCTCGCAAGCTGCCCCTCGCCCAGGACGAAGGCGCGATCGAACGAGCCCGCACCATCGTCGACATCCAGGACGCGATGCTGCTCCCGAGTGAACTGTCGCTCCAGGAGTTCATCCTCCGCCACGACTGGCTCGGTTGGCCGACCACGCTCTACTACGCGGTCCTGCACGTGCCGGCGCTCATTGCCTTCCTGGTCTGGCTCTTCGTGTGGCATCGCGACGCCTATCCGCATTGGCGCAACGGGCTCGTCTTCCTCACTGGCACGTGCCTCGTGATCCGGTTCTGGCGCGTCGCTCCGCCGCGCTTCCTGGTCGATCTCGGCTATCAGGATCTGTCGGAGATCTTCGGTCCGTCGATCTACGGCCCGGTCGGCACCGGCGTGTCGGATCAGTTCGCGGCGATGCCGTCCATCCACGTCGGATGGGCAGCGGTCGTGTCGTTCGGCGTCGTGGCGGCGAGCACGAGTCGGTGGCGGTGGCTGGCGCTGCTCCACGTCATCATCACGGCGATCGTCGTGTCGGCGTCGGGGAATCACTGGTGGCTCGACGGGATCGTCGCGATCGCCCTGCTCGCGGTCGGTCTGTGGATCGACGGCGTGGTGCGACGCAGATGGGTCGGCGCCATCGACGCCCGGTCCCGTGAACACGACGTCCACCCCGGCGACGGATCCGGTGCCGATTCGATTCAGTCGGCGTCGTCCGACACGTCGTCGATCTCCTGACCGGCGGCAGACAGCAGGTCGAGGATGCGTTGCATGTCGCCGATGTCGTCGGCGTCGAGGTGCAGTGCGAAGAGTGCCTGGAGCGCACGCCGGTAGGTCACCGACATCTCACGCCAGAGGCGGCGGCCGGTCTTGGTCAGCTCGATGTCGACGGCGCGGTGATCGTCCTCGTCGACGTACTTGTGGCGGGCGATCCAACCCTCTTCCTGGAGCCGGTCGAGTCGACGGCTGATGCTCGATGCGGGCAACCGCAGGTCCGCAGCGACATCGAGTGGTCGGGCCCGGCCGCCAAGGCGCTGGAGTGAGGCGAGGACGTCGAACCAGCCGAGTGAGATGTCCCACTCACTGCGGAGTTCTTCGTCGATGCTGCGTTCGATCTCGGCGACCATGGCCTGCATGCCACGCCACACTCCGACGCGGACGTTGTCGAGGCGGGCCATGGTGCAGTGTGCCGATCCAGGGTGTCGAGTTGCAGATTGTCGATGCAGGTGTGCCGACTGGGTGACGAGCCGGACGAGTACTCAGTTCGTCGCTCGGATGGCGGCGGCGAAGGCGTCGATTGCTTCGGAGATCTCGGCCGCATTGACGATCAGCGGGGGCATCCAACGGATCGTGCGCTTGCGCGTCCCGGCGGTCATCAAGATGACGCCGCTCTCACGCAGGCAGTGCTCCACGATCGCGGCCGCGCGCGCTGCCGAGTCGAACTCGACCGCGACCATCAGGCCACGGCCGCGTACGTGCAGGAGTGCATCGTCGAGCTGCTGCAGGTCGCGGAGCGCATCGATCAGCTGGTCGCCACGGGCCCGGACGTTGTCCAGGAAGCCGGGCTCGGTGAGCACGTCGATCGTCGCCAACGCTGCGGCACAGCCGATGGGTGTTCCGTTCGAGGAGCCACCATGGCTGCCGGTCCGCCACTTGTCGTCGTGGGCCCGACGGGTGCCGAGGGCGGCGAACGGGAAACCGGAGGCGATGCCCTTCGCCATGCAGATGATGTCGGGTTCGACGTCGTGGGCTTCGATCGCGAACATCTTGCCAGTGCGGCCGAAACCGCTCTGCGTCTCGTCGGCGACGAAGAGGATGCCGTGCTCGCGGCAGCGTTCGGCGAGACCCTCGATGAACGCCGCCGGAGTGGGGATGTAGCCCCGCTCGCCGATGACCGGTTCGACGATGATCGCCGCGACCTCGTGCGCCGGGACCTGCGTCGCGAAGAGCCGATCGAGGCCGCGCAGCGCGCGGGAGATCTCGGACTCCTGGTCCGATGCGTGGGGGTCCGGGAACGGCGCGACGTGGACACCGCTCGGGAACGGTCCGTAGCCGTCACGGTCGATCGCCCGCGAGGTCGACATCGCGAGCGTCAGCAGAGTGCGGCCGTGGAAGGCGCCGTCGAAGGTGACCACGGTGTGGCGGCCCGTGGTGTGCTTGGCCAGCTTGACGGCGGCTTCGAGGATCTCATCGCTCGAGTTGGCGAAGAAGAAGGTGTCGATTCCCTTGGGCGTCAGGCCGTCGAGGCGCGTCGCGAGCGGTTCGAGCAGATCGTGGGAGTAGACGTTCGCCTGGGCGTGGATGAAGCGTTGCGCCTGATCGGCGATTGCCTGCACGACCTTCGGATGGCAGTGGCCGGTCGATGCCGCAGCGATGCCGGCCGTGAAGTCGAGGTAGGCATTGTCACTGGCGTCGAAGACGCGGCAGCCCTGCCCTCGCACGACGTGGAGATCGGTCACCTTGGACCACACGTTGGAGAGGTGTGATCCCGGGCCTGACGGTTGCGTCGAGGTCATCCCAGGGAGCCTACGGTCCCTGACCGCAGTGCAACCGTGACCCTCTGGAGGGACCCTCCGGAGGCGGAGCATCGGATTCGGGCACTCGACCTGCTGGCGCAACGGCAGCACGGGTCGTTGAGGGCACGCCGACGCCGTCGAGGCGGGCACCGTCCACGACGACTTCCGCACCGACACCGGCTGCACACTCGTCAGCGTGTTCAAGATTCCCGGCTAGTTCAGAACGCGGCGGCCAAGACGTCGGTGTAGGTGCTGGCGATGTGGAACGTCATGTCGGCCTTGACGTTGTCGGGGACGTCGTCGAGGTCGGCCTCGTTGCGCTTCGGGAGGACGACCTCGGTCAGACCCATCCTGTGCGCAGCGAGCACCTTCTGCTTCAGGCCACCGATCGGCAGGACCTGGCCCTGCAGGTTGATCTCGCCCGTCATCCCGACCGTCGGCTTGACCGCCTTGCCCGAGAGCAGGGAGACGAGGGCCGTCGTCATCGTGACACCCGCGGACGGGCCGTCCTTCGGGATGGCCCCGGCGGGGACGTGGATGTGGAAGCGCTGGCGCATGGCCTCCGGGTCGAGTCCGAGCTCCTCGGCGTGGGATCGCACGTAGTTCAGTGCGATCTGGGCAGATTCCTTCATCACGTCACCGAGCTGGCCGGTCAACGTCAGGCCGGGTTCGGCGTCCGGTCCTGTCGGGAACGCGGTCGTCTCCACGAACAGCACGTCGCCACCGGCACCCGTCACGGCGAGGCCGGTTGCGATGCCAGGTGTGTCGGTGCGGGCAATGATCTCGTCATCGACCTTGCGCCGACCGATCCAGTCGGACAGTGCATCACTGTCGATCGTCACCGGTGTCTCCGTGCCAGTCGCCACCTTCGCGGTGACCTTGCGGACCAGCCGACCGAGCTCACGTTCGAGCGAGCGGACACCGGCTTCGCGCGTCCAACCGGAGATGATTGCACCGATGACCTCGTCGTCGAGGCTCACCTCGTCAGGCTGCAGGCCGGCTCGTTCGATCTGGCGGGGCAGCAGGTAGCGCCGGGCGATGAACGTCTTCTCGGCTTCGGTGTAGCCGTCGAGGCGGACGATGTCCATCCGGTCGAGCAGCGGTCCGGGGATGGTGTCGGCGACGTTCGCCGTGGCGATGAAGACGACTTCGGACAGGTCCAGGTCGACTTCGAGGTAGTGGTCGCGGAACGTGTGGTTCTGCGCAGGGTCGAGGACTTCGAGCAGCGCCGCGGTCGGGTCGCCGGACCAGCCGCCGGCAGCGAGCTTGTCGACTTCGTCGAGCAGGATCACGGGGTTCATCGTCTTCGCCTCCTGCAGCGCACGGACGATGCGGCCGGGCTGTGAGCCGACGTAGGTCCGACGGTGGCCGCGGATCTCCGATTCGTCACGCACACCACCGAGGGCGACACGGACGAACTCGCGGCCCATTGCGCGGGCGATCGATTCACCCAGGCTGGTCTTGCCGACGCCGGGAGGGCCGACGAGGGTGATGACGGAACCCTGACCGCGGGCCGTGCGAGCGCCATCGGCGTCGACACGTGCATCGAGGCCGCGCTCTCGGCGCAGTTTGCGCGTGGCCAGGAACTCCACGATGCGATCCTTGACGTCGTCGAGGCCGTAGTGGTCGGCGTCGAGGATGGCCTGGGCCTCGACCAGGTCGACGTTGTCGTCGGTCCGCTCTCCCCACGGCATCTCGAAGATGCGGTCGAGCCACGTCCGGACCCAGGAGTGCTCCGGTGACTGTGAGTTCATCCGTTCGAACCGGTCGAGTTCCTTGTCGATCGCAGCCTTGACCGAGTCCGGGGCGTCGAGGTCGGCCAGCTTGGTCCGGTACTCGTCGTTGACGTCGTCGTCCCCCTCGCCGAGTTCCTTGCGGATCGCGGCCATCTGCTGACGCAGGAGGTAGTCACGCTGCTGCTTCCCCATGCCTTCGCTCACGTCGTTGCGAATCGTCTCGGCGACCTGCAGTTCGTTGAGGTGGTTGCGGGCCCATGAGTGCAGGGCGTTGACACGGTCGGCGACATCGACGGCGCGCAGTACGGCCAAGCGGTCGGCGTCGGCGAACTCGGCCCAGAGGGCCACGGCGTCAGCGAGGGCACCCGGTTCCTGAATGGTGCGGAGCAGTTCGGGCAGGCGGCGCGAGTTGCGCTTCTCTGCGATGAGTTCGAGGGTGGCGCGCAGCTCACGGGTGGCAGCATCGGTCGATGCGGTGGTGGGCCCGTCGGTCAAGAGGTCGGCGTCGGCGACGGTTGCCGCGCCCGCTTCGGAGTGCTCAGCCGTGATCCGGACGCGGCCCTCGACACGGACGATCGCCGCACTCTCCCCGGTGGGGAGGTTCCCGACGTTCGGCACGGTCGCGATGACGCCGAGTTCGTGTTCGTCGCCGCCGGTCAGCAGGATCCGGCCACCGTGATGGTCGGTTGCCGCCGTGATGGCGAATCGGAGCTCATCGGTGGAGAGCGCAAGGGTGACGATCGCGCCGGGCAGGATCGCGCTGGGCAGGTGGGCGAGGGGGAGTCGGGTGGTGCTGGTGGCCGGGACGCCGGGGTCGGTCGTGGAGCCGTTGGTGGGATCGATGGCGGGATCGATGGCGGGATCGATGGACGATGCAGACATGTGGACACGCTAGAGACAGACAACCTGAGTCCCACCGACTCAAGATTCACACCAGATTCGGGAATACACCTCCCGTCACCGACCTGCGAGCCCCGTCGCGCCCGAAAAATGCAGGAAAATCCCCACCCGACCGATGCTGAAGCATCATTTTTCGGGTGGGTCGGGTCGGCTGCGGGGGCGGTTGGACGTCGAGTGGTGGGAGACTGCAGAGGTGAGTGTGATCGCGTGCGTCTGAACGAGCAGTTCAACCAGCAGTACGAGGAGATGATCGACACGGTCAAGTCGCGTGCGATCTGGCGGGTGGGTGAAAAGGTCGAGGAAGGCGAGACCTTCCGATGTGTGTGCCCGAAGTGCGGCCACGAGAGCTTGCACCAGCGGTTCGACCTGATGCGCCATCGACTGCTGTTCGGCAAGTCGATCAGGCAGATCGAAGCGGCGCAGCCGATGGTCCGCTGTCGGCGCTGCACCCAGCAGCGGCACCTTCGTGACGTCGGCGTCCTCGTCGTGCCGTCGACGATCGCGCTCTTCGAAGCAACCCGTGCAACGGCGGTCGACCACCTGGCGACGCAACCCACGACCGGCGCTGCACTGCCAGCCGAACTCGACACGAAGCTCGCCGCCTTCCGCGAGGAAGCGAGTGGGCCGATTCGCCAGCAGCTGCTCGCGGCGATCGCCAAGTCATCGGGCGACACCGGTGGCCGCGTGGTCGAGATCGGGCGGGCGTTGTACTTGGCCAGCGACCAGATCGAAGCGGCGATCGCACCGACGGACTGACCCGACGTGACTGGGATGTGGCGAGGTGTCAGCCGAGGGTGGCGACGAACTCGACTGCGGCGTCGAGGGTGACCTGTTCGAGAAGTTGCTTGCGCATCGGCATCACCCAGCGCGGCGCGTTGAGGCCGAACGCTCCGTGCAGCTTGCCCTCGCGGCCGTAGAGCGCGAGGAGCTTGCCGTCGGCGACCGAGCCGGCAGCGATCACCACGTCGTCGTCGGGGCTGGACCGCCCGAGGAATTGGATGCGTTGATCGAACTGGTCGCTCCAGAAGAACGGCACCGGGCCATAGGGCTTGCCGGTCTCGCCGGCTGCGACATCGAGCAGATTGTTCGCAGCGAGTGCGCCTTGCTCGGCGGCATTGGTCCAGTGTTCGATGCGCATCTCTTCACCGAAGAGCGGGTTCGGCCAGCGGGCGACGTCGCCGGCTGCGTAGACGCCGGGTGCGGCGAGCAGTGTCTCGTCGCACACGATGCCATCGCGGAGTTCGAGCCCGCTGTCGTCGAGCCAGTGGGTGGAGGGCACGACGCCGATACCGACGACCACCACGTCGGCGTCGAGATGCTCGCCGGGGAGTTGCACGCCGGTCGGCGTGAGGGATTCGACCTGGACACCGCATCGCACGTCGACACCGCGAGCGCGATGGATGTCGGCAACAGCAGCGCCCATCTGCTCACCCAGCCCACGGATCAGCGGGGCGGGAGCACCTTCGATGACGGTGACGAGGTTGTCGAGGCTCTTTGCGATCGCAGCCACTTCGAGCCCGATGAAACCGGCACCGATCACGACGACCCGTTTGCCACCCGCCGCGATCTCGGCGCGAACGGCGAGGGAGTCATCGAGGGTGCGCAGCACGTGGACGTGGGCGAACTCGGATTGACGCGGCAGACGGCGCGGTGCGGCTCCGGTGGCGATGATGATGCCGTCGGCGTCGAGGCTCGAGCCGTCACTCAGATCGAGGCGTCCGCCGGAGCCGTCTGCGTCGGCGAGCTCCAAGCGGGAGGCTGCGACACCGAAGCGCCAGTCGACATCGAGATCGTCGAAGCTGTCGGGCTGGCGGAGCTGGATGCGCTCCGCTTCCCACTCCCCCGACAGCAGCTTCTTGGACAGAGGAGGCCGGTCGTACGGACGGTGTGGCTCGGCGCCGACGACGACGACATCGATGTCCGAGCTGCGTTGGGCAACGGTCTCCGCAGCGCGCAGGCCTGCCAACGATGCTCCGACGATGACGACTCGCTGCGGTGATCCGACCATGGCCGCCACATTGCCACACCACTACCGTCGGAGGCGATGAGCAGCGACACTCCAGCCGAACAGAGCGTGGGCGACCAGAACACGAAGCGGGCCGGACCGACGCCGGACGAGATCAACGACATGATCGCCGAACAGTTTCCCGGCACCGGCCGAGCGTGTATCGACCTCGGTCCCGACTTCGCACTCGCGTCGTCGGTCGTCGAGCCCGAGAACCTTCGCCCGGGCGGCTACGTGTCCGGGCCCACGCAGTTCGGCCTGGCCGACGCGGCACTCTGGTACCTCACCTTCGGAGCGATCGGTCGGATCGAACCGATGGCGATGACGTCGGAGCTGTCTATGCGCTATCTGCGGCCGGCACAGGGCAGTGTGCTGTGGGCTCGTGCCACGCTGGAGAAGGCGGGCCGCCGGAATGTCGTGGGCACGGTGCACCTGTGGTGCGATGACGACACCCAGCGGATCACCGCCACGGCACAGGGCACCTACGCCCTACCGATGTGACCATGACCACTCGAACCACCATGACCACTCGAACCACCATGACCACTCGAACCACCATGACCACTCGAACGACCATGACCACTCGAGCCACCATGACCACTCGAACGGATCTGACCGATGCCTGAGCTCGCACGTTTCCACTTGGCCATGCCGGTCCACGACCTGGCTGCGGCTCGCTCGTTCTACGGCGACCTGCTCGGCTGCCCGGAAGGGCGCGCCGCGGACCACTGGGTCGACTTCGATCTGTTCGGCCATCAGTTCGTGGCGCACCTGTCGCCGACGATGGCGGAGCGGATCAGCAATCCAGTCGACGGTGACGACGTGCCGGTTCCGCACTTCGGCGTGTTGCTGTCCCCGGAACAGTGGCAGCAGTTGGCCGATCGACTTGTCGCTGCGGGGACATCCTTCGTCATCGAGCCGCACACGCGCTTCGCCGGCGAGGTGGGTGAACAGTCGACGATGTTCCTACTCGACCCGTCGGGGAACGCACTCGAGTTCAAGGCGTTCGCCGACGATTCGCAGGTCTTCGCGCACTGACGATCACGAGGACGACCCGCCGAGCCACGGGCCAGTGGTGGGGTTGTCCCCACCATCGAGACGCTGGTGCGCAGGATCGACCCGCCGCCGCCGTTGCTACATCGTGGAAACCATGAACGCAACGCTTCCCCGACCCGACACCACGACCTACGTTCCCCCGGCCACGGCGACGCCCACACCCACGCAGGGCCGCAGCCAGCCCGAACCCCGTCTGATCCGCCCGACCGAAGGCCGACGGCTCGGTGGCGTCTGCGCCGGGCTCGCCGACAAGTACGGATGGAGCCGCACGACGGTCCGCGTTGCGGCACTCGCCAGCATTCTGCTCCCCGGGCCGCAGGTCCTCGCCTACATCGTGGCCTGGTTCGTCATCCCCGACGAGCGCGACGGTGCACCGATCGTCGACATCGATGCGGACAAGGCGGCAGCCGAGATCGTCGACGTCGTGCGGCGCTGAACCAGCCCGCCCCGCACCTCCGGCCGCCGCGCTCTCGGCCGGCACGGGTCGGCGCGGTCAGCGGGTCGGCACAGTCAGCGGGTGTCGTGGCGGTAGGTGATCGACATGCGTGGCCCGACACCGCGCCGCACCTTGGGCACGCAGTGCTCCCAGTCGTGCTGGCAGGCGCCGCCCATCACGAAGAGATCACCGTGCCCCAGATCCCAGCTGCGTGATTGCCCGCCGCCCCGGGGCCGCAGCTTGAGGGCGCGTGGTTGACCGACGCTCAGGATCGCGACGACCGGGTCGGTGACGTACTCCCGATGACGGTCCCCGTGCCAGGCCACGGAGTCGGTGCCGTTTCGATAGAGGTTGAAGCCGATCGAGTCGAACGGGCGGTGGTGCCGTGCGGTGAGGAGTTGGCGGACGTCGTCGAGCAGTTCGGTCGGACCGCCGGCGGGATAGTCGTCGGCGTGCCAGGTCGCAGTCAGGCGGGGTTCAGTGACGAGTCGGTCGTACATCGGGATGTCGGTCCGCTGGCGGAGTTCGAGCCGGTCGAGCAGATCGTCGAAGACGGTGTCGGCGCCACGCAGCCAGCCCGGCGTGTGCTCGATCCACGATCGGTCGTCGAGGTCGATGCGCCGCGCTTCGAGGAAGTCGGTGTCGACATCGGGTGCGCACGTCCCGAACAGTGACCCTTGGAGGAACATGTGTTCGATTCTCGCGAACTGTGGCCTGGGTTGCAAGCACCACTTCATCGACGGGTCGTTCCGCGGTCCGTTCAGCCGTGTGTTCAGCTGTCGAGGAGACGGCGCGACGGGCCGATATCGACACTCACCGGGAGAACCTCAACACCCAACGTGGCGTCATGTGTCACCGTCACCTGCCCGACGGTCTACCGTAACCAAACCGTAACATTGCCGGATGTCCACACCTCCTCGACAGCTCGACGCGCCATCTCGCCGTCTCCGCCGCCAGGCGATCGCCGCCATCTTCACCACCGTCTTCACCGCCATCTTCGGCACGTTCGGGACGTTCGGCGTGGGCGTCGCCGATGCTGCTCCCGCCACCCGGACCGCCCCGGAACTCGTGGCGGCTGCAGCAACCGGTGCCATCGGTGACGACGACGCCATTGCCTGCCCGATTCCATCCGGCTCGGAATTCATCGACAGCTGGGGAGCGAGCCGCTCGGGCGGTCGCCGTCACGAAGGCGTCGACATGATCGCCGACCGCGGCACACCCGTGGTCGCTGCCCAATCCGGCGAGGTCGAGTTCAAGCAGAATCGGCTCGGTGGCAACGCCGTCTGGCTGCACGGCCCGAACGGCAACACCTTCTACTACGCCCACCTCGACAGCTTCGAAGGTGAGAGCCGCTTCGTCCTCCAGGGCGATGTGATCGGCTACGTCGGCAGCACCGGCAACGCCCAGGGCCCGCATCTACACTTCGAGACCCACTTCGGCGGCTCGGTCGGCAACCCGTACGAGGCCGCGTACGCCGCGTGCGTCCAGCCCCAGATCGATGCCCTGATCGCACTCGCCGAGGCCGAGGCCGCGTACGCCGAGACGCACGGGGAGTTCAAGGTGAGTGCCCGCACCAAGGTCGTCGATGCCAGCAGCGACCTTCCGGTCGGCACGACCATCCGCCGCTGATCTGTAGTCGATGTGTAGTCGATGTGTAGTCGATGTGTGGTCGATGTGCTGCTGATCGCCTGCTGCGGCTCGTACCGATCAGTGACGCGCTGCAATGCTCGCGACATGACGAGCGAAATCGACACCGGAACTCCTGACCTGCTGGCCCACGTCGACGGCCACGTCGGCGTCATCACCTTCAATCGTCCCGACCGGCGCAACGCGCTGTCCGATGCGATGTACGAGGGGTTCGCTCGCGTCCTGCCGGTCCTGGCCGACGACACCGAGGTCCGCGTCGTGATGGTCACCGGCAATGGCGGAGCATTTTGCGCCGGTGGTGACGTGAAGGGCATGCACGAGAGCCACCAGCTCAGCGAAGGTGCTGCTCCGCGGCGCGGCAGCACGGTTCAGGCCGGTACCGACCGGTTGCGTCGTCTGCAGAAGCAGGTCTCGCTCGCGTTGCACCGTTTCCCGAAGCCCGTCGTCGCCGCGATTCCCGGAGCCGCTGCGGGTGCCGGCATGTCGATTGCATTGGCCTGCGACATCCGCCTCGCGGCCGAACGCGCCCTCGTGGTTCCGGCGTTCGCAAACGTCGGGGCATCGGGCGACTTCGGTGGCAGCTGGTTCCTCACGCAACTCGTCGGCACTGCCAAGGCCAAGGAGCTGTACTTCACGTCACCGCGTCTCTCCGCTGTCGAGGCGCGTGATCTCGGGATCGTCAACCAGGTGCTCGCCGACGACGGGTTCGACGAGGCAGCGCTCGACTGGTGTCGCAGCCTCGCCGCTCGCGCCCCGATCGCGATGGGCTACATGAAGGAGAACCTGAACCGCGCCATCACGTGCGATCTCGAAACGGCGCTCGATGCCGAGGCCACGAACATGGTGTTGTCGATGGGCACCGCCGACCATCGCGAGGCCGCTGCGGCGTTCGTCGAGAAGCGCACCCCCGTCTTCACCGGCCAGTAGACGGCGTGGTGCCAGACGACTTGGTGCCAGGCACCACGTCGTCCGAACTCGAGCGGTCACGGCGTACGGTCAGCCCGTGAGCAATCCGAGGGCAACAACGGCGTCGGTCGGTCCGATCGATCCGCGAGTGATCGTCGTCGCCGACGCTGACGACGGTCGCCTCGCGGACTATCGGGAGCTCAACAACCAGCCGGTGCGGACGGCGATGGAGGGCGACGAGTTCTTCATGGCCGAGGGCTACGTCGCGATCGACCGGCTGATCGACTCCGGCCATCGCCTTCGGTCGGTGTTGCTCGGGCCGACTCGTGTCGAGCGGTTTCTGCCGTACCTCGACCGACCCGAGTTGGTGGGTGTGCCGGTCTTCGTCGCCGACCACGACGTGATGGAGCGGATCGTCGGTTTCGACCTGCATCGCGGCGTGCTCGCCGCCGGATTCCGGAAACCGAACCCGGACGTCGCCGACCTGGCTGCGACGGCGACTCGGATTGTCGTGCTCGAGGCGCTCAACGACAATCAGAACGTCGGCGCCATCGCCCGTGCGGCGCGGGCCTTCGGGTTCGACGCCATGGTGTTGAGCCCGAACTGCACCGATCCGTATTACCGGCGCACCGTCAGGGTGAGCATGGGTGAGGTGCTGCACCTGCCGACCGCCCGGGTCGCTCCCGGCGACTGGCCGGGGGCGCTCGACTCGCTGCACGACCACGGTTTCGAGACGTGGGCGATGACGCCGGCTGACGATTCCGTCGACCTGTGGAAGGTGCCGATCCCCGAACGGCTGGCCGTCGTCCTCGGCGCTGAAGGACCCGGTCTCGGCGCGGCGACGATGCACCGCACGACACGTCGTGTGCGGATCCCGATTGCGGCGAACGTCGACTCCCTCAACGTCGGCCACGCCGCGGCCATCACCTTCGCCGCGATCACCCGCACCGCCTGACCTGAAGTCGCGTCGGTGCCTGGCCCCGATGGGTCGTTGAAGTCGCGTTCGTGCCTGGCCCCGATGGGTCGTTGGTGTCGGTGGCAGGATGGTGCGGTGCTCGAACACCTCGATGACCATCCGACGGCGATCGACCCCGAGCCGTTCGCCGGGCCCGATCATCCCATTCGCAAGATCACGCGGCTGATGGCCTTCGGTGGCGAGTGGCGTCAGCAGAACGCGACGAACATGGCGGAGCTGTTCGACGGGATGGCACCGGACTGGTCAGAACGCAATGTCGACCCGACCAAGCAGGCACCGGTCGACGACGGCCTCGATCGCGGCGGTGTGCCGATCGACGGGGACTGGCTCGAACTGGGTTCCGGGACCGGCGCCGGCGCCCGCGTGTTGAGCGGGCGGGTCGGCTCACTCGTCTGTTCGGATCTGTCGATGGGAATGTTGTCGTTCGCTCCCGGCGAGTTGGCGCCACGGGTGCAGGCCGATGCGACGAGGCTGCCGTTCGGCGACGACTCCTTCGACGCAGTATTGCTGATCAACATGATCCTGTTTCCCGACGAGGTGGATCGGATCATCCGCCCGGGCGGCTCGGTGCTGTGGGTCAACACGCTCGGCGATCAGACGCCGATCCACCTGCCCGCTGCCGATGTCATCGAGGCACTGCCGGGCGAGTGGTCGGGTCGATCTGCACGCGCCGGCACCGGGTTCTGGCTGGCCGCGACTCGGGTCGGGGCACGGACGAGAGCATGAGCGAGTCGTCGATCGAATCACCGGAGCGGCATCTCTGGACGCTGCTCGAGCCCGTCCACGCGATCACCTATTTTGCGCCGGAGGCGCAGGAAGAGTTCGAGGCTGCTGGTCTGCGCGGCTTCTGGCGCGGCTACTTCGGTGGTCGGGCGGGGCCCCTCGGCGCCGTCGGGGCGGGTGCTGTGACCGCACTCTTCTTCGGATTTCATCCAAGCTTCGTGGAACGCGCCGTGCCCGACGTCTGGTCTCGCTGCACGCCGGCCGATGCGATTGCGGCGCGCCTGTCGGGAATCGATCGGGCGTGGACCGCGTACGACCTGCCGTCCGACCGGATGCGACTCAAACGCGCTGCGTTCATCTTGCGTCGCGCTGCCGAGTCCGTTGCCGACGATCGGCGTCCGGTGTTCGCTGCCAACCTCGCACTCGACTGGCCCGAGGCACCGCACCTCGCGCTGTGGCACGGCACGACACTGCTCCGTGAGCATCGGGGCGACGGCCATCTCGCCGCGCTCACCACACACGAACTCGGGCCGTGCGAGGCGCACATCCTGCGCCTGGCGCGGACCGGCACCTCGGTCGATTCGATCAAACCGTTCCGGGGGTGGAGCGACGAGGACTGGATCGCTGGAATCGCCGGACTGCACGATCGAGGCGTGCTCGACGACGGCGGCCAGATCACCGACGTCGGTGTAACACTGCACGACGCCGTCGAGGCACTCACCGACCGGCTCGCCACGCAGCCGGTCCGGGCCATGCAGCACGAGTTGGCCGAGCTCGCCAACATCATCAGCCCGATCGTCGCCGCCCTCGAGAACCGTGTCATTCCCTACCCGAACCCGATGGGCGTCGAGCCGTTCGACGCCAGCTGACCAGCGCCACGATCACCACCGACTCGCCATCACCGGTCCACCCGCCTGTCTGCGTGATGATTCCGTCGCACTACGTTGGCGGCGTGCAGCCATGGACCAGGGGTCGGAGTTGAGCGAGCGACGTCGACGACCACGCGGGCCGAAGAGGACGCGTAGCATCGTCGGGGATCAGCCGCCGTTCGCCCAACCGCGGCGCCGTCTGCCGGCCACTGCGATCCTGTCCGAGGACGAGGTGGAGGCAATCCACCTCGCCTCGCTGCGTGTGCTGGCCGAGACCGGCATCGACTTCCTGCATTCCGAGGCGCGGCGACTCCTGGCCGAGGCCGGCGCCAGCGTCGATGGTGACCGGGTGCGGTTCGATGCCGACACCATCGCCGAGTACATGGCGACGGTGCCGAGCGAGTTCACCCTCCACGGCCGATCACCGCAGCGCGATCTGCAGATCGGCGCCGACTGGGTCACGTACGCGGCGGTGGCGAGCGCTCCGAACTACGTCGACCTCGACGGCCGTCGACGGACCGGTGATCGGGACGGGTATCAGCAGTTCCTGAAGCTCGGCCACATGCTCAACTCGGTGCACACGTTTGCCGGGTTTCCGGTCGAACCGGTCGATCTGCACGCCTCGATCCGTCACCTCGAAGCGGCATACGACGCGCACACGCTGACCGACAAGTCGTTCCACATCTACTCACTCGGTCAGCAGCGCAACCTGGACGGCATCGAGATGGCGCGCATCTCGCGGGGTGTCGATCACGACACCTTCGAGCGCGAGCCGAGCCTGACATCGATCATCAATGCGTCGTCGCCGTTGCGGTACGACCATCCGATGCTGGAGGGCATCATCCAGATGTCGGCACGCAACCAGGTGATCATCATCACGCCGTTCACGCTGGCCGGGGCGATGGCGCCGATCACGCTCGCGGGCGCGCTCGTCCAGCAGAACGCCGAGGCGCTGGCCGGGCTCGTGTTCACGCAGGTGGTGCGGCCGGGTTCCCCGGCGATGTACGGAGGCTTCACGTCGAACGTCGACATGCGAACCGGGGCGCCGGCGTTCGGGACACCCGAGTACGCGAAGGCCGCGTTGGCCGGCGGGCAGTTGGCGCGCCGCTACGGGGTGCCGTATCGCTCGTCAGGCGTGAGCGCATCGAATGCCGTCGATGCCCAAGCCGGCTACGAGACGGTGTGGGCACTGTGGGGCGCGATCATGGGTGGTGCGAACCTCGTGATGCACGGCGCCGGCTGGATGGAGGGTGGTCTGCACGCCAGCTTCGAGAAGATGGTGATCGACGCCGACCTGCTCAACATGGTCAGTGCGTTCCTCGAACCGCTCGATGTGAGCGACGATGCGTTGGCCGTCGATGCGATTGCGGGGGTCGGCCCGGCCGGCCACTTCTTCGGCGAGGCCCACACCCAGTCGCGCTACACGAGCGAGTTCTTCAGCCCGATGGTGAGTGACTGGCGCAACTGGGAATCGTGGACGGAAGGCGGCTCCCCCGACGCCCGCACGCGCGCCAATGCGCTGGCCCGCGAACTGATCGAACAGTACGAACCACCCCCGATCGACGATGCCATCCGCGACGAGTTGCGCGACTTCGTCGACCGACGCGTCAGCGAAGGCGGCGTCGAAACCGACTTCTGAACCGGTCACGTTGTGCCAGGCACAACGTGACCACCCACGAGAACGTGAACACCCGAACCAAACGGTCACGTTGTGCCTGGCACAACGTGACCCAAGTCGTCCGCAGGAGCACAGCATGAAGACGCAGGCACAAGTGGTGGTCATCGGTGGCGGAGTGGTCGGGGCGTCGGTGCTCTACCACCTCACGCTCGCCGGGTGGACCGACGTGATGATGGTCGAACGGCGCGAGCTGACGCACGGCTCGACGTGGCATTCGGCGGGTGGCATGCACACGTTGAACGGTGATCCGAACGTGGCGGCGCTGCAGCGGTACACGGTCGAGCTGTACGAAAAGATCCAGGCCGAGTCGGGCCGTGACTGCGGCATCCACCTGACCGGCGGTCTGGTTCTTGCCGACTCCCCTGAGCGGATGGACTTTCTCCGCATGGCCCATGCACGAGGCCGCTACCTCGGCATGGAGACCGAGCTGATCTCGGCGGCCGAGGCGCACGACCTCGTCCCGTTCCTCGACCCCCAGTGCTTCGTCGGTGCCATGTTCGACCAGCACGAAGGGCACGTCGATCCGTCCGGCGTCACCCACGCCTACGCCCAGTGCGCCCAGCAGCGCGGTGCCGAGATCAACAAGTACACGTGGGTCCACGACATCACCCGCGCCGCAGACGGCACGTGGGATCTGCACGTCCACGACACGCGGCCGAATCAAGGTGGCGCGAACGAAGACCTCGGGGTCATCAACTGCGAGCACTTCGTGAATGCAGGCGGTCTGTGGGCCCGCGAGATCGGCCGCATGACCGGCCTCGAGCTGCCGATCCTCGCGATGGAGCACATGTACCTGATCACCGAACCGGTGCCCGAACTCGCCGAGTGGCGCGCGCAGTCGTCGCTGCGCGGCTTCCACGTGATGGATCTCGGTGGCGAGATCTACATGCGCGAGGAGGGCGACTCGCTCCTGCTCGGCACGTACGAACGCAACGGCGTCCCGTGGGCGCCGCAGCAGACCGACTGGAACTTCGGGGCGCAGCTCCTCACGCCGGACCTCGAACGCATCGGCGACAATCTGGAGGTCGGTTTCCGACACTTCCCGGTCTTCAACGACGTCGGCATCAAGGACACGATCAACGGGCCGTTCACGTTCGCCCCGGACGGCAATCCGCTGATCGGACCGGTCAAGGGTCAGCCGGGTCACTGGTTGGCGTGCGGTGTGATGGCCGGGCTGAGCCAGGGCGGCGGTGTCGGGTTGAGCATGGCGAACTGGATGACCGAGGGCGACCCCGGCTTCGACGTGTGGGGGATGGACAACGCTCGCTTCGGTGACTGGGCCACGCCGCGCTACACGAACAGCAAGGTCCGGGAAAACTACGGCCGCCGCTTCAGCATCACGTTCCCGAACGAGGAGCTGCCCGCGGCGCGCAACCATCTGCAGTCGCCGATCCACGACCGGCTGACTGCCCACAACGCGGTGTGGGGCGCGTCGTACGGGCTCGAGGTCGCGCTCTGGTTCCAGCGCGAGGGACTCCCGGCAGAGGAAACCGTCACGTTCCGTCGCTCCAATGCCTTCGAACTCGTCGCGGAGGAAGTGGCGGCAGTCCGCTCGGCAGTCGGCATGTTCGAGACCACCGGCTACGCCAAGTACGAGGTCAACGGTGCCGGGGCACGCGAGTGGCTCGACGGCCTGCTCACCAACACGATCCCCGCTCCCGGGCGACTGGCGCTGACGCCGATGCTGAACCGGCAGGGCAAGATCATCGGCGACTTCACCGTCGGTTGCCTCGCCGACGGACTCGGCGAGGAACGCTTCATGATCTTCGGGTCGGGTCCCGCCCAGCAGTACCACGAACGCTGGTTCCGCCAGGAGCTCGTCACATCAGGGTCCGGCACGAACGTGACGCGCACCGTTACTTCGGGGTCGGGAGCAGAAGTAACGCTGCGGGTGTGTGGGCCGGAGCTGACGGGGCTGTCGATCGCCGGGCCGAACGCTCGGGCGGTGCTCGACGGACTCACCGACTTCGACGTGAGCAACGAGGCATTCGGCTTCCTCGATTTCAGGCAGACCTGGGTCGGCAGTGTCCCGTGCATGGTCGGTCGGGTGACGTTCACCGGCGACCTCGGCTACGAGATCTGGTGCGCCGCCAGCTACCAGCAGCAGCTGTTCGACGCGCTGGTGGAGGCCGGCGAAGAGCACGGCATGCGGCTGTTCGGCGGGCGTGCGCTGGACTCTCTCCGACTCGACAAGACGTGGGGGTCCTGGGGCACCGAGTACCGGCCGATCTACGACCCGTACGAGGCGAACATCGGCTGGATGGTCAAGCTGGACAAGCGCGACTTCATCGGTCGCGATGCAGCCGCTGCAGCCAAGGAAATCGGACCCGCCCGCAAGCTCGTCGCGTTCGAGATCGCGGGAGCGGCCGACACCGACAGCGAGCCCGCCGACTGCATCGGCAACGAGCCGATCTGGCACGACGGAGCGGTCGTCGGCTGGGTCACCTCGGGCGGCTTCGCCCATCACAGCCGAGCGTCGATCGCCCTGGGCTACGTCCCCACCGAACATGCGGCCAGCGACGGCACCTGGGAGATCGAGGTCGTCGGTGTGATGCGGTCGGCACGGCTGCTCACCGAGGCACCGTTCGACCCGACCGGTGCACGCATGCGCGCCTGACCGAGCCTGACCGAGGCATATGGTGAAAAGATGACTGCAGCACGACGCTGGGCCGAGCAACTGGCGGCCTGGGCGATTCCCGAGCACATCATCGAACAGGCGCCTCGCTCGCCCTGGGCACACGACACCGCGACGTTCGCGGTGGACGACACGCTCGATCGGTCCGTGCTGTCCGCCGAGGTGGCACGCGCGATGTTGCCGGAGACGGGCGGCTCGGTTCTCGACGTCGGTTGCGGGGGCGGGCGCGGGGCGATGTCCCTGGTGCCGCCGGCCGAGCAGGTGATCGGCGTCGACCAGGACGAGTCGATGCTCGTGGCGTTCACCGACGCCGCAGCACAGGCAGGCGCGAGTTCGAGCACGGTGCAGGGGCAGTGGCCCGACGTGGCGCCCGAGACACCGATTGCCGACGTCGTGGTCTGCCATCACGTTGCCTACAACGTCGCCGACATCGAGCCGTTCATCCGTGCCTTGACCGACCACGCCCGCCGCGCCGTGGTCGTTGTCCTGCCGACGACTCACCCGCAGTCGGCGTGGAACGACGCCTGGCGCCACTTCTGGGAGATCGAACGTCCAGACGGCCCGACGTCGGACGACTTCGCCGCCGTGTTGACCGAGATGGGCATCGTCGCCGAACGCTGGGAGATGCCGCGACCGCCCCTGGCCCGGCACGCCGAGAACCCGGCCAGCCAGGTCCCGTCGACACTTCGACGCCTCTGCCTGGCGGAGGATCGCGCTGACGATGTTGCCGCGTTCCTGGAGGCACACGAGCCGGCGTGGAACAGGGTGCACTCCGTGTTTCGCTGGCCCGGTGACGCAACCTGACACGGACGCCGAAACGGGCGGACGGTGCAGCAGAGCCGCCGTTCGTGTGACAGCCTCGTCACATCTTTCCTCGTCTCCGCACCCGCCTCGACGAACGCGCTGTCGCCCACGTCGAGGGCACGCTGAAGCGGGTCCGTGCGCGCAATCTGGTCGCACTCCGTGTCCTCGACGTCGAGCACAGCGAACGCAAAGGGTCGTGTGCACGGGTGCTCGACCTGGACGGCACGACGTCGTCCGCGTGGTTGTGGTGGTACCAGGCGAAGCTCGGTGAGCTGGTCATTTGTGAGCAGCCATCGGGGGCGGTGCGCGACGGGGCGGTCGAGTACGGGACCGAGGACGAACGCGGCGTGATCGACCGCGTGCCGCGCGACATCGTGGACCGCTACGTGCGTGCGGTGACTCCGGACGACGCCGACGGCTGACTGGCGACGAGGGTCGCCTGGGCCTGCGCGACGGCTTCGACGATGTCGACCTCGCCGACCCCGAGCAGACGCAGGACGAGGTGGGCAACGGCGCCGGCTTCGTCGTGGTCGGTCTCACCGAGCACGCGAGAGCGCATCGACTGGAGGGCTGCGCCGAGGACCGCGTTGACTGCCGCCTGGCCGGCGCCGACGTCGAACATCCCGTTCGCGACGCCGTCGGCGATCGCCTCGCCGACGATGGAGCGAATGCGGGCGCGGAAGTCGGGCCGGAGTGCGGTGAGGGTGACGAAGGCGGCAGCGGAGGTCGGGTCGGTGTCGGCCAGTTCGAGGAGTTGCAGCACGCCGATCGCCACGCGCCGGGCGGGGTCATGCTCGATCTCGTTGAGTGTGTCCCGGCCGATCTCGATCGAATGGGTGAGGTCGTCGGCGACCGACGCGATGAAGTCCTCGACGGTCGGGAAGTGGTTGTAGAAGGTGCCGACCGCGACGCCAGCGGCGCCCGCGATCTGGCCGGCGGTCACCTGCGCCGGGCCCCGCTCGACGAGGACGTTGGTCCCCGCTCGGAGCAGACGACGACGGGTCTGGCGACGCTTACGCGGATAGCCAGCGCTGGCTGGGGCGGGGGCTGGGGCGGCCTGACTCACCACAGCAGTCTGGCGGCGCACGTCCGATTCGTCAATTCAATATTGACTTCTCCGTGCAAAAATGGTTGAGTTGTTCAATATTGGGCACTCC